>Ga0256832_1002575_pt1 | contig 12365 bp, 13 predicted proteins | sample 134614metaG_FD_190534 | JGI IMG/M metagenome (GOLD analysis project Ga0256832, IMG submission 190534) | Hydrothermal vent microbial communities from Lau Basin, Pacific Ocean - 134-614 | ecosystem: Environmental > Aquatic > Marine > Hydrothermal vents | place: Pacific Ocean: Lau Basin | collected... | reverse complement strand
GGTCCGTCGCCTCGTCCGCCTCGTTTTCGTCGGGACTGCGTTCGAGGGATTCGTCGCCCTCCGTCGGGGCCGGATCCATCGCCGCGGCCTCGATCTCCTCGCAGCGGGCCCGCAGGGGTGTACCCGCTTGGTTGGCGGGCGCTTCGTCCTGGGCCGGGCGGAGCCCCGGCGCCAGGGGGCGCCGTGTGACGAAGGCCACCGCCGCCGCGACGACGCCCTGGATCGACCCGGCCGCGACGGAGAAGAGCACGCCGCGCCAACCCAGGAACGCGCCGATCAGGAGCAGGAGCTTGGCATCGCCTTCGCCCATGCCCCGCCGTCCCGTCAGTCGCTCGTAACTCCAGACGAAGACGAGCTGAACGAGGAGGAAGCCAGCGCCGGCGCCGATGGCCATCTCGGCCGCATCGACGTCGCGCCAGGCGACGCTCACGAGACCCAAGGCAGCGCCGGGCAGCGTCACCTCGTCGGGGATGATCATCCACTCGAGGTCCGTGAAGGTCGCGACGAGCAGCGCTCCGGCGAACGCGAAGTAGAGCAGCGTTTGCACCGAAGCGTCGCCGGCTGTCAGCTGGTCGCTGTGGACAAAGAAGCGTTCAGCGATCGCGACGCAGAGCACGCCCGATATCACCTCCACGAGGAGGTAGCGCGGCGTTAGTGGGGCGCCGCAGCAGGCCGCCCGGCCCTGCTGCAGCACGTAGGCCAGGATCGGCACGTTCCGGTACCAAGGGACGGGCTCGCCGCATGCGGGGCAGTGGCTCGGCGGCGACACCACGGACATTTCGCGCGGCCAGCGGTAGACGGCCACGTTGAAAAAGGACCCCCAGAGCGCGCCGAAGAGGAACGCGACGCCGCGGACGAACCAAACCGGGAGGTCTTCGGCGAGCATGGCGCGGCAAGCATAGGGGAGGGGGAGGCGAAGGTCAGCAACCCGGCGAGCGGCTCGGGTGTGGACGCGCGCGGGGGAGGATTTTCGAGGTGCTCGCGACGACGAGATGGCCAACACTCGAGGCGTGCGAGAAGCTCTGCGGGAGGCGCGTCGGATCGTGGTCAAGGTCGGCTCGCGCGCCTTGATGGGCGGGGGTGGCCTCTTCGAGGTCCTCGCCGATCAGGTGCGGCGCCAGCGCGCGTCCGGGCGGCAGATCGTGCTCGTCTCGAGCGGGGCGATCGGGCTGGGGCGATCGCGCCTGGGGATGGGGAAGCGCCCCAAGGACATGCCGCGGCTGCAGGCGGCCGCTGCGGTGGGCCAGTCGCGCCTCGTCCGCCGCTGGGAGGACGCCTTCGAGCGGCACGGCGTCGCCGTCGCGCAGGTGCTCCTGACGCACGCGGACCTTACCGACCGGGACCGCTACCTCAACGCGCGTCACGCCCTCGACGCCTTGCTCGAGCTCGGCGCGGTGCCTGTCATCAACGAGAACGACACGGTGTCCGTCGAGGAGATCCGCTTCGGCGACAACGACCAGCTCGCGGCGATGGTGGCCACGCTCGTGGGCGCGGACCTGCTCGTCCTCCTCACGGACGTCGACGGGATCCTCGACGATGCCGGGCAGCGCGTGCCGCTCGTCGACGACCTCGACGAGGTGACGCCCTATGTGCGCGGGTCGGTGGATGACCTGGGTTCGGGCGGCATGGCGAGCAAGCTCGAGGCCGCGCGCCGCGCAACCCGCCGCGGGGTGCCGGTCGTCATCGCCGAGGCGGCGCGGCCGGGGCTCTTGGCGGAGCTGCTGGCCGGGGGCGACGTCGGCAGCCTGGTGCTCCCACGCGGGGCGAAGCTGCCGAGCCGCAAACACTGGATCGCCTACACTCTTCGGCCTCAGGGCGACATCCTGGTCGACGACGGCGCGGCGGCGGCGCTTCGGGGTGGGGCGAGCCTCTTGCCCGCCGGTGTGGTCGGCGTCCGCGGGGACTTCGAGCCCGGGGACGCCGTGCGCCTCGTGGGGCCCGAGGGGGAGGTGGCTCGTGGCTTGGCGCGCTACGGCACCGCGGACGTGGCGCGTCTCGCCGGGGCCCAGAGCCAGGAGATCGAGGAGCGCCTCGGCCGCCTCGGCAGCGGTGTCGTGGTTCACCGGGACGATCTCGTCGTGACCGAGGGGGAGCCGGCGTCGGCTGGGCGCCCGCGCCCGATCTGCTAGTTTTCCCGGCCGCTCATGTCCGACACGGAGATCGACGCCCTCGTGCGAGGGTTGGCCCTCGCGGCGAAGCAGGCGGCGCGCCGGCTGGCCGCTGCCCCAAGTGCGCAGAAGAATGCAGCTCTGCAGCGAGCCGCCACGGCGCTGGCGTCCGCCGCCGGAGACGCCGTCCTGGAGGCCAACGCCAAGGACATGGCGGCGGCGGAGGCAGGCGGGTTGAGCGGGGCGATGCTCGACCGCCTCCGCCTCGACCGTCCCCGGCTGAATGCGGTCGCTGCGGGGGTGCGCGAGGTCGCGGCGCTGCCGGACCCCGTTGGCGCCGTCGTGAGCGAGCGGACGCTCCCCAATGGGCTGCGGGTGCAGCGCGTGCGCTGGCCGCTGGGCCTCATCGGCATCATCTACGAGTCTCGTCCCAACGTTACCGCCGATGCAGCCGCGCTTGCCCTCAAGAGCGGGAACGCGGTCTTGCTCCGGGGGGGCTCCGAGGCCTTCCACAGCAACCGTGCGATCGCTGCGATCGTCGCCGAGGCCCTCGAGGCCGAGGGCTTGCCGCCGGCGGCGGTCACGCTTCTGCCGACGGTCGACCGGCGCGCGACCCTCGCGATGATCGGCCTGGACGACGTCGTCGACGTGGTGATCCCGCGCGGTGGCGAGGGCTTGATCCGCTTCGTCGCCGAGCACGCCCGCGTGCCCGTGCTGCGCCACGCCAAGGGTGTCTGCCACATCTACGTCGCCCACGACGCGGATCTGGAGATGGCGCTGGCGGTCGTCGAGAACGCCAAAGTGCAGCGCCCGGGCGTGTGCAACGCCGTCGAGACGCTGCTCGTCGACGCCCAGGTCGCGGACGCGTTTCTTCCTCGCCTCGCCGAACGCTTGCGCGATGTCGAGCTCCGCGGCGACGAGGCTACGCGTCGCCGCGTCCCGGCGGCTCGACCGGCCACCGACGAGGACTGGGACGCCGAGTACCTCGACCGGATTCTGGCGGTGCGGGTCGTCGATGGAATCGACGCCGCGATCGACCACATCGCCCGGCACGGTTCTCGGCACACCGAGGCCATCGTCACCGGGAGCGAGGACTGCGGCGCCCGCTTCGTGCAGGAGGTCGACGCGAGTCTCGTGCTGGTCAACGCTTCGACCCGCTTCAACGACGGCCACCAACTCGGCCTGGGCGCGGAGATGGGCATCTCGACGACGAAACTGCACGCCTACGGTCCGATGGGCCTGGAGGAGCTGTGTACACTGAGGTGGGTGGCGTACGGACAGGGGCAGGTACGAGCATGAGGGTGGGGGCTTGGACACGAAGGAAGCGCCGTTGAAGGAAGAAGTAGACAAGACCACGCAGCCGACGACGCCGCGCCCGGCACGGCGCGGGGATGTGGACCCGCAGCAGACGGCTTTGGCCATCGCGGCGGCGGGTTTCGACAAGAAGGCCCAGCGCATCGAGATCATCGATGTCCGCGGAAAGGTCGACTACGCCGACTATGTGGTGATCATGAGCGGGCGATCGGATCGGCAAGTCAACGCCATTGCCGACGGCATCCGCACGACCCTCAAGCGTGAGCAGGGGCAGCCGTGCTACGGCGTCGAGGGCCTGCCGCAAGGGAGCTGGGTGCTGATGGATTTCGGCGACGTCATCGTGCACATCTTCCACCAGGACACCCGCGGCTACTACGATCTCGAGGCGCTGTGGATCGATGCCGCCCGGGTGGACGTTGGCTTCGCCCAGGACGAAGGCGCGCTCCCCCGCTGAAGATCCGGGCGTGCAGATCCACCTCGTCGCCGTCGGCAAGCTCAAGGACAAGCACCTGCGCAAGGCGGTCGACGTCTACCTCGATCGCATCCAGAGGTACGCCAAGGTTCGCGAGACCGAGCTGCGCGATGGAAGCGATGCCGAGGTGCGGGCGCGCTTCGAGCGCGCGATCCCGGACCGCAGTTATGTCGTCGCGCTCGAGGTGGAAGGCGCCTCCCATACCAGCCACCAGCTCGCCGAGAGGGTCGGGCGCTGCGAGGGCTCGGGGGTTCAGTCGATGGTGTTCCTCATCGGCGGCAGCTACGGTTTGCCCAAGGCCGTGAGCGAGAGCGCCGATCTCGAGCTATCGCTTTCGCCCATGACGCTCCCGCACCGCTTGGCGCGGCTTTTTCTTGCCGAACAGATCTATCGAGCGTTCACCATCCTGCGGAACGAACCCTACAGTCACTAGCTAGCTAGAGCGAGAATCAGAGGGCGGGGAACCAGTGAACCGTCCACCCGCATTGGTGGTTGCTCACGTAGGTGCCGGTCTCTTGGGCAAGCAGGTCCAGACCGTCTCCCCAGAAACAGCCTCCGGATGGAAGCGAGGGATTCAGGGCCGAGGAACGCCAGCCCGCGTCGGTCCAGCGCACGAGGAAGTCGTCGAAGTCGTCGTCCCAAACGGCGAAGTGCGGACGCCCGCACGGGTCGATATCCATCGCGAACTGGTTGATGCCGCCTGCGGTCGAGACATCCGCGACGTAAGCGACAGTCGGGTTCCAGTCCTGGTCGCTTCGCGCGTAGACCACTTCGCCCGTATCGTTGACGAAGGCGGCGTGGATCACTCCACCGCTCGCCGCCACCGCGGCCAGTCGGCCCATTCCGAGGTCATGACTCATCCAGGCGCCGTCCTGCTGCCAGGCGACGACGACGCTCGTGCGGGAGCCTCCCAAGCCGCCGACGACGAAGCGGCCATCGGCGGTGAGCGCGAGGCTCGAGGCTCGGCTCACCTCCGGGGGAACCTCCGTCAGGGTCCAGCCGCCGTCGCTGGCGCGGGTGCGGATCACGCTCCTTCGAGTCGTGGTGTCGGCGAGGAGGACGTGAAGCCTCGGACCGTCCGCGGCCAGATCGCCGGGCCTTTCATCGGCGCCGGCTCCGGGCACCGTTTCCCAAACCCAAGATGCGCCACGGATCCCCAGGCGATTCTGGCAGCAGCTGCCACTTGCCGGGTCGAGGCGATAGAGCAGCGCGAGCCCGAGCTCCGAGACGGCCGCCCGTAGATCGGTCACCTGGTCGGCCGCTGTGGGATCGGCGATCTCTTCAATGGCGCTCCAACTGCCCGCCCGTCCTCGAACGGAACGAAGGGTCGTGGACTCGCTGGGCCAGAAGACGTGCACGTCGGCTCCGAGCTCGACGAGGGCCGTTTCGTTGGAGGGCGTCGCGGCGCCTGCCGTGCTCACCACATCGACCGTCGGTTCGCCGGCACAGCAGCCGCTCTCGCACGGGATCATCCCCGTCGGACACTCCATGCCGCAGATGCCCCAGTCGCAGTTCGCGACGCACGCGGGGTCGAGCCCTGCGGCATCCATCGCGGCATCCATCGCGGCATCCGCCTCGGCATCCATCGCGGCATCCGTCGCGGCATCGCCGCCGTCGAGGTCTCCGATCCCTCCGTCCATGCCCCCGTCGGCTCCGACGCAGCCGCCGACCTCCAGGCAGAGGGACATGGGCAGGTCCGCCGACGTCGTTCCAGGCGCGGCGCAGAGGACCCCGTTGACCCCGTCGATGCGAACCGGGGCTTCCGGCGGACACATCACGTCCCGCGCCGAGCCCCGGAACACGCAGTAGCTCGCCCCGTCGATCCTGCGGACCGCCCCTTCACCGCAGTCGAGGGAAGGGGCATCGTCACCGCCGCAAGCGGCGATGGCGGCGACGGTGGCGAGGGGGACGATCAGGAAGCGCATGGCCCCACTGTAGCGAAGAGGGAGCCGAGGGACCCTCCTCCGGCTGGGGGAAAATGCAGCAACGAACGGTGGTCCCGTGGGGGTGTCCTCAGCCGAGGTTGAGCATCGCCATGAGCGAGCGCGCTGCGGGACCAAGCTCGGCGTGCAAGGGCAGGTCCGCCTCGTCGTCGTAAGGGGTCGGCTCTCGATTGAGGATGACGACCCGCGCACCTTTTCGCTTCGCGAGGGGGACGAAGCCCGCGACCGGATGCACCGAGAGGGAGGTCCCGAGCACGAGCAAAAGCTCGGTGCGCGCGATCTCGTTCTCTGCCCGGGCGTAGGCATCGGGCAAGCTCTCGCCGAAGAGAACCACCTTCGGTTTGAGCAAGCGGGCGCCACAGCAAGGGCACTCCGGGGCCTTTTCGGGGGGGCGGGCCAGGACGGTTTCGATGGGTTGCTCGGCGCCACACGCGAGGCAGGCGGCGTGCCGGAAGTTCCCGTGCATCTCCAGCACCTGACGGGAGCCCGCCCGCTGGTGCAGTCCGTCGATGTTCTGCGTGACCACGGCCTGCGTTCGACCTCGCGACTCGAGGCCGGCGAGGAGATGGTGGGCTGCGTTCGGCCTCGCGTTCGCCATCCGGCCAAACTTCTCCGACCAGAAGCGATAGAAGCGCACGGGGTCGGCGCGGAAACCCTCGATGGACGCGAGCTCCATGGGGTCGTGGCGGCCCCACAGGCCCGCGTCCGATCGGAAATCCGGGATGCCCGACTCGGTGGAGACACCGGCGCCAGTCAGCGCAACGGTGTGCCGGGAGCCTTCGATCCACTCGGCGATACGGGCGAGCTCAGCCATCCGCGGAAACCCTTCGCACAAAGGCGACGATCCGTTCATCGAGGTCCGGAGCTGCGGCTCGCATCCGCACGCCGTGCGCCGAACCGTGGACGATCAGCGCTTGTCCGGCCGGCGCGATGCGCGCGAGCTCCTCGGCGGTCTCCCTCGCCGGCGCTTCTCCCTCGGCAGCGATGGCGAGCAAGGGGGCGCTCAGCTCGGTGGCCGGCGCGAGCACGTCCAGACCGCGGTAGGCCCGCCCCGGGGAGAGCGCCACCACGCCCGCGACATCGCGTCGCCCCGCCGCGGTCAGCAGCGCCGCCGAGGAACCGATGGAGGAACCGATGAGCACGAAGCGTCTCGCCCCTCGGGCGCTCAACTCGTCGAGGACACGGTTCAGGTCGTCCGGAAGCTTGGCCCAGTCCTCCTCCGTGAAGCTACGCCAGTGGGCTAGCTGGCCTGCCCGCAGAGCGCTCTGGGCGTGCCCCCGTAGATCCATCGCCAGGATGGGGGCGCCGAGGGGGTGAAGCTTCGCGACGAGGGGTGCCCACTCGCGCCGGTCGCTCCCGAGCTGGTGGAGGAGCACGATTGCGGGCCGGCGCATGTCCCCCGGCCAGAGGTCCCCGTGCAGCCTGTAGCCGTCCGGGGTCGTGAGGGCGAACGGCTGCGCTTCGGGGAGAGGCTGTGGCCGTCGAAGGGCCGGCGAAGCCTCAGGAGCGGTCGGCGCCGCGGTTCGGCCTTCAGGTTCGGAACCCCCGCACGCCGCGACGCAGAGCATTGCGATGGCGAGCCGCACGGGAGAACTCTAGGCGACCGGCCTGGGAAGTCCAACGCCCGCTTTGGCTTCGGCCGAGTCCGGTGGGGGTCTGCGGGCTGACCGCCCGGCCGGAGCCCCCTATGATTCGCCGGGTGACGGACAAGACCGCGGCCGCGCTGATCATTGGCAACGAGGTGCTCACCGGGAAGGTCCAGGAGGCCAACGTCGCCCACCTCGCCCGCATGCTTTTCGACCTCGGGGTCACCTTGCGACGGGTCGTTGTCTGCCCCGACGAAGTTGACGTCATCGCCGAGGACCTCAACGCCCTTCGGCGCGCCCACGATTGGGTGTTCACCAGCGGCGGCATCGGCCCGACTCACGACGACGTCACGGTGAAGGCGGTCGCCGAGGCCTTCGGTCGCCCGGTGGTGCGCTCGGCCGAGTTGGAGGCGTTGCTGCGGCACCATCTCGAGCGCAAGGGGCGCGAGGTGACCGAGGCGGATCTGCGGATGGCCGACGTCGTGCAGGGCGCGCGACTCATCCGCCGGGCCGACGTGGTCTGGCCGACGCTGGTGCTCGACAACGTCTATGTTCTGCCCGGCGTGCCGGAGATTTTTCGGCTCAAGCTCGAGGCTCTTCGCGACGACCTCGGTATGGGTCGGACCAAGGGCTTCGTTGGCATGGCGGTCTACACGCGCTGCGAGGAGAGCTCCATCGCGCACGTTCTCGAGCGTCTCGCCGCGGCCTACCCACGAGTCACGATCGGGAGCTACCTGAAATGGCGCGGTGAGGACTATCGCGTGAAGGTGACCTTCGATGGGCGGGACGCGGACGAGGTCGCGGCGGCCGCCGACGCCTTCGTCGCAGCGATCCCGGCGAGCGATTTCGTGCGTCGCGTCCACAGCTCATCTCGACAGCGGTCGTCGATCGATCCGTAGACGGGTCGGGACCGGAGGCGCATCCGTGAGCCGAGGGAACGCCGAGCATTCTTGAGGTGGCAGAGGGTGTGCGCAGGCCGCGGAGCGGTGACGAGGGGTTTTGAGATGGGCGCGTCGGTGCTGGGGCAGACGGCCAACCGCCAGCCGCCTGTCGAGCTCGTGGGCCCTATCCGCGCTGGGCAACTTGGGGCCTGTGGCCCGGGAGCCGAACAACCGTCCCTTGGGCGAGGGCGACAAGGGTTGGTTGCTCCTCGCTCATGGAGAAGATCCGGCACTGGCATACGGCCTGGCGACCTGAGGTGGAGATCGGTTCGGCGATCGCGCGCAGAAGGGGACCGGCAGCGGGCTTGAGGTAGTTGATCTTGAACTCGGAGGTCAACGCGTCGCCCGAAAGCGCCACGCCGCCCGCAAAGGTGATGGCATTGTCGGCGAGATAGGAAAGGACACCGCCGTGCGCGTAGCCGTGCTGTTGACGCAGTTCGTCCCGTAGCGGAACCTCGAAGATCGAGCGATCCTCGCTGATCTCCACGAGCTTCGCGCCAAGGTATCTGCTGAAGGGCTGAGCTTCGAAGATCGACCGGGCCAGTTCGAGGATCTCGAGTTCGTTCACGGCAGTCTCCTCCGTCGGGTTCCGCAGCGTACTCCAATGCCTCATGGTCGAGGTGGGATGGCGGAGAGTGAGCTCTGTTCAGAAGTCGTCGTCGAGGGGCGCGTCGAAGTCGTCGTCGAGGGGCGCGTCGAAGTCGTCGTCGACGGGCACGTCGGAGAGGTCGGGGCCGGCGATCGCGGTCGCATTCGCCGCGAGCACTCCGCCCACCAGACCGAGGACGGCGAATCCCCCAATGGCGAGCCACTTCTTCGGGGAAGGGAGCCTCTTGAAGGCCCAGCCGATGCCTCCCAGAGCGACCAGGCTCAGGATACCGCCACCGGCGGCGACCAACATCCATGTCTCCATTCGGTCCTCTCTTTCTTGTGCGATCCGAAACGTCGCCTTGGGGTCCTACGAGTCGCCTCGTCGTCCGTTCGCAGGCCGCCCCAGTATGGACCCTGATGGTTCGCGGCCGCGAGGGTGCCGATGCATGATTCCGTCGGGCGAGGAAATCCTGAAGCTTCTTGAGACGCGATGCGACTGAGGCGTGACGCGACGGGCAGGGGCGGGCGTGAGCAGACTGTTACTGCAGCCGCACCGTCTCGTAGAGGGCGATGGCGGCAGCGACCGAGGCGTTGAGGGACTCCGTTGGGCCCCGCATGGGGATCGACGCGAGAAAGTCGCAGCGCTGTCGAACGAGGCGTCGCAGGCCCTTGCCTTCGGAGCCTACGACCAACACCCGCGCTCCGGCGCGCGGGACGTCGCTGAGCGGGATCGCGTCCTGTTTGCCGGCGAGCCCGACGATCTGAAGGCCTGCGTCGGAGGCTTCGCCGAGGGCGCGCTGGAGGTTCGTCACCTGGGCGACGGTGGCGTGCTCGGTGGCGCCGGCCGAGGCCCGCACCACGGCCGGGGTAATCCCTGCGGCGCGATGCTTCGGCAGCAGCACCGTGGCCCCGAAGGCGACGGCGCTGCGGAGGATGGCGCCGAGATTGTGAGGATCGGTGATCTCGTCGAGAGCGACGACGAGGGGCGCGCGCAGGACCTCCTCGAGGGGGGCGAAGCGAAAGGGAGGGCCCGTCGCGACGACCCCCTGGTGCCGCACCCCACCGGCGAGCTCGTCGAGGGCGTCTCGGGAGATCTCGCGAACCTCCAGGCCCGCCCGGCGCGCGGCGGAGAGTACGTCGCTCAGCTTGCGTTTGCGGCTCCGGTCGACATGCACTCGCCGGACGGTGCCTGCCGCGATGGCTTCCAGGACGAAGCGGTGCCCCACGACGACGCGGCTCACCGCAGAGCCTCACGGATCTCCGCGACCACGGAACGGGCCGCGGCGACGGGATCGGCCGCGTCGCGGATCGGCCGACCGACGACGAGCAGGTCCGCGCCGGCGCGCGCGGCCGCCGCGGGGGTGGCCACCCGGCGCTGGTCCCCGGTGGGGCTCCCAGCCGGGCGAATTCCCGGCACCATGAGGATCGGGTTGGGACCGAGCTGGCGACGTAGGGCGGCGCATTCCACGGGCGAGCAGACGAGGCCGTGGGCGCCGGCTTCGACCGCCAATGTTCCCAGTCGGCGGACCGCCTCGCCGGTGGGGCCACGGAGGCCGATGCGCTCCAGAGAGGTGTCCCCGAGGCTGGTCAGGACGGTGACCGCGAGGAGCTTCAGGCCGCTGCCCTCCGCGGCTCGGCGCGCCTCGCGGATCGCGTCCGCTCCGGCGCAGGCGTGGACGGTCAAGTAGCGTACGCCGAGCTGTGCCGCGGCGGCGGCTGCCCGGGCCATCGTGGCCGGGATGTCATGGAGCTTGAGGTCGAGAAAGCATGCGCTACCGGTCCCGTGGACCGCGGCGATGGCGTCGGGTCCCGCGGCGGTGAAGAGCTCGAGGCCGACCTTGAAGACGCCGACCTCGCCCTTCATTCGCCCGATCCAGCGGCGAGCTTGCGGAAGATCAGGAACGTCGAGGGCAAGCACGAGGCGGTCGCGGGGGCGCATGGAGTCGAGATGGCATCAACAGGACGCTGCCACAAGACGCCGTCCCGGATCGGTGTGCCGAAAAGCAGCGCGGCCGCCGGGGGTCCGACGGCCGCGGTGCGTGCGTGGCTTCGCCTACAAGTCGAGACCGGCGAGCGGATCGTCCGAGGCGCCTCCGCTGCTGCGCATCGACGACATTCCACCACCGCGCCGGCGCGGGGGCCGCCGGCGCATCGTGGAGCGTGCGACCGGCTCTTCGCGCATGGCAGCCAAGGCCGCCTGACGCTCGCGTTCGGCGGCGAGTCGGGCTTCCTCGGCGCGACGCCGGGCCTCCGCCTCGGCGGCCGCCCGTTCGCGGGCCGCCGCCGCTTCCGCGGCCTGGCGCTCCGCCTGTTCGCGGGCGAGTCGCGCCGCTTCGGCTTGCTGCTCCAGCCGCGGCTGGATGACCCCGAAGTAGACGCCGATGCCGGCACCGAGGAGGAGGACGATCACGCCGGCGATGATGCCCGGGTGAATGCCCTTCTTCTCCTTGGCCTTGATGCTGGCCATTTCCCGTTCGTGCGCGAGGAGCCGCTCTTGTTCGGCGAGGCGCGCGCGGGCTTCTTCTTCGAGGCGAACGCGGAGGGCTGCTTCTTCTCGCTCCCGGGCGAGGCGCTCCTCCTCTTCGCGCTTGCGGCGCTCCTCGGCGAGACGGGCTTCTTCCTCGGCTCGACGCCGAGCTTCTTCTTCGGCACGCAGGCGCTCTTCCTCTTCGCGACGCTTGCGCTCCTCCTCTTCACGCCTGCGTCGTTCCGCTTCTTCCTCCTCTTTGAGCCGATCCTCTTCGAGGGTCATCAGCTCCTTGAGGTTGAAGAGAACGGAGGATTCCTTCTGCTCGGACATTAGGTTGCGCTCCGTGGTTGTCCCACCTGTGCGGGCTCTGGGGTGGTGACCCCGACGGCGCCGGAGTCTAGCAGCCTCGTCGCGTCGCTGTCAATGCCGCGAGGCGGGCAGGGTGTGGGATTTGCAGGGTTTTTCGCGCACGTGGGGGGGCTCATCGTTCCTTGGACACGCTTCGCCCTTCCTCCTTGGGCGAACGCTCGACGTGCTATTCTGGGGGCGATGACGAGGCGTTCGGCGATGTGGGTGGGGCTCGTGTTCGCGTGGGCCTGCGGCGGCCCCGCGTTCGACAAGGCGCAAGGAGAGCCGTGCGTCCGGTCCGTCGAGTGCGCGCCGGGGCTGGCGTGCAGCAACGGCATGTGCACGTCGGACTTCTCGGACCTGATGGGGACGGTCCCCGACAGCGGTCCGGGCGATGCGGCGGCGGACGCCGCGTCCATGGATGCGGGGGGAGTCGACGCGGCGCGGCCGGTGGACGCAGGGGGGGTGGACGCGGCCCCGGCGATGGACGCGGCCCCGGCGATGGACGCGGCCCCGGCGATGGACGCGGCCCCGGCGATGGACGCGGCGCCGGCGATGGACGCGGCCCCGGCGATGGACGCGGCCCCGGCGA
>Ga0256832_1002574_pt1 | contig 12367 bp, 6 predicted proteins | sample 134614metaG_FD_190534 | JGI IMG/M metagenome (GOLD analysis project Ga0256832, IMG submission 190534) | Hydrothermal vent microbial communities from Lau Basin, Pacific Ocean - 134-614 | ecosystem: Environmental > Aquatic > Marine > Hydrothermal vents | place: Pacific Ocean: Lau Basin | collected... | reverse complement strand
AACAGGGTCCTGCGCCACGTCTCCCCCGCCTTCAGCGAGGACCCGGTGCGCATCCTGCGCGTGGCACGCTTCGCCGCGCGCTTCGCCCATCTGGGTTTTACCGTGGCCGAGGAAACCAGCACACTCATGCAGCACATGGTCGAGGCCGGCGAGGTGGATGCCCTGGTGCCTGAACGGGTCTGGGCGGAGACGGAAAAGGCCCTGGGGGAACAGACCCCTGCGCGCTTCTTCGAGGTGCTGCGCAGCTGCGGCGCCCTGGCCAGGCTGTTCCCGGAAATCGACCGCCTGTTCGGTGTGCCGCAGCCGGAAAAACATCACCCGGAGATCGACACCGGCGTGCACACCCTGCTGGTGCTCAGCCAGGCGGCACGGCTGTCGGACAACACCCAGGTGCGCTTCGCCGCCGTGGTACACGACCTGGGCAAGGGCACCACCCCCAGGGAGCAGTGGCCCAAGCACATTGCCCATGAGGAACGCGGCGTGCCCCTGGTGGAGGCCCTGTGCGAGCGCCTGCGCACGCCGAAAAGCTATCGGCAACTGGCGGTGGCGGTGACCCGCTATCACCTGCATTATCATCGCGCCGCCGAACTGCGCCCAGAGACCCTGCTCAAGCTGTTCAAGTCACTGGACGCCCTGCGCCGCCCGGAGCGTTTCGAGCTGTTCCTTCTTGCCTGCGAGGCCGACTCCCGCGGCCGCCCCGGCTTCGAGGACGCCCACTTCGAACAGCCGGCCATCCTGCGCCGCGCCCGCGATGCCGCCGCCGCGGTCGACCCCAAGGATCTGGTGGGACAAGGACTCGGCGGCAAGGCCCTGGGGGAGGCGCTGGATAAACAACGCATACAGGCCATAAAATCCGCCAGCCGAAAATAGCCGTCAACATGCCGTCGAATCACGCCTCACCACCCGCCCGGTATCTGTCGCCGCGACTCGTCATCACCTTCGCCGTCCTGTTGGGCATCAGCGCGGTGATTTTCAGCACCCTGCTGGCCATGCAGACCCGTTGGATCGGGGTCGAATTTGCACCGGACACGCAAGGCCTGAAAGTGGTTTCACTCCACAGCCGCGGTCCGGCATACCCGCTGCTCCTGCCGGGCGACCACATTACCGCCATTGGCGCACCGGACGCAGCCCCCTTTCCACTGCGCCCCGTGGACATCATGGAAGACCCCTACGACCTGCAACGCTATGATGAATTCCGCACGTTTTTCAAACGCCAGTCCGCCATCTATCAACGGCTGGACCAACCCGTCAGCCACCTTTTGCTGGCCGATGGCCGACAGGTTTCCTTCACCACGGCCGAACGCCGCCCCCTGGCCAGCCTGCCTTTTCTGTTCTGGTTTCAACTGGGCTGCGGTTTTGTCAGCCTGCTCATCGGCGTCAGCGTGTTTGCCTTTCGCCAGGATGAGATCGCGCCCCGTTGTTTTGCCCTGTCGGCCATCGGCCTGATGACCATCATCAGCGCGGCAGCCGTATACAGCACGCGCGAGCTGGCCATCGATGGCGAATTGTTTTATCGCCTGACCCTGCTCAACCAGTACGGCACCGTACTGTTCGTCAGCCTGGGCACCGCCGTGTTGTGGTATTCGCCACGCCGCCTCTCACCACTGCCCATGGCCAGCATCCTGTTTGCGCTCTACAGCCTGTTTGCCCTGTTGCACACCCTGCAGGTATGGGACTCACTGAATATCGGCATCCGCTTTCCCATTTTTTTCTTCGTCTTTCTGATCGTCGCTTTTTCCCTTGTTTCCTGGCGCACCACCCGTGGCCGGCCGGCCAGCCGCGCCGCACTCAAGTGGCTGCTCTATACCTGGTTCACCGGCATTGTGCTGTTTCTGGGCCTGCGCCTGATCCCCGTGGCCCTCGGCTACGGCACACTGATTCCCCAAGCCGCCGCCTGGCTGGTGCTGGTGTTCATCTATGTGGGGGTCGCCCTGGGCATCACCCGCTACCGGCTGTTCAATCTCGACCGCTGGGTGCTCAAGGCCTGGTTCTGGATCTTCAGCGGCCTTGCCGTGGTGGCCCTGGATATTACCTTCATGAGCCTGCTGAACATCGACACGCCCCTGGCCACAGCCATCTCTCTGGCGATCATTGGCTGGGTCTATTTCCCGTTACGCCAGGTGTTGTGGACGCGTTTTGCACCGGGCCTGCGCCGCGTCGACTTTGAAAGCCTGTTTCCGGAAATCCTCGAAATGACCTTGTCTCCCGGCGCCGATCATGAACTTTTCGACAAATGGCGCAACCTGCTGCAGCGCGCCTATAAACCGCTGGAAATCAGGCCTCTCTCACCCCAGGAAGCCAGCGGGGTCAACCAAGCAAAGATTATTCGTAATGGCATCGGCCTTCAGCTGCCGGCCCTGCCCGGCGGCGGGGCCCTGGAGCTTTCCGGCGCCGAGCATGCCGAACGGCTGTTCAATCCCAATGACGTACGCTTCGCCAGCGCCGTCTGGGGGCTGTTCAACCATGCGGTTCAGTTTCGCCTTGCCCTGGAACAGGGCGCCCACGAAGAACGCCAGCGCATCGCCCGCGACCTGCACGATGATGTTGCCGCCCGGCTTCTGACACTGGTACATCGCGCCAATGATGCCGGTTATGAAAAACTGGCGCGCCAGGCCCTGAGCGCCCTGCGTGACACCATTTACACCCTGGGCACACAGGAGCCCCAGGCACTCGGCAACCTGCTTGCAGACATGCGCCACGAAATACAACAGCGCACCGAGGTCATCGATATCCAGTTAGACTGGAAGACCACGGGAGCAATGGACGAGCTATATCTCAACCCGCGCCAGCACATCAACCTGCAACGCATCATGCAGGAGCTGGTCTCCAATGTTATTTCTCACGCCCAGGCAGATCGGCTTTCCGTGCACATCGACATCGAGCCGAAACAGCTCAGCGTCAATGTCTGTGACAACGGGATCAATGGCTACCGCAGCGACTGGACGCCGGGCAAGGGACTGAACAATATTCAAAACCGCATCGGGGAACTCAAGGGCACGGTAAGCTGGCAGGCGGCCCGGCCACAAGGCTGTTGCGTGCACTTCAGCTTTCCTCTCTAAACGACGATAAGACCACTATGCATCACATACTCGTCCTCGAAGATTTTGCCGATACGCGAATCTGGCTCTGCGAAGTGTTGCAGGAAACATTCAACACCCCGGCCATCAGTGAGGCCGCCACCCTCAGCCAGGCCCGCGAGTTGCTGAGCCAACAGCATTTCGATCTCGCCCTCATCGACCTCAGCCTGCCCGACGGCAGCGGCATCGATATCATCCGGGAGATCGTTGCGCAGAGCCCCACCACCTATTGCGTGGTGGCCACCATCTTCGATGACGACCAACACCTGTTTACCGCCCTGCAGGCCGGCGCCCAGGGCTACCTGTTAAAGGAACAACCCAAGCAACAATTCATCAAAAATCTGCGCGGCCTGCTGCACGGCGAACCCCCACTCTCCCCGCCCATTGCCCGCAAGATGCTGCGCCATTTTCAAACCTCGGGGGCGCACCCCGTGGATGAAATGCCCACCAAGCAACAAACGACGCCTCCACGTGTCGAGCTGTCGAAACGTGAACAGGAAATCCTCGCCATGGTAGCCAAGGGTTACAAGCGCAACGAGATCGGCCCCATGCTGGGTATCTCGCCGCACACCGTGTCCACTCACTTGAAAACCATCTACAGCAAGCTCAACGTGTCTTCCCGCGCCGAGGCCACCATGGAGGCATTGCGCATGGGCTTGGTGGAATTGTAGCGGCCGTATCACCCTCGCGTCTGGAAAGGCGCTCCCACCAGCAATGCCGAACAGCAGCACTCGCTACTCTTTTTAACAAACACAGGGCAAAAAAATCCCCGCCGGAGCGGGGATTTTCGGTTTTACCACCTTGACAGGATCAGTTGCTGAGATAGACCTTGTCAGGATTACGCTGAGCACCCAGCATGGTATTGGCCGGATCGCGGGTAACGATCTGCACTTTCACCGTCTGTCCAGACTGCACGGCTATGGCACCCGGATTGGTCCAGGTCCAGGTGCCATCACCGTTGTCGGTAAGATCGCCATGGCTGGCATCCATCCATGGCGTGCGTACCTGCTCACCGGTGGTGGTATCCGTCACCACCAACTGCCACTGGCCATTGGTTACGGTGCTGCCCGTCCAGGTGACATCAAAGGCCGGTTGGGCAGTAACACTGATGGGGCTCGCGCTGGTCCCGACCGTACCGGCAGCAGTGCCATTCACCGTTACCTCCGCCAGAGTTGGTGCCACCATGGGCGTCGGATCAGCTGAGATGTAATCCCGTTTGAACACCCATTTCATGGACGGTACCGTTGTGGACGTCCATACCGCCTTGTAGGTGGTGGCGTCCAGCAGACCAGTGCCCATAGACCAATCGGCCGCGGTGCGCTTGCGCAGGTAGTTACCAACGGGCTGGGCGCTGCCGTCATCCGTGGGCAAGCGCAGGTAGATACCGGCATTGGCCTCGTATTCCATGCCACTCGTGGCGTTGTCCCACAGGGTTTGCGTGGCAACACCCGAATCCGTACCACCGATGGTGAGGTTGTTACCGTCATCACGCTTGAATATGCCCATGTCGAAGGTATCGCCCACAGCCACATTCATGGCATTGCTCACCACCACATGGGTCTGCACGGCGCCATTGGAGGCACGCAGGGAGCGCACCGTCAGCTCCGGATTCACCAGGCGCACATGGGTGTTCGGCGCATTGCTGGCATCCAGGGCAATGATGTCCGGTGAGGTCACCGTGGCATTGGCGCTGTCGCTAAAGACCAGCACCAGGGTGAAGGTGCCACCTCCCAAACCGGCGGAGCTGTGACTGTCGGACATATTGAGTGTGACCGTGTTGCTGGTGTAATCCACGCTGGCGCCCAGACAGGTCATGGCCGGGGTGCTACCCGTAGCCATCAGAGTGCGGTCGATAACCGTGCAGTCGCTGGCCACCCCACTCATGCCAATACTCAAGGCCAGCTGGAATCCCTGGTAGGCCTGCGGCACCACGGTACCCAGTTCGACATTGAACAGACCGTTGACACCCGGGTTCACCAGAATCCACTTACTGTTGGAGAAGGCCTTGGCGCCATTGGTATCGGTCTTGATACCCCGCACACGGATCAGGCTCTGACCCCAGTCATCCAGGGTACCCGCCGGGATGGTGGCGTTGACCGTGGGCGCAGTGACGTTGATGCGGGTCTGCTCGTAGTCACCCGCACGTTTGATCTGCACCTGGTGCGTGGTTGCGCCTGTGAGCGCCGTCCAGTCGAAGCTCATGTCTTCCGTCACATCGAAGAAGCCATAGGCGTTGATCACACCATCCATGTCACCCCGCTTCATGGTCTTGGATACCGCGGCACCATTGAGCGCGAAGTCGTTGGCGCCGGGCTTGGCCGTGAACGGGCTGGTATGCAGGGTCGCCGTATGGGTGGCACTTGATATCGTGGTGTCGTCGGTGCCTCCAATCATCCCATCTGCACCCATATCGCGAATACGCACGGTGTAGCTCATGCCATCCACCACCGAAGCGGCAGGAATCACACAGGAGACGGCGCTATAAGCACTGCCCTGGAATTGCTCCGTGGCCATGTCCACCGCCGGCTCCATGTGGAATTCGCGGTAACGGATACCTAGGCCACCCTGGCACAGCACCGAGACACCATCGGTATCCAGCACCTCTACATACTGATTGAGATTGTTGTCGCCCTTTAACGGAGGATGCAACAGTCCCATGATAACGCCATCCAGATCACCACCGCCGCCACTGGGCCGGTAGTGCAGATCTCGATTGAAGGTCTGTGTCACCATCCGCTTGCCGTAAGCCAGAACATCTGAATACTCCTGGCTGCCTGGTACAGGATTTCCAGTACCGCCAAGCCCATCCATGGTCTGACCGTAACTGTCAACAGCCACGCTGATAATGGCCCCGGAAGTCGCCGCGGGATCACGCACGAAGATACCCGTGATGTTGTCCGTCCAGACGTTGGATGTGACCCCGTCATCGTTATCCTCGACGCTGTTAATACTTATCGAGAAGAAACCGGTGTTGGGATCATAGCTGTTAACAGTAATGACCTTCGTTCCCTCACTGAAAATATCCATGCTCAACGTACCACCGGTGGTGGTAAATTCAGCCACGAACGAGTCACGTTTACCGTCCTCTTCCCCTTCCAGGCCGTAGACACCGCTGTAGTCCTCGCTGCCGGTGTGCTGGTACACAAAGCTGCTGTTCAGGCTGGCCGTTTCCGTGCACTGATCCGTACCGTTAAAGGCATTGGTGATGGAAACATTGCCCGTCCACGTGGTGGTGGTGCTCATGCTGCCGGAAACATTGATCGTGTCCGTATCCACGTCACCGGTGAAGGGATCCGTCCAGGTGGTCGTGCCACTGAGCGTGAACCCGCCCACACCATCCAGGGAGCCACTGAGGTCATCACCGAAGGCGGTCTTGGCCGTCAGGGTGGAACCACTCTGGCTCAGGGTCAGATAGATGTTGTTCACCGTTCCGGCAGCATCGGCGTCCGCGCAGCCGCTGGTGGCCAGTTCCGCGGGGGTGCCCATGGTGGCCACCATCAGCCACACACCGGAGGCGTCGGATTTGCTGGCGTCCAGCGGGAAGGCGTCGGCGGTATCCAATGCGCCATCGTTGTCGTCATCGGTATCGGCGTTGTCGCCGGTGCCATCGCCGTCGGTATCCACGCTCTCCGTGGCATCCAGCGGGAAGGCATCGGCGGTATCCGGCACACCGTCGTTGTCATCGTCGCTGTCACAGACATCGCCACTGCCGTCACTGTCGGTGTCGAGCTGATCGGCGTTGGCCATGGCAGGGCAATTGTCCGCACCGTCGGAAACACCATCACCGTCGGTGTCCACGTCGCAGGCATCGCCAACACCGTTACCGTCGCTGTCGGCCTGGTCGGTATTGGCCACCAGCGGGCAGTTGTCCGCACTATCCAATACGGTGTCGTTGTCGTCATCGGTATCGGCGTTGTTGCCGGTACCATCACCGTCGGTGTCCACACTCTCCGTGGCGTCCAGCGGGAAGGCATCAGAGGTATCCGGCACGCCGTCGTTGTCGTCATCGGTATCGGCGTTGTTGCCGGTGCCATCGCCGTCGGTATCGACGCTCTCCGTGGCATCCAGCGGGAAGGCATCCGCACCATCGTTGACGCCGTCACCATCGGTGTCCGCCAGCAGCGGGTTCGTGCCCGCTGTGGCTTCATCGGCATCGCTCAGGCCATCGTTGTCATCATCGGTGTCGGCGTTGTTGCCCGTACCGTCACCATCGGTGTCAGTGTCTTCCGTGGCGTCCAGCGGGAAGGCATCGGCACCATCGTTGCTACCGTCACCGTCGGTATCGGCCACTAGCGGCTTGGTTCCGGCCGTGATCTCGGCACTGTCGCTCACGCCATCGTTGTCATCATCGGTATCGGCGTTGTTACCCGTGCCATCGCCATCGGTATCAACATGCTCGGTGGCATCGGTGGGGAAGGCGTCGGCCTTGTCGAAGAAGCCGTCTCCGTCGGTGTCGCGTAACAAGGGATCCGTACCATCGATGACTTCCTGGGTATCGCTCACCCCGTCGTTGTCATCATCGGTGTCGGTATTGTTGCCAATGCCATCGCCATCGGTGTCGGTATCTTCCGTGGCATCCAGCGGGAAGGCATCTGCTGTGTCATTTGTGCCATCGTTGTCGTCGTCGCTGTCATCCACATCACAGATACCATCACTATCGGTGTCGACGTTCTTGGTGGCATCCAGCGGCGCGCAGTCGCTGGCATCGGCAACACCATCGTTGTCGTCATCGGTGTCGTCTGCCGCACCACCACTGTCGGCCAGGCCATCACCATCGGTATCGGTAAAGGTTATGCCAGGGTTGGTGGCATCGGTATCGTCGGGATCCTGACCCGTGGACCAGCCATCGCCATCGGCATCGGAGGCGCTGCTGGCGCTGGGATCCAGCGGGAAGGCATCGTCCACGTCCAGCACGCCATCACCGTCATCATCGGTATCGGCATTGTTGCCGGTGCCGTCACCATCGGTATCCGTATGTTCGGCAGGGTCCAGGGGGAACGCATCGGAGGTATCCGGCACGCCGTCGTTATCGTCATCAGTATCGGCATTGTTGCCCGTGCCGTCACCGTCGGTGTCCGTGGTTTCCGTGGCATCGGTGGGGAAGGCATCGTCAACATTCAGCACACCATCACCATCGATGTCCGGATTGGTCTCGGCAGGTTCAACAACGGTGCTGATCGTGCCGTCTGCCAGTGCAGTCGTACTCGATGTGGTATTGGTGGTCGCTGTTTCAGCATCCAGAATAGCTTCAACATCGGCAACCGTCTGTGTGGTATTCGGAATCTGCAAGGTTGCCGGATCCTGTTCCAGTACGGCCAGGGTCGTGGCGTTCAGCACCGTGCTCGTGCCCGTTTCCGTGGTGCCGTCGATCACCCCGTCATTGGCAAGATCCGAGGTAATCTCGCTCAGCACGACATCCGGCGTGGTGCCGGCGGATTGCTGATCCATTTCATAGACCACGGCGGTCACCGCCTCAACCGCAGCGCGGTAGGCTGCCACCGCGGTTTGCTCAGCGGTGGTGTCGGTGGTGTCATCCACCAGTGGCGGCGTATCAAAAATATCGATTGAAGAATCAACGCCAAAGCCCAGGGTCGAGGTGACTTGCCCAGCCGCAATGGGCAGGGCCGCGACAAATTCTGCTGAAGTTGTGGTGCCATTGTTGTCGCCCGTAAACGGGGCAACATTGGAATCTGCCTTGGCTACGGCCAGGTCGGTGGCCATGGTGGTCAGCGGTGTGGCGTAAATATCCTCACCGCCATCGATCAATGCCTGGGTCAGCACAGTGCGCATGGTGGTGATCACCGGTGCCTGTCCGGTGGTGATATCCGTGGTGCCGCTGTTACTGGTGAATTCGAGAATATACGGGGGCGTCAAGGGCGTGGGCAGTGCCAGACCAGTGATCTTGGCGCTGGCATCGGTGGTACCCGTATCAATCACCGAGCCTTTGAAACCTGGGGCGGAAGCATCAAACGCATAGGCGGTCACGTCGGCATTGGCCAGCGGGCCTTTAACACCGCCACCCCCAATGGACTGCGTGGTGGTTCCACCTCCACCCCCGCCTCCACCTCCACCGCCGCAAGCGCTCAGTACCAGAGCCACAACGGCCATAAACAGGATCGAAAGAATTCGGGCGATGGATTTTTCGGCAGGCATAATCGGATTCCCTAATTAACAGCGTTAAACATCAACAACTCTTTGCTCCCTCAATGCTTGCTCTGTAGCGCATTGGGTTTTAACCGTATTCCCCCAGTCTGCAAAACATGAGCGCGAGGCAGCGGCGCCACACACGCAAAAACCGAGACATAGCGACAAATAACCGCTCTTGTTTCACAGCACGGTCGATGCGTTTGCACAAAGACCACAACCTTTGAGTGCATTGGCTGGCCACACTAGCAATGTCAAACGTCCGGCGCATACCCTAAACAGGGTATGCGCTAAGCGCATTTGCTGATAACCGACCCAGAAATCGATGAGAAATGGGAATATTATGATTTGATTGCCAGGCACGGATGCTGGCACAAAAGAACCACGCCACAAAAATCTGCGCGGGCTTGTTTCGAGGCAAACCCCGTCTCGCGAAATACCGGCAGAAAGAAATCCCCATCCCTGGCTGGGGCTGCCTATAGATTTCGACCATCAGCTGGAGGAATGTGCGCAAAGCACACAGGGGGGTGCAGGAATTCGACAGTCCGTTGTCCCTTACTGTCGCCCCTTACTATAGTGGGCGCATCAATCCGGCACATACCCTAAACGGAGTAGTCCTCAGCCTACAGGCGGCGTGACCTGCAGCCAGAAGGTGACCGGCCCATTGTTGACGAGCGAGACCTGCATGTCCGCGCCGAAGCACCCGCTGGCAACAGTTGCGTGTTGCTGCCGGGCCTGGCCGAGGAGATAGTCGAACAATATCCGGCCCTGCTGCGGCGTGGCGGCAGAACTGAAGCTGGGGCGGGCGCCCTTGCGGGTGTCGGCGGCTAACGTGAACTGGGGAACCAGGAGCAGACCTCCGTTCACATCGGCCAAACTCAAATTCATTTTTCCGTCGGCATCGGCAAACACACGGTAAGCCAGCAGGCGTTGCAGCAGGCGGTCGGCCTGGGCCTCGGTGTCGTTTTTCTCCACTCCCACCAGCACCATCAATCCCGGACCAATCGCACCGATGATTTCGTTTTCGATGCTGACACTAGCCTCGCTGACCCGCTGTAACAGACCGATCATCGTGGGTCACTCACGACAGGCGTCGGGCGAAATCGTCGGTGGCGCGCACCAGGGCATCGATGATGCCGGTCTCCAGCGCCGAGTGGCCGGCATCGGGGATGATCTGCATCACCGCGTTGGGCCAGGCGTGATACAGGTCCCAGGCGCTCTGCATGGGACACACCACATCGTAGCGCCCCTGCACGATGACCCCGGGGATATCGGAAAGTGCGTCGGCGTCTCGCAATATCTGGTTAGGCTCGAGGAAACTGTCGTGGGTGAAATAGTGGCACTCGATACGCGCCAGACTCAAAGCATTGTGCGGCTGGCTGAAGTGATCCACCACGGTCTTGGATGGATGCAAGGTGGACGTACGCCCTTCCCATTTTGACCAGGCCTTGGCGGCGGCCATGCGCTGCAGTTCGTTGTCACTGGTGAGCCGCTGGTAATAGGCAGCCACCAGGTCATCACGCTCGTCTTCCGGGATGGGCTTGAGGAACTCCTCCCAGTAATCGGGAAAAATGTGACTGGCGCCTTCCTGATAAAACCATTTGATCTCGTGGGGCCGACAGAGAAAGATGCCACGCAGGATCAGCCCCAGCACCCGCTGGGGGTGGGTCTCGGCGTAGACCAGGCTCAGTGTCGAGCCCCAGGAGCCGCCGAACAGCAGCCATTTTTTGATGCCCAGGTGCTCGCGGATGGCTTCCATATCCGCCACCAGGTGCAGGGTGGTGTTGTTTTCCAGCGAGGCATGGGGCGTGGAGTGACCACTGCCACGCTGATCAAACAATATGATGCGGTATTTCTCGGGATCGAAAAAACACCGGTGGTACGGCGAGCAACCGGCACCCGGCCCGCCGTGCACGAACAACACCGGAATACCATTGGGATCACCGCTTTCTTCCACGTACAGCTGATGGGGCGCGTCTACAACCACGGTATGCGAGGCGTAGGGCTTGATCTTGGGATACAGGTCTCTCATGGCAACAGTATCTGCCGCCTGACAGCGTAAATCAAAACCTGTCCATCAATCTTTGACCACTTCACCCTTCATGCCGGCGATGGCCAGGCCACCCATCATCACCAGACCGATGAGAATCAGCGCCGGGCCGATTCCCGTGTTGAGCAAGGTATTGGCCCAAGGCTGCATGAATACCCGCTCGAAATACAACAGACCGGAGTGCATCAGGGTACCGATAATAAATATCCAGCTTGCCGTCTGTTTCCAGATACGTGGTGCAGCGATAAAACACAGCGCCAGCCCCACGAGGATATTCAACACCGACTCCAGGTTGCCGTGGGCGTGAGGACCGCCCTTGATGAAATCGATGTCAAACTCGATGGCGCCCACCTTGTTCATGGCAATTATGGCCTCGCTGTTGGCGATGGCCAGTTGCTTGGCGCTCAGGTCCTCGAGGGTCTCGGGATCTTCCTCGTAATCCCCCGCCTTGAGCTGCTGCAACTGACCCACCACCTGTTGTTTCTCGCCATTGGCCACACCCCAGGCCTCGTACTTGAAGACCATCAGCGGCCCCAGTGCCGCCGTGGTGGCGAGAAACAGGAATCCGAATACGATGTTTTTCTTGCCGATCATGTGCGTCCCCTCGTCTATTTTGCGCTTGCGAATACCCTAGCACAATCGTGCGTCTTCGTGACAGGATGAGATTCCCACGGTACGGAGCTTGGCGGGCTCGCCCCATGACCAGGAGGACCTTGCCGGACGCCGCGAGGCCTGCTTAATTAAGGGGTTCAAAATTGGTTTAACGGACCCCGGTGAGCATTGACCACCTTGGGAAAGCCCGAAAGGGTAGTGAATGAACGAAAACTCATTCCATGGCGCACTCATGCCATGCCAAGTACGGTGGGAGCGCCTTTCCAGGCGCGATTCGCGCCTGGAAAGGCGCTCCCACACGGAGAAGAGAAATAACCCTGTAGTTGATTAGCTTGAGACGATTAATTACCTGCCAGGCGACTGGCCTTCTTGCGATCGCTCTCGTTGAGGATCTTTTTGCGCAGGCGGATATTCTCCGGCGTCACTTCCACCAGTTCGTCGTCGTCGATGAATTCCAGGGCCTGCTCCAGGCTGAGATTGATGG
>Ga0256832_1002573_pt1 | contig 12373 bp, 14 predicted proteins | sample 134614metaG_FD_190534 | JGI IMG/M metagenome (GOLD analysis project Ga0256832, IMG submission 190534) | Hydrothermal vent microbial communities from Lau Basin, Pacific Ocean - 134-614 | ecosystem: Environmental > Aquatic > Marine > Hydrothermal vents | place: Pacific Ocean: Lau Basin | collected... | reverse complement strand
CCGGCTTTCTTGAAAAATTCGGGGGGCGGGAAACCGCCCCCTCGCACGGCCACAAGGCCAACCCGAATGACCAATCCCAAGGTGCGCGCCCATGAGTGACACGACCCAGCACAAAGCCGGCAAATCAGGGCCGCTTATGGCCGCTGACGGCACGCCGCTCAAACGCAAGCTGGCGCGGGCGATGTTTCGCTCGCGCGCGCGCGCCTTCGGTCTGGTCCTGCCGCTGCTGGCCTTCATCATCGTGGCCTTCATCATTCCGATCCTGCAGGTGCTGGAGCGGTCCTTTCACGACCCGCGCTTTGCCAATCTGATGCCGGCCACGAGCACGGCAATGGCCGGCTGGGACGGGGTCAGCCCGCCGACCGAGGACATGGCCGCGGCCGTGGTTGCCGACCTGATCGAGGCGCGCAAGGCCAAGACCATCGGCCAGGTTGCCACAAGGGTGAACCGCGAAATGTCCGGCACCCGCAGCCTGCTGACCAAATCGGCGCGCAAGGCCGCCAAGCTGGAGCCGCCCTATCTTGAGGCGCTTTATGATCTGGACAAGCGCTGGCAGGATCTTGCCACCTGGCAGGCGATGAAAGTGGCGTCCAAGGCGTGGACGCCCGCCTATATCGCGGCGGCGCTCGACTACAAGTACAATGCCGACGGGTCCTTTACCCGGCAGGACGAAAACCGGCGTATCTATGTGCCGTTGTTCCTGCGCACCATGGGTATTGCGCTTTTTGTGACGCTGGCAACGCTGGTGCTGGGCTATCCGGTGGCCTATCTGCTTTCGACCCTGCCGACCAAGACCTCCAACCTGCTGCTGATCCTGGTGCTGTTGCCGTTCTGGACCTCGCTTCTGGTGCGCACGACGGCCTGGATTGCCATGTTGCAGGGGCAGGGCGTGCTCAATGACCTGTTCGTGCTGTTTGGGCTGGCGACCGATGAGGACCGTTTCAGCCTGATCTACAACCTCAAGGGCACGCTGATTGCCATGACGCATATCCTGCTGCCCTTCATGATCCTGCCGCTTTATTCGGTGATGAAAACCATCCCGCCCTCTTACGTGCGGGCCGCGAAATCCATGGGCGCGACCAACTGGACCGCGTTCTGGCGGGTCTATTTTCCGCAATCGATTCCCGGGATCGGCGCGGGCGCGCTCTTGGTGTTCATCCTGGCGCTGGGCTATTACATCACGCCTGCGCTGGTCGGCGGCCAGGACGGGCTGATGATCTCGAACATGATCGACGAACACATGCGCAAAAGCCTGAACTGGAACCTGGCTTCGGCCATCGGGCTGGTGCTGCTGATCGTGGTGCTGTTCCTGTTCTGGCTCTATGACCGCTTCGTCGGTATCGACAACATGAAACTGGGGTAAGGCACATGTCAGGCGACTACAGATATATCCCCCCCGAGCCGCCCCTGTGGTTCACCCTGGCCTGGACCGGCGGCTTTGGCGCGCTGGCGGGGCTGATGACGGCGCAGGGCGTGCGCTCCAACATGCTGCCCTATGCGGGGCTGGGGGCGCTGGTGTTCATGGCCGCGACCTATGCGGTGATTACGCTCACCCGGGACCGCCGGATCGCGGGCTTTGGCACCGCGGCTGCGTTTTTCCTGCTGGGATGGGGGCTGGTGGGCCTGTCTTACGGCGTGCTGATGGCCATAGTCGGCTATTTCATCGGCCGCATGGCGCTGTGGCTGAGCTCGGGCAATTACCGGCTGAACCTGCCGCCCTATGCCACCAGCGGCCAGGTGCTGTGGTTTTACTGCTTTCGGGTGATCTGCGGCGCGATTTTCGTGTTCCTGATCGCGCCCATCATCATTCTGATGCCGCTGTCCTTCAACGTGGAGCCCTATTTCAGCTTCACCCCCGAGATGCTGCATTTCGACCCGGCGGGCTATTCCCTGCGCTGGTATCGCGACATATTGACCAACGGCATGGCCAACCCCGAGGCGACCGAGGGCTGGTGGGCGGACATGTGGCAAAACGCCCAGTGGATCCGGTCGATCAAGAACTCGTTTTTCATCGGTGCCCTGGCGACGCTTCTGTCGACCGCGCTGGGCACGCTGGCAGCGATCGGGCTCTCGCGCTCGGAAATGCCGTATCGGCGCGCCATCACCGCCATCCTGATCAGCCCGATGATCGTGCCGCTGGTGATCACCGCTTCGGGCCTGTTCTTCTTCTTTTCCGATGTGGGCCTGGCCAAGACCTATCCCGGCATCATCCTGGCGCATGCGGTGCTGGGCACGCCCTTCGTGATCATCACCGTTACCGCGACCCTTGTGAGCTTTGACAAGAGCCTGATCCAGGCGGCAGCCAATATGGGCGCCGATCCGGTCAAGACGTTTTTCCGCATCCAGATGCCCCTGATCCTGCCCGGGGTGATTTCGGGGGCGCTCTTTGCCTTCATCACCTCGTTTGACGAAGTGGTGGTGGTGCTGCAACTGGCGGATGTGAAACAGCGCACCATTCCGCGGCAGATGTTCTCGGGGATCCGCGAGCAGATCAGCCCGACCATCCTGGCGGTGGCAACGATCCTGGTGATCATCTCCATCGGGCTTCTGACGGCGGTCGAACTGCTGCGGCGCCGCTCGGAACGCCTGCGTGGTCTGACGCCGCAATAAAAGGTTCCGGGCGCGTGCAGGAAAGCACCGCCCGGGAAACAAAATCTTTACCAAATTGAGCCAACCTGTCAGGGCAGGGGTGCGACCGGGCCTTGCAGGTCCCGGCGCACGTGATTAAGACTCTAGGCGCGTGAACGGGCGGATGCCCACATATCGAGGAGCAGGCGCAAATGATCGATCCCATGGCAGGGCTGACCAGTTTCATCATTCCGACGGTGGAGGAAACCACATCGCGCGGCTCGATCCGCTATGACATCTTTTCGCGGCTTCTGAAGGAGCGGATCATTTTCGTGGCCGGCCCGGTGCAGGACGAAATGGCGACCATCATCGTGGCCCAGCTTCTGTTTCTCGAGGCGGAAAACCCGTCCAAGGAAATCTCGATGTACATCAATTCGCCCGGCGGCGTGGTGACGTCCGGGCTCGCCATCTACGACACCATGCAATATATCAAGCCCAAGATCTCGACGGTCTGCATCGGGCAGGCGGCCTCGATGGGGTCGCTGCTTCTGGCCGCCGGTGAGCCGGGGATGCGCGTGGCGCTGCCAAATGCGCGCATCATGGTGCACCAGCCTTCGGGCGGCTACCAGGGCCAGGCGACCGACATCATGATCCACGCCCGCGAGACGCAAAAGCTCAAGGACCGGCTGAACCAGATCTATGTCCAGCATACCGGGCGCACGCTCAAGGAGGTCGAGGATGCGCTGGAGCGCGACAAGTTCATGGATGCAAGCGAAGCCCGCGACTGGGGGCTGATCGACGACATCGTTGCAAATCGGCCCAAGGATGAGGAAGAGAAGTAGGAACGCGCCGAACCGGCGTTGGTGAAATTTACGATTGTGCCGCTTTCCCGGCTCGCCTAAGCTGGCAGCAGGGGAATGGGGGACTACGGGCCTGTCAGGCCGCACAGACACGCACAGACAAGGGCAAAGGTCCAGGGAACGAATATGGCGAACAATTCCTCCGGTAACGACAGCAAGAATACGCTCTACTGCTCGTTTTGCGGAAAAAGCCAGCACGAGGTGCGCAAGCTGATTGCGGGGCCTACCGTGTTCATCTGCGATGAATGCGTCGAGCTGTGCATGGACATCATCCGCGAAGAAACCAAGTCCTCGGGGCTGAAAAGCTCCGAAGGCGTGCCCACTCCGCAGGAAATCTGCCAGGTGCTGGACGATTACGTGATCGGCCAGGAACATGCCAAACGCGTCCTGTCGGTGGCGGTGCACAACCACTACAAGCGGCTCAATCACGCGGCCAAGTCCGGCGAAGACATCGAACTGGCGAAATCCAACATTCTGCTGATCGGCCCGACCGGCTGCGGCAAGACGCTCCTGGCACAGACGCTGGCGCGCATTCTGGATGTGCCGTTCACCATGGCCGATGCGACGACGCTGACCGAAGCCGGCTATGTGGGCGAGGATGTGGAAAACATCATTCTCAAGCTCTTGCAGGCGTCCGAATACAACGTCGAACGCGCCCAGCGTGGCATTGTCTATATTGACGAGGTCGACAAGATCACCCGCAAGTCCGACAACCCTTCCATCACCCGCGACGTGTCGGGTGAGGGCGTGCAGCAGGCGCTCCTGAAGATCATGGAAGGCACGGTTGCCAGCGTGCCGCCGCAGGGCGGGCGCAAGCATCCGCAGCAGGAATTCCTGCAGGTGGACACGACCAATATCCTGTTCATCTGCGGCGGCGCCTTCGCGGGGCTCGAAAAGATCATTGCCCGGCGCGGCAAGGGCTCGGCGATCGGCTTTGGTGCCGAGGTCAAGGACGACGAATCGCGCGGCGTTGGCGAGGTGTTTCAGGAACTGGAGCCCGAGGATCTGCTGAAATTCGGCCTGATCCCGGAATTTGTCGGCCGCCTGCCGGTGATTGCGACGCTCACGGACCTGGACGAGGATGCGCTGGTCACCATCCTGACCATGCCGAAAAATGCCTTGGTCAAGCAGTATCAACGGCTTTTCGAGCTGGAAGACGCGCGCCTGACCTTCACGGACGACGCGCTGAAAGCCATTGCCAAGCGCGCGATCGAACGCAAGACCGGCGCGCGCGGGCTGCGCTCCATCATGGAAGATATCCTGCTCGACACCATGTTCGATCTGCCCGGCCTGGAAAACGTGGACGAGGTCGTGGTCAACGAAGAAGCCGTGGCGGGCGATGCCAAGCCCTTGATCATCTATTCCGAGACGGCCAAGGAAAGCACCAGCGCCTGAGCGGTCTTTCGCTGGACGGGTGGGGGTCGCGCCTCCATTCCCCCGGAGGTTTTCGGCCGGGATGGCGGCGGGGTTGCGATCCGGGCTGGACCTTGCCGGGCGCTTGCGCCATATCTGTGGCAGGATTCACGGAGGCTGAAATGCGGTTCCTACTTTCTCTTTTGACCTGGTGGCATGGCCCGACCCTTGGCACGCGGCTGTTTACCTGGCGGCGTGGCATCAAGGTGGGCGAGGACGAGCATGGCAACCAGTTCTATCGCAATGCCGATGACAGCCGCCGCTGGGTGATTTATGCGGACGAGCCCGAGGCCTCCAGGATCAGCCCGGAATGGCACGGCTGGCTGCATCACACCTTTGACAACAATCCCGCCGAGGCACCGCTCCAACACAAGAAGTGGGAAAAGCCGCACCACGAAAATCTGACCGGAACCGCGGCTGCCTATGCCCCGCCGGGGTCGATTTTGCGGCCCGAGCCGGTGGAGCGCAAGGACTACGAATCCTGGCAGCCGCATTAGGGCCTGCACATGAACACGCATTCGACCGAAGTCGTTACCGGTGCCGCGGTCCTGGCCGTTGCCATCGGGTTTTTCCTCTATGCCGGCCAGATCGTCGGAATTTCCGACAACGGCGGGGTCAATTCCTTCTGGGCGTCGTTCCGCTCGGTCGAGGGGATCTCGGTCGGCACCGATGTACGCCTCGCCGGGGTCAAGGTGGGCACGGTCACCGATCTGGAACTGAACCCGCAGACCTTCCGCGCGGACACCACCTTTTCCGTGAAAAACGACATCGAGCTGCCCGAGGACACGGCTGTGGTCATCTCGACCGAAGGACTTCTGGGCGGTTCTTTCGTCGAGCTTTTGCCCGGCGGTTCGCCGTTCAACCTGGAGCCGGGCGCCGAAATCGAGGATACGCAAAGCTCGATCAGCATTGTCAACCTGCTGATGAAATTCGTGACCGGAAGCGGGGAAACGCAATGAGGCACATTTTTCTTTCCCTGGCGCTGGTCGGGAGCGTTCTTTTCGGACCCGCCAACGCGGAAACCGTCATTCAGACCGAGGTCAGCCGCGGCACTGGTGCGGTTTTGCGCGGGCTGGACAAGATCGCCGGCGAGGCGATCGAACTGGAACTCAAGACCGGAGAAACCATCGCCTATGGCCGGTTGCAGATCACGCTGGGCGATTGCCGCTACCCGTTTGGCAACCTGGCCGGTGATGCCTTTGCCTGGCTGGTCATCCGGGACCAGAAAAACCTCGACCAGGTACTTTTTGACGGGTGGATGATTGCATCGTCGCCGGCGCTGAACGCGCTCGACCACCCACGCTATGATGTCTGGGTGATCCGCTGCACCACCGAATAGGCGTCGGGCAGGGGGCAGGCCAGAATGTCGGCCGACCCGGCCAATGCCTCGGCCAGCCGGGTCTGAAACGCGACCCGGGGGATTTCGACGCCGCCGAGGCTTGCCAGATGATCTGTCAGAAACTGGGTGTCGAACAGCCGAAAGCCGCAGTTTTTCAGATGCGCGACCAGCCAGGCCAGCGCGATCTTGGAGCCGTCGCGCCGCCGCGAGAACATGCTTTCGCCAAAAAACGCCTGCCCCAGCGCCACACCATAGACGCCGCCGGCCAGATCATCGCCGTCCCATACTTCCAGAGAATGGGCAAAGCCCCAATCGTGCAACTCACCGTAAAGGCGCAGGATATTGTCGCTGATCCAGGTCTGCGGGCGGTCGGCACAGGCCCGCATCACGCCGCAGAAATCGCGATCCAGGCTGGCGCGATAGCCGCTTTTCAGGATGCTGCGGCGCAGCGAACGTGACATGTGGAAGCCGTCCAGCGGCAGTATTCCGCGCCGTTTCGGGTCGACCCAGAAAATCTGCGGGTCGTCGCGTGCATCGGCCATCGGAAAGACGCCCATGCGATAGGCACGCAAGACCAGAGCCGCGTTGATATGCTCCGCCGCCATGGCCTGCGATCAGTCCAGGTTTTCGTCCAGCCAGCGCTCCAGCCAGTGGATGTTATAGGTGCCGGCCAGAATGTCGGGCTCTTGCAGAAGCGCATGAAACAGCGGCACGGTGGTGTCGATGCCGTCGACGATCAGCTCGTTCAGCGCCCGGCTCAGGCGGGCCAAAGCTTCCCCGCGGTCGCGCCCGTGCACGATCAGCTTGCCGATCAGGCTGTCGTAATAGGGCGGGATCGTGTAGCCGTCATAGAGCGCGCTGTCCATGCGCACCCCCAGACCGCCCGGCGCATGATACTGGGTGATGGTGCCCGGGCAGGGGGTGAAATTCGGCAGCTTCTCGGCATTGATGCGCACTTCGATCGCGTGCCCGTTCACCGCCAGGTCGTCCTGGGTGAAGGACATGGGCAGGCCCTCGGCGACGCGGATCTGTTCGCGCACCAGGTCGACGCCGAAGATCGCTTCGGTGACCGGGTGCTCCACCTGCAGGCGGGTGTTCATCTCGATGAAATAGAATTCGCCGTCCTCATAGAGGAACTCGATGGTGCCGGCCCCCGAATAGCCGATCCCGGCAACCGCATCGGCGCAGATCCGGCCGATCCGGGCGCGGGTCTCGGCGTCGATGCCGGGGCCCGGCGCCTCTTCGAACACCTTCTGGTGGCGCCGCTGCAGCGAACAATCGCGTTCGCCCAGATGCACGGCGCGGCCCTGGCCATCGCCAAAAACCTGCACCTCGATATGGCGCGGGTTGGTCAGGTATTTCTCGATATAGACCTCGTCATTGCCGAAGTTCGCCTTGCCTTCGGCCCGCGCGGTGTTGAAGGCGTCCTCCAGCTCGGATGCGCTGCGGGCCAGTTTCATGCCCTTGCCGCCACCGCCTGCAGTCGCCTTGATGATTACCGGATAGCCGATTTCGCCAGCGATCCGCCGCGCGCTTTCCAGGTCCGGCACGCCCCCGTCCGAGCCCGGCACGCAGGGCACGCCCAGCCCCTTCATGGTTTCCTTGGCCGTGATCTTGTCGCCCATCAGGCGGATATGTTCTGCCGACGGCCCGATGAAGGTGATCTGGTGGTCCTCCAGCACCTGCACGAAGCGCGCGTTTTCCGACAGGAAGCCATAGCCCGGGTGGATCGCCTGGGCGCCGGTGATTTCGCAGGCCGCGACGATGGCCGGGATCGAAAGATAGCTGTCCGTGGACGGCGGGGGGCCTATGCAGACGCTCTCATCGGCCATGCGCACATGCATGGCGTCCACGTCGGCGGTGGAGTGGACGGCCACGGAACGGATGCCCATTTCGCGGGCGGCGCGGATCACCCTCAGGGCGATCTCGCCCCGGTTGGCGACCAGAATCTTGTCAAACACGGCCATGTTATTCGATGATCATCAGGGGCGCGCCGAATTCCACAGGCGCGCCGTCCTCGACCAGGATGCGCTTGACCGTGCCGGCATGCGGCGCCGGGATGTGGTTCATGGTTTTCATCGCTTCGATGATCAGCAGCGTGTCGCCCTCGCTGACGCTGTCGCCGACGCTGACGAAAGGCGGTGCATCGGGTTCGGGCTGCAGGTACACGGTGCCAACCATGGGCGAGGCAACGGCGCCGGGATGGCTGGCCGGGTCGTCGCTGGCGGTAGCGGGTGCGGGTGCGGGGGCCGGGGCAGCAGGCGCGGCCGGGGCCGGGGCCGGCACGGCGGCGCTGATCGGCGCGGGTGCGGCAGGGGCGCCGCGCGAAACCGTCACGTTCAGGCTGTCGTTTTCCCCGTATTTGCGTTTGACGCTCAACTGGGTAAGGTCGTTTTCCTGAAGGAGCTCGGCCAATCGCTTGATAAAGGCCACGTCGCGTTCATGGGTTTGTTCGGTCATGTTTTCCTCAGCCGGCTGTTTGGCCCCGACGGGGCCGTGCTCTGCACGCTTATATGGCTTTCAGCGGGGCGAGGAAAGGTCGGATCGACGCGCTTTTGGCCCTACAGCTTGCCGAAAGCCACGCCTTTCCAGGTCCAGCCCTTGCCGGTCACCGCCTGTTGCAGCGGCTTTTTCAACTCGGCGCTGTTGAAGCGGTAATGATACACCTGCCCGGGCCTGAGTTCCTCGGTAAAGGCATAGCCGGTGCCGAAGGAAATTTCGCTTTTCTGGCCGCGAAAACCCGAGGCCTCGAGCGTCAGATGCGGCACGCCAGCGCGCCAGGTAACGGTATAATCCTCGTCCACGGCGCGCACCTCGTGGCGGGCCGGGTCAAGCCGCATCTTGATGCGGAAGGTCTTTTTCAGCCCGGCCTTGGCAAAGATTTCATACCATTTCGCGTCGACGATGCGCCATTCGGCCACAAGGTCACAGCTGTCGTCGGGGCAGGGGGTGATCTGATAGGGCGCGGTGTCGCGGTTGAGCGCCAGGATCGCCGCGCGCACCGCGTCCGCCGGGGCGGGCGCGACGCCCGGTTTCGGGCGCTTGGTGCCGGTGAAAATGTCAAATAGTCCCATTGTCCCATTCCCGAGGATATCCGCGGAGAGTCAACCGGAACGCGCCGCGATTGGCAAGGGGATATTGCCGATGCCCGTGCGGGTTTCAGGTGGGGCGCTTGTCTTTCGCGTGTTGCGCCCCTGCGCCGGGGGCGGCGCCTGCCTGGCCTGCGCGCGGGTCCGGCTGCGGGGGGCCGTGGGCCAGGATCTGCTGGTTGCTCCGCCCGCGCGCGGCCTGGCTGCGCGCCAATGCCAGGTCCAGGTCCAGCTGTTGCTCGAGTATGCTGACTTTGAAGGCGGGCGGTGGTCCCGCTGGCGGTGTTGGCGGTGGCGTCGCTTCGCCAGAGCGTCGCCCAAGCGCGTGGTGTTTCCTGGCATTCGCCGCAATGTCGGCGTTGTCGGCGCCCTTGGCGAGGTTGCCGCTGTCGGCATTGGCGCGGGCGCTTTCGGACCCCTTGGTGACACGGGTAACTTCGGGCGGCTTGCGCCCAGGCGGTTGCGCGGACAATGCCGGCAGTCCCCCGGAGAAAAGTGGAAGCTGAAAAGCCATCTGGTGCCTCTTTCGTCAAGGCGCCCCACACCGATTCCAGTTTGCCCGAACTGCGGTTACCATCCGGTTAAGGCGGCCGAAATTTCCGGCCTCATGGTTAACAAGCTCTCAGCCGGGCTTGAGTGCCGCACAATAAAGGTGCTTGAGAAACACCGCCGCATCGTCGAAATGCGCGTCGCCCTCGGGCTTCAGGATCGCGCGCACCTGCACGTCGAAATCGGCATAGTGCTGGGTCGTGGCCCAGATCGAGAAGATCAGGTGATAGGGGTCAAGCCGCGCCACCTTGCCCGCCTCGGACCAGCCCCGGATCACCGCTGCCTTTTCGTCGACCAGGTCTTTCAGCGCGCCGGAAATCTCGCTCAGGATGCGCGGTGCGCCCTGCACGATCTCGTTGGCGAAAAGCCGGCTTTCGCGCGGCATGCTGCGCGCCATTTCCAGCTTGCGCAGCACATAGGACATGATCTCTTCGATCGGGTCGCCATTGGCATCAAGCGCGCGCAGCGGGTCCAGCCAATTGTCCAGAAGCTCGGCCAGGAGCGTGTTGTGGATGGCCTCTTTCGAGCGGAAATAATACAGCACGTTGGGCTTGGACAGGCCCGAGGCGCGTGCGATCTGGTCCAGCGTGGCGCCGCGGAACCCGGCCTGGCTGAACACGTTCAGCGCGGCTTCCAATATGGCGGCACGGTTCTTTTCCTGAATGCGCGTGCGCGGTTTTTCCGTGTTCATCGGCGGCTCCTTGCGGCCAGCCTGCCTGTTTTCCGGGCAAGTTTCAACGCAACGTGACGTCGTTTTGCGCAACCGCGCCGGTGGCGTTGCGAAAATGCTGCGCCCGCGCAATAGTGGCCCCAGCAAAAGGAGGATGCGCAATGGTGCAGATCATCGGATGGGGACACACGCAATTCGGCAAACTGCCCCAGGGGCTGGAAGAACTGCTCATCGAGGCCGGGCGCGAGGCCCTGGCCCATTCGGGCGTCGCCCCGGGCGATGTGGACGCGATCTTTGTCGGGCATTTCAACGGCGGCATGGTGCCCGAGGGTTTCCCGTCCTCGCTGGCGCTGGGCATTCACGACGACCTGCGTTTCACCCCGGCGGCACGGCTGGAAAACGCCTGCGCCTCGGGTTCGGCGGCGGTCTATGCCGCGCGCGACGCGATTGATGCGGGCCGCGCCAGGGTGGCGCTGGTGATCGGGGTCGAGAAGATGACCCACCTGCCCACCGCCGAGGTCGCGCGCGGGCTCGGCCACGCGGCCTACCAGCCCGAGGAGGCGGGGCTGAGCTTCCCGCAGGTGTTCGGCCAGTTCGCGCGGGCTTATTTTGACAAATATGGCGACCACTCGCGCACGCTGGCCGAGATTGCCGCCAAGAACCACGCCAATGCCATGGCCAACCCGCTGGCGCATCTGCACAAGGCGCTGCCGGTCGATTTCTGCGCCGTGGCGTCCGAGAAAAATCCGGTGGTGGCCGACCCGCTCAAGGTCACCGATTGTTCGCTGGTCTCCGACGGGGCGGCGGCTTTGGTCATGGTGGCCGATGACGTGGCGGCCTCGGCGCCGCGCGCGGTGAATTTCCGCGCCAGCGTGCAGGTCAACGACTTCCTGCCCATGAGCCGCCGCGACCCGCTGGCCTTCGAGGGCCCGGCGCGGGCCATGCGCACGGCAATTGCCGAGGCGGGGCTCACGCTCGATGACATCGACCTCGCCGAGGTGCATGACTGCTTCACCATCGCCGAACTTCTGGTTTACGAGGCGATGGGCCTCGCGGAACCCGGGCAGGGCGCGCGCGTGCTGGAGGACGGCACCGTGCGCCCCGGCGGCGCGCTGCCCGTCAACATGTCCGGCGGCCTCAAGGCCAAGGGCCACCCGGTGGGCGCCACCGGGGTCAGCATGCATGTGCTGGTGGCGCGTCAGGTGCTGGGGGAGGCGGGCGACATGCAGGTTGCTGGCGCCGAACACGGGCTGGTCTTCAACATGGGCGGCTCGGGCGTGGCCAATTACGCCTCGATCCTGGAGCCTGCGAAGTGAACCTGGCGCTGTGGCTCGAACGCAGCGCGCTGGTCCATCCCGGTCGCCCGGCGCTCTTTTCCGGCGCGCGGCAAGTCGCTGATTATGCAGGGCTTTACCGGGCCGCGCGGGGGCTGGGGGCGGCCCTTGCCGCGCGCGGTATCGCGCCGGGCGACCGGGTGGGCATGTTCCTGACCAACTGCCCCGAATACATCACCTGCGTCTATGGTATCTGGACCGCAGGCGCGGCCAAGGTGCCGATCAACAACAAGCTGCACCCGAAGGAAGCGGCCTGGATTCTGGAAAATTCCGGCGCGAAAGCGGTTTTCGTGACGCCGGATCTGGCGCCGGGTCTGGCCCGGGTCACCGACCTGCCGCTGATCGACGTGACCGGGGCCGGTTTCGCGCAGATGTGCGCGGCCGACCCCATGCAGATCGTGCCGCGTGCGGGCGCCGATCTGGCCTGGCTTTTCTACACCTCCGGCACAACCGGCCGGCCCAAGGGCGTGTGCATCACCCATCAGGTGCTGCTCGCCGCCTCGCTTGCCTATACCGCCGATGTGGACGAGGTGTGCGCGCAGGACGCCGCC
>Ga0256832_1002572_pt1 | contig 12376 bp, 11 predicted proteins | sample 134614metaG_FD_190534 | JGI IMG/M metagenome (GOLD analysis project Ga0256832, IMG submission 190534) | Hydrothermal vent microbial communities from Lau Basin, Pacific Ocean - 134-614 | ecosystem: Environmental > Aquatic > Marine > Hydrothermal vents | place: Pacific Ocean: Lau Basin | collected... | reverse complement strand
GAACGCTGAACGCTCAGCGCTGCTCTTAAGCCACTTCCTCAGCCCGAACAACCCGGTCAAAAACCAGTTCGCCATTGGCTCCGACATCCACTTCGATAATATCCCCAGGCATATATTTGCCTGCCAGGATTTCCTGAGCCAGTGGATTTTCCAGAGACTGCTGGATGGCCCGTTTCAATGGTCTTGCGCCATAGATTGGGTCAAAACCAGCCTCGGCAATTTTATCCATTGCAGCTTCAGAAACGTCCAGATCCAGTTCTCGATCCGCCAGTCTGTTACGTAAATCCTGCATCTGTATGGTTGCGATTTTACGGATAACATCTTTGGCTAATGGATGGAAGACCACCACATCATCGATACGGTTAATAAACTCGGGTCTGAAGTGTTGTGATACCACTTCCATAACCTCAGTTTTCATAACCTTGTAATCCGCTTCTGCTTCTTCACTATTATGAGCACTGGCTTTTATGCTCAGTTCCTGGATCCTTTGTGAGCCCAGGTTGGAAGTCATAATAATGACCGTATTGCGGAAGTCTACTGTACGTCCCTGACCATCAGTCAGACGGCCGTCATCGAGTACCTGCAGAAGGATATTGAACACATCGGGATGTGCTTTTTCTACCTCATCGAGCAGGATCACGGAGTATGGCTTACGCCGTACCGCTTCAGTCAGATAACCACCTTCTTCATAGCCGACATAACCTGGAGGCGCACCGATTAAGCGGGCCACGGCATGTTTTTCCATAAATTCGGACATATCCAGCCGTACCATGGCGTCTTCCGTGTCAAACAGGAAGTTAGCCAGAGCCTTGGTTAACTCAGTTTTACCGACACCGGTTGGACCGAGGAACAGGAATGAACCATTTGGCCGTCTTGGGTCGGACAGTCCGGCACGGGAACGACGAATGGCATTGGCCACCACGGTAACCGCTTCACTTTGTCCGACAACCCGTTCACGCAGTTTTTCTTCCAGATGCAGCAGTTTTTCATTTTCACCTTCAAGCATCTTGGCTACGGGAATACCGGTCCACTTAGCAACCACTTCGGCAATTTCTTCCTCAGTGACTGAGTTTCTAAGCAGTTTTGGTTTATCACCGGTATCGAGCATCTCTAATTGTGATGCCATATCCAGCTGTTTTTCCAGTTCCGGAATACGACCGTACTGCAGTTCAGACATACGTGCCAGATCACCGGCACGCTGAGCAGTTTCCAGATCCTTACGGGCCTGGTCGAGAGCTTCCTTAATATGCTGGGTTCCCTGTACAGCCGCTTTTTCAGACTTCCAGATCTCATCCAGTTCAGAATATTCACGTTCCAGTTCGGCAATGTCTTCTTCAAGACTTTCCAGACGTTTTTTAGAGGCCGCATCGGATTCCTTGCTCAGAGCTTCACGCTCAATTTTGAGCTGGATCAGGCGGCGTTCCAGTTTGTCCATTTCTTCCGGTTTGGAATCAATTTCCATACGGATACGGCTGGCCGCTTCATCCACCAGATCGATAGCCTTATCAGGCAGTTTACGATCAGTAATATAACGATGGGACAAAGTCGCTGCCGCAACAATCGCCGGATCAGTAATATCTACCCCGTGGTGCACTTCGTATTTCTCTTTCAGACCACGCAAAATAGCAATGGTATCTTCCAGAGTGGGCTCTTCCACCAGTACTTTCTGGAAACGGCGTTCCAGGGCAGCATCCTTTTCCAGATACTCACGGTATTCATCCAGAGTAGTCGCCCCCACACAGTGCAGTTCACCACGTGCCAGAGCGGGTTTGAGCATATTACCGGCATCCATGGAGCCTTCAGCCTTACCGGCTCCGACCATGGTATGAATTTCATCAATAAACAGGATAATACTGCCTTCCTGTTTGGACAGATCATTAAGCACTGCTTTTAAACGTTCTTCAAATTCACCACGGAATTTGGCACCGGCAATCAGTGAGCCCATATCCAGGGATAAAATCCGCTTATGTTTCAGTCCTTCAGGGACTTCGCCGTTGACTATGCGTTGTGCCAGTCCTTCAATAATGGCGGTTTTACCCACACCAGGCTCACCGATTAATACGGGGTTGTTCTTGGTACGACGCTGCAGAACCTGAATGGTACGACGAATTTCATCGTCACGACCAATAACCGGGTCTAATTTACCCTGTTCTGCACGCTCGGTTAAATCAATGGTATATTTTTCCAGCGCCTGACGCTGATCTTCTGCATTGGGATCATTAACGCTCTGGCCTCCGCGCATGGCGTCAATGGCTTCCTCAATGGTTTTCTTGTCTGCACCCAGCTTCTGCAGAATACTGCCTAACTGGCCTTTATCTTCCACGGCTGCAAGAATAAACAGCTCGCTGGAGATAAACTGGTCTTTACGCTGCTGGGACAGTTTATCAGTAAGATTTAATAAACGGGTTAATTCAGGTGATACCTGAACATCGCCCGCAGAACCCTCTACACTGGCCATTTGATCCAGTGCCTGGGACAGTTGTGAACGCAATAAATTAATATTGACGTTGGATTGTGTCAGCAGGTGTCTTGCAGTACCCCCTTCCTGATCGAGCAGTGCAATCATCACATGAATTGATTCAATAAACTGATGATCCCGCCCGATAGCAAGGCTCTGGGCATCTGCTATTGCCTGCTGAAATTTGCTTGTTAGTTTATCCATTCTCATTGGTTAGCCTCACTAAATATAAATTTTCTGGTTTTTCTCTAAAAAGATAAATATGGCCTGTGGATAACTTTTTCAACTCCTTTTGGTTATTTAATTAAATTATTTTGTTTATCATAACCTTAGCCTGTGGATAACTTTTTATTGCAGGGCTGTGCACGGGTAAGAATACTCGTGCTTTCAGGCAGCCTGACTATAATAGTTATTTTTTATAGACCTTGCGCTTAAACAGGTCGGTTCGACGGCTGACCAGACGATCGAGAAACAGCAGGCCGTCCAGGTGATCAAGTTCATGCTGTACGGCCCGCGCCTCGTAGCCGGTACATTCGTAATCAATTAATTCGCCCTGAGCATTACAGGCCTGCAGGGTGATTTTTTCTGCCCGGATAACATTGCCGGTATAATCAGGCACAGACATACAGCCTTCACGACCTATTTTCATACCCTCCCAGGTTTTTATTTCCGGGTTTATCAGGATCATACAGCCATTGTGTTTGATTTTGGGTTTGGATGACACATCCACAATAGCTATGCGTTTAAAATAGCCCACCTGGGGAGCGGCAATACCAACACCGCCCGGTCCGGCGCGCATGGTTTCTTCCAGATCCAGCAGAAAATTCTGCAGTTGCTCATCAAATAGTTCGACCGGTTCAGAAACCTGTTTCAGGGCTTCATCCGGGTATTTTAAAATGTCCAGTATGGCCATGATTTAACCTATCATGACATCAAGCGGTGCCAGATCCACATTGACCCCGTCTGCCTTGATCTGTTCCACTGCTTTTTCTACTGCAGCCATACCCTTAGTGGCAATGCCTTCTATCTGCATAATATAAATCGGCTCAGCCTCGCTGCCGGCCACATCAGAATCCAGATCGGTAATGTTGTAACCGGCTTCCAGCAAGGCAGTGGTGGTTTTGGCTACAATACCGGGACGATCAGCCCCGTATACGGTAATAATGGAATCAGGAATTTCATGCTGATGCAGGCTGGCTTCTATGCTCTGAAATGAAATGGTCAGGTTCATATCCTGCACCACAGGTGTCAGGCACTGAGTCAGCGCCTCAATAGACTGCTCACTTTTTACCATCAGCATAATGGTGAAATTGCCTCCCAGGCGCATCATGGATGCTTCTCCTAACTGGGCACCGGCTTCATATAATGCGGTGGTAATTCTGGCCACAATACCCGGCTGATCCTGACCCACCAGGGTTAACATTTTCCATTCGTTCATATTGTTCTCTTTGTTATTTAATCTATTCCGGCTGCATTTCAGCTTAGTCTATCCATATCATATTAGCCATACGTCCGGTCACCCCATCACGCCGGTAAGAATAAAATTTATCCGCCTCACTATAGGTACAATAGTGGCCGCCGGAGACATTATCAACGCCTATTGCAGATAATCGTACTCTGGCTAATTGATATATATCAGCTAAATATTTGTTTTGACCATCAGAGGTTTTAGTTTGCTCAGAAAAACACTGGTCAATCAATTCGTAATGATACCCTCCCTTGTTCCGTGCTCGAGCAAGAAATGCCTGTCGAACGTCCTCCCCTACTTCAAAATAATTTGGCCCAATGGCTGGACCCAGCCAGACTAATACTTCATCTTTCTGGCAGGCGGATAATTTAAGTAATTGTTCAGCCCCCTGTTCCAGAATACCCTCCAGCAATCCCCGCCATCCAGCATGTAGAGCCGCTACCGCACTGCCCTGACGGTTACAGATCAGAGCAGGCAGACAATCCGCTGTCATAACCACTGATACAGTATTTTTCTGTGTCGTTATACTCCCGTCTGCATCCGGCTGCGGTTCTATATCAGCCGCATCAATAATCCGGCTGCTGTGGATCTGGTTTAGCCATTTCGGCTCAGAAGGCAGCAGTTCCCCCAGTCTATTACGGTTTTGCTCAACGGTTTGTGGATCATCACCTACATGCATAGCCAGGTTAAAGCTTTTATAAGGAGGATTGCTGTATCCGCCCATACGGGTGGTTATCAATGTTCTGATATTATCAGGGGCATCCCAGTCAGCCTGAATAATAGTTTGGGAGAGAGGGATCATAGCTGTTCCGTATATTCTCTTAACAGAGTTTTTAACTGCATCATATCCTCCGGCAGTTCAGCTTCCCATTCCAGCCATTGCCCGGTTTGAGGATGCTCCAGCCCCAGTTTGCGGGCGTGTAATGCCTGACGTTGAAAATTAAGCAGAAAGGTTTTCAAATCCTCACTGCAGTCCGGAGGTAAACGCAGACGCCCTGCATATACGGGGTCACCAACCAGGGGGTAACGAATCCAGGCCATGTGAACACGGATCTGATGCGTCCGGCCAGTTTCCAGTTTAACGGTGACTGCCGTATATTGACGAAACCGCTCCTTTATACGGTAATGAGTAATGGCTTCTTTTCCGGCAGCGGGATTTTTCATTACTGCCATTTTGACCCGCTGAGTCGGATGACGGCCAATGGGCTGGTCAATGGTTCCACCGCCGGTCATTTCACCATTTACAATGGCTTCATATTCCCGGTCAAACGCACGTCTTTGTAACTGCTCTACCAGGTGAGTCTGAGCAGTAAGGGTTTTAGCCACCACCAGCAGGCCGGAGGTTTCCTTATCAATACGATGAACAATACCGGCACGGGGAACATTAATCAGCTCAGGACAATGATGCAGCAAACCATTAAGCAGGGTACCCGTGCGGTTACCGACAGCCGGGTGCACCACCAGACCAACCGGCTTATTGAGCACCAGCAGCTCATCATCTTCAAAAACAATATTCAGGGGAATATCTTCTGCTTCCCACTCCCCCTGCTGTTCCTGCTCTATAGTAATATCAATGGTTTCACCACCGGTTACTCTGGTCTTTGGCTTAACTGTCTGGCCATCCAGTAAAACTTTGCCTTTTTTAACCCATTGCTGCAGCCGGGAACGGGAAAATTCCGGTAATAAATCCACCAGCACCTGATCCAGACGCAGACCATAGGCTTCTGCAGGCACAGTGTATTGACGTTGCTCGGATAGTATCGAATTCATTTTGCAAGTATAACGTATTTCTCATATACTAGGCGCTCTTAAAATAATAAATATCCGGAACTGTTTTAAACGTTTTGAATTTTATACCCTTTTAATTAATAACCTTTTAATAAATAACATAGTTACCTTATGCCTGCTGCTCATTCAAACCGCTTATACCTGCTGATCCTGATTACTTTTATTAGTATTTTTTCTTCCGGATGCTCTGTTATAGAATCCTGGCTGCCCGAAGAAATTGACGAAACCAAAAGCTGGTCCGCCAGTAAACTGTACGCAGAAGCTAAAGCCAGTCTTGCTGACGGTGAATATCAGTCCGCTATTGAACTGTATGAAAAACTGGAAGCCCGTTATCCGCATGGCGCCTATGCACAGCAGGCACAGCTGGAAACAGCCTATGCTTACTATAAATTTGAAGAACCGGAATCCGCCATTGCTGCGGCAGACCGCTTTATCAAACTACACCCCCGCCATGCCAATGTAGACTATGCCTATTATCTTAGGGGACTGGTTACTTTCCCAGCTCGAAAAAGTGTGTTTGAATTTATATTCCCACAGGATGAATCCAAGCGAGATCCCAATTCATCACTGGAATCTTTTAATTATTTCAGCGAACTGGTAAGAAAGTTTCCCAATAGTAAATACAGTAAAGATGCTATTTTAAGAATGCGTTATCTGCGTAACAAGGTCGCCAAGCACGAACTGCATGTCGCTAAATACTATATGAGAAGACAGGCTTATATTGCCGCCGTTGACCGTGCATCTTATGTCGTGGAACATTACCAGCAGACACCGGCGGTTAGTGAAGCATTACTGTTAATGGTAGATGGCTATAAAAAACTGAACCAGCCCCGCCTGGCACAGGATGCACAGCGGGTATATGATCTCAATGCAGAAAAATTCCATGGAGAGGTTTTTTATGTGGATGAACCACTTATTCCCGGGATTCCGGAGTGGATGAAACCGAATACTTAGAAGAGCAGCGTTCAGCGTTCAGCGTTCAGCGTTCAGCGTTCAGCGTTCAGCGTTCAGCGTTCAGCGTTCAGCGTTCAGCGTTCAGCGTTCAGCGTTCAGCGTTCAGCAAAAATTTTAAAAGCTCTTTTTCTTCAGTCAACTAAAACATCAAAATATTTTGTATTTACTTTAAAACGAATCCTGTTGCTCTGGCTCTTTCTGAACGCTGAACTCTCAGCGCTGAACGCTATCTTTTTTAAATAGCCTCCTGATCTTCTTCCCCGGTACGAATTCTCAGCACTTTTTCTATCGATGAAACAAATATCTTCCCATCGCCGATTTTACCGGTTCGGGCGGCATTGGTGATGACTTCGATGCAGCGTTCCATAATATCTTCCTGTACTACAATTTCCAGCTTGACCTTGGGTAAAAAATCAATCACATATTCTGCACCGCGATAAAGCTCTGTGTGGCCTTTCTGACGGCCAAAGCCTTTTACTTCTGTTGCTGTCATACCAGTAACACCGATTTCAGACAGGGCTTCACGCACATCATCGAGTTTAAAGGGTTTGATAATTGCTTCAATTTTTTTCATATGTGATATTTCCTTTCATTTTGTACAGGATATTATATTTATTATAGCGTTATCCTTGATGGGTTGTTATGTTACAACAAAACGGTTCTTTCAGACAAATACTTTTGTAAATGCTAAACTATTTCAATACTTAAATCTTCCAACAAGCGAGTCCTGACTATGGATAGAGAAACCATTATTGCAGAAATGAAAGTACTGCCCGAAATTGATCCGCAGTTTGAAATCGAGCGGCGGCTGAATTTTATTAAAAATCATTTACTGGCCTCAGGGCTGAAAACGCTGGTTCTGGGGATCAGCGGTGGGATTGACTCGGCTACCTGCGGTCGCCTGGCACAACTGGCGGTTGAACAGCTTAGAACAGAACAGCAGGATGATGACTATCAGTTTGTAGCCGTACGCCTGCCTTATGGAGTTCAGGCTGATGAGGAGGATGCCCAGGTTTCATTAACCTTTATTCAGCCGGACAAAAGCCTGATGGTCAATGTAAAACCCGGTGCTGATGCCATTCACAATGAAACCCTGCATGCCCTGGAATCTGCCAGCTTGCTGAACCATTCTCAATACGCCATTGATTTTGCCAAGGGTAATGTCAAAGCCCGTACCCGTATGACCATACAGTTTGAAATTGCCGGTATTTTAAGCGGTTTGGTACTAGGTACCGACCATTCAGCTGAAAATGTCACCGGTTTTTATACCAAGTACGGAGACGGTGCCTGTGATCTGGCACCCCTGTTTGGTCTGAATAAACGTCAGATCCGCCAGGTAGCAAAAGTTCTCGGAGCACCGCATAGTATTATTGAAAAAACCCCAACGGCCGATCTGGAATGCCATTCACCTTCCAAAGCTGATGAAGAGGCCCTGGGGATCAGTTATGATTTAATTGATGATTTTCTGGAAGGCAAAGCCATTGATAAGGAAAGTGAAGAGAAGATCATTAAAATTTATATTAATACTCAGCATAAGCGGCAGCCGATACCCACGGTTTATGATTAATTTGCCTGCACAACCATATTCCCGGGAGCACGGATATCTTGCCCGCGTTCCCGGGTAACAGTAAGTCAGGCTTTTATTATTCCCAGCATAGCTTTACCCATATCCGCCGGTGAACGGGTAATGGTTACACCAGCCGCTTCAAGGGCTGCAAATTTTTCTTCTGCAGTCCCCTTACCTCCGGCAATAATGGCACCGGCATGGCCCATACGTTTGCCTTTAGGCGCTGTAACTCCAGCAATATAGGCAACCACCGGCTTACTGACCTGCTCTTTTATGTATTGAGCCGCTTCTTCTTCTGCGGTACCGCCAATTTCCCCCACCATAATAATACCTTCAGTCTGCGGATCCTGTTCAAACAGGGTCAGACAGTCAATAAAGTTCATGCCCTGAATGGGATCACCGCCGATTCCAATACAGGTACTCTGTCCCAGACCGGTAATGGTGGTCTGGTGGACGGCTTCATAGGTCAGTGTACCGGAGCGGGATACAATACCTATTTTGCCCGGCTGGTGAATCGAACCCGGCATAATGCCAATTTTACACTCACCGGGCGTTATCAGCCCGGGACAGTTGGGGCCAATTAAATACACATCGTCCGGCAGACTGGCTTTTACCTTTAACATATCCAGAACCGGGATGCCTTCAGTAATACAGGCAATCACTTTTATTCCAGCCCAGGCCGCTTCCAGAATGGCATCAGCTGCAAATGCGGCAGGCACATAAATCATGGTGGCATTGGCGCCGGTTTCTCTGACGGCTTCTTTAACCGTATTAAACACCGGCCGGTCCAGATGAGTCTGCCCGCCTTTACCCGGTGTCACACCACCGACCAGATTAGTACCGTAGGCAATGGCCTGCTCTGAATGGAACGTACCCTGCTGGCCAGTAAAGCCCTGACAGATCACCCGGGTTTCCTTATTAATTAAAACGGACATCAGGCATTACCTCCTTTGGCTACATTTACCACGGTCTGGGCGGCCTCGGTAAAATCGCCCCGGGAAATAATATCCAGGCCGCTTTGCTCCAGTAATTTACGCCCCAGCTCCACATTGGTACCTTCCAGACGCACCACGACCGGCACGGATAAAGCCACTTCTTTGGCCGCAGCAATAATACCTTCGGCAATCAGATCACAACGCACAATCCCACCAAAAATATTAATCAATATGGCCTTAACATTAGTATCAGATAAAATCAGCTTCAGGGCTTCAGCGACCCGCTCTTTGGTCACACCGCCGCCCACATCCAGAAAGTTGGCCGGTTCTCCGCCATGGTTTTTAATAATATCCATAGTGGCCATGGCCAGACCGGCGCCGTTCACCATACAGCCTATATTACCTTCCAGAGGCACATAATTAAGCTCAAATTCCTTGGCGCGGTTTTCTTTTTCATCTTCCTGGGATGGATCACGCAGTGCCTGCATATCTTTATGGCGATAGACTGCATTGTCATCCAGAGAAATTTTGGCATCCAGGGCAATAATTTCGTCCTCTTCAGTGACCACCAGGGGATTGATTTCTACCTGGGAAGCGTCTTTTTCCACAAATATTTTATAAACACCCTGCATGACCTTCATCAGGCCTTTTTGCTGTGCCGGTGTCAGCCTCATACCAAATCCGGCTTCCCTGACCTGGTTAGGCATAAGCCCGGTGACCGGATCAATGGCCAGGGTGATGATTTTTTCCGGTTCGGTAGCCGCCACATCTTCAATATTCATGCCTCCGGCAGCCGATGCCATAATGGTCACCCGTTTTGCTGAACGGTCCACCAGCACCCCCATATACAGTTCCCGACTGATACTGCTGGGCACTTCAATTAATAAGGTATTAACCGGCTGGCCTTTAGCATCGGTCTGAAAAGTTACCAGATGAGTACCCAGCATTTTTTCTGCAAACTGGCGGATTTCAGCTATTGAGCCCGCCTTAATCACACCGCCTGCTTTACCGCGCCCACCGGCATGCACCTGAGCTTTGACCATCCATTCATTGCCGCCTAATTCCGCTACTGCCTGTTCTATCTGGTCAACCGAGGTAATGGTCCGGTTAGCCGGTACCGGGATACCGTACTGGGCAAACACCTGCTTGGCCTGGTATTCATGTAAATTCATATTTATTTTCTCACTGAAATTGCAATATATCCTGCTATTGTGGCGAAATAGAGGGCAATTGGCAAAAAAAATTTTATTTTCTGTTATGATTTAATTTTTACTTATTATTACAGGAGAGACAGTGGGACGTTTACTGTTTATATCCGGGCTGATCTTTCTTGGCTGGATTGCTTATCGCTTTTTAAAAAACACCTGGGCCCAACGGCTGCGGGAAGTGGAGCAAAGAGAGCAGCAGACTCACTGGGCAGCAACTGCCGCTAAACCTACAAAAATACAGCAAATAAAAGCCTGCGCTTATTGCAAAACCCATATCCCGGAGGATGAAGGGATATACCGGGACGGGAAGTTTTTCTGCAGCTATCAACACCTTGATCGCTATTTAGAACATGAACAGCAGTAAGACTCAGCAACAACACCCCAACAAAGCTTCTTCTGGGATATCTGCAGAAGAAAAACAATGGCGGCCCCTGCATTTTCTTAATTTATACCGCTTACTTATTTCCAGTATATTTATCACCCTGGTCTTTTCTAATGTCCAGATAAAACCCTTCGGCCTGGAACATCCTCAGCTCTTTCAGATTGTCAGCATTGGTTATTTTATTGTCAGTATTCTTAGTGGTATGACCATCCGCTGGCGCTGGCCGGCGTTCTGGCTGCAAAGCCATTCCCAGATCATTGCTGACTTTGCAGCTATTCTGCTGATTATGTATGCCAGCGGCGGGGTACAAAGCGGTGTCGGTTTATTACTGCTAATCCCCATTTCTGCCATCAGTATTCTTTCTATGGGACGTTCATCCCTGTTTTACGCCGCTTTAATCAGTTTAATCCTGTTGCTGGAACAGGGGTATTTATTCCTCACCCAGACTGGCAGCACTAACTATGCACAGGCTGGCTTACTGGGTGCCATCCTGTTTTTAACAGCCCTGCTAACTAATTACCTGGTTCATAAAACAGAGGAAAGTGCTGAAATTGCCAGCCAGCGTGAAATTGACCTGGCCAATATGGAACAGCTCACTCAGTTTATTATGCAGCGTATGCAGACCGCCGTTATTGTTGTGGACTACCTGGGTAATGTACGCTTAATTAATGATACCGCTGTAAGTTTGCTTAAAATCCCCGATAATCTGAGCCGGGATTCTGAGAATAAACCGGTTAATCTATATGAATATTCCCTTGAACTGGGAGAGATGTTTCATTTATGGCAAACCACACCTGACTTTAAACCCAAAAGCATTCATATCAGCCATACTTCTTCTGAACTAACCCCAAGATTCGCCTCATTGGGCCAGAATGATAAAAGTGGAGCTGTGGTTTTTATTGAAGATAATGCCGAATTATCCAACCAGGCCCAGCAGTTAAAACTGGCCTCACTGGGCCACCTTACAGCCAGTATTGCTCATGAATTACGGAATCCACTGGCGGCTATCCGTCATGCCGGTGAACTACTGAATGAATCACCTTCCCTTGAGGAAACCGATAAACGCCTGACAGAAATTATTGAAAAACAATCCGTTCGGGTAAATGAGATTATTGGTACGGTACTGGATCTCAGCCGCAGAAAAAAAGCAGAACAGGTCAATATCAACCTCTATGACTGGATTGAGGATTTTCTCAATGAATACATTCAGTTACCCCAGGAACGCTTCTATCTTAAATTTGAAAGCAATGACCTGAAGGTGCTTTTTGATCCCCAGCATTTACAGCAGATATTTAATAATCTGATACAAAATGCCTTAAGGCACACCACAGAAGAAAATCAGCATTTTCGCCCTGTAGTTATTACCGCCGGTATTGATTCAATGAAAAAAAACACCTATTTACAGGTCATGAATTATGGAACAAACATTCCAGAAGAAAATCGGGACAAACTATTTGAGCCCTTTTTTACCACTGAATCCACTGGTACCGGATTAGGCCTGTATATTGCCCGGGAACTGGCTGAATGTAATTTAGCCAAGCTGGAATATATTGATATTAAAGAAGGTGCCTGTTTTCAAATCAGTTTTTCTGATCCCAGACGCAATGCAGCTAAAA
>Ga0256832_1002571_pt1 | contig 12380 bp, 7 predicted proteins | sample 134614metaG_FD_190534 | JGI IMG/M metagenome (GOLD analysis project Ga0256832, IMG submission 190534) | Hydrothermal vent microbial communities from Lau Basin, Pacific Ocean - 134-614 | ecosystem: Environmental > Aquatic > Marine > Hydrothermal vents | place: Pacific Ocean: Lau Basin | collected... | reverse complement strand
TCCCGCATCTTAGCGGCAGTGCTGAAGTCGAGCGCCTCCGCCCCGTCTCACCGGACGACCCTTCTCATCGATCGCGAGCCCGCATGAAACGACGACTCCCCGCCGCCTTGGCCGCCAGCTTCGCCATCTTCGCGCTCGTGGTGGTCGCCCACCCTGGCCATTCCCAACAAAGGCAAGACGAGCCGCTGCCGGAGCGCGGCGCGGTCCTCGAGATCGACTCACCGGAGCGCGCCCTCTACAAGATCGCCGTCCCCAACCTGCGGGGCTCGTCCATGGGCGCAGCGGGCGCGGAGGTGTTGCGCGGCGACTTCCGGCTCGTGTCGCTCTTCGAGGTCCTCGATGGGCGCAGCTTCATCGCGAACCTCGAACAAGAGGGCCTGAACATCGTCCCCGGCGCCTGGTCCGCCGTCGGCGCGCAGGGCGTCGTCAAGGGCCAGATCCGCGAGCGGGGCGGCCAAATCGAGGTCGAGATGCGCCTGTACGAGCTCGCCCACGGAGCGGGCGCCACGCTGACGCGGACATACCGTGGCAGCCGTGGCCAGCTCCGAGCCTTCATGCACGAGTTCGCCAACGAGGTGCTCCGCAAGCTCACGGGGCGACCGGGGGCCTTCGACAGCCGCATCGTCTTCGCGCGAAGGCTCGGTCCCGGCCGCAAGGACGTCTTCATCGCCGACTGGGATGGGCACAACGTCGGCCGGGTCTCGAGCGGCGAGGGCGTGAACATGCTGCCGAGCTTTGGACCCGGCGGCGTCTGGTTCAGCCGGCTCACCCCCACGGGCATGTACATCACCCACTCGAACGCGAACAACCGCCCCATCATCGATGGCGAGGGGCTCAACATGGGCCCCTCGGTCTGCGGCGGGCGCGTGTACTTCACGAGCACCCGGGACGGAAACAGCGAGATCTACAGCGCGAACACGGACGGCTCGGACGTGCGGCGGATCACTCGTCACCCGGCCATCGACGTCAGCCCCGCCTGCGGGCCTGGAGGACGCATCGCCTTCGTCTCGACACGGCACGGAAGCCCACAGATCTTCGTGATGAACGGCAACGGCAGCGGGGTGCGGCGGGTCACCTTCCGTGGCTCACACAACCAGACGCCGAGCTGGTGCATGAACGGGCGCGACCCACTCATCGCGTTCACGGGGCGCAGCGGCGGAATGGACATCTTCACGGTGAACATCGCCACCCAGGAGTACACGCGCCTGACCCAGGGACAGGGCACCAACAAGGACCCTGCGTTTTCCCCGGACTGCCGCATGGTCGCGTTTTACTCGTCCCGCGGGGGCGTCTACGTCTCCAACCCCGAAGGGCTCAACCAGCACCTCGTGCTCAGGGGCGCCGCCGAGACGCTGCGCTGGCGCTGAGCCCACGACGGATCGCGACGCCCTCGAGCTCGGCGACGACCTCGCTCGGGGTGCGCCCCGTCCGAGCGCGGAAGAGCTGCTGAAGCGTCTCCAGCTCGACCGTTCCGACGCCGAGGCGGGCGGCAAGGGCTGCTCCTGCGAGCCCCTCGGCGGTGGCGTCGAGGAGCAGCTTCTGGGACGGACTGAGACCCTCCTTTCGGGCCCAGACCTGAACGAGCGGGGCGAGTGGATCGGCGACGTGCTCCATGACCGGCGCCTACGCAGACTTCGTGCCGTCCTACCGAGACCTCGCGCCGCCTCGCCGAAGAGCGACCGATCGAGGCCTCGGCAGGCAGGAGCCGCCCGCTGGAGCCGAAGCTGGCGGCCGACGAGCGTGGACCGCTGCCCACGACGGCGAGCGAGCGTGGACCGCTGCCCACGGCGGCGAGCGAGCGTGGACCGCTGCCCAGCGGGCGCAGCGCACTTCGGGTGGGCCGGTGCCCACGCCGGTCGCCCAAGGTGCCAGTTCCTCGGTGCGGCCCGCAGTCGCTCGGTATATGCTGCGGCCCGTGAGAGCGCTTGTCGTCGACGACTCCGCGTCGATGCGCCGTCTGCTGGCCCAACATCTGGCGGAGCGCGGGTACGAGGTGCGGGTCTCCGGCTCCGGTGAAGCGGCGCTGGAGCAGCACCGCCGCGAGCCCTTCGACCTGATGCTGGTCGACTGGACGCTGCCCGGGATGTCCGGCCTGGACCTCTGCCGGGCGGTGCGCGCCGAGCCCGGTGGGGAGGACGTCGTGCTCCTCGTCATCACGGGGCGCAGCCAACCCGAAGACCTCCACGCCGTCCTCGACGCAGGGGCCTCGGACTACCTGTCCAAGCCCGTGGACCTGACGAACTTGTCCACGCGCCTGCTCGTCGCCGCGCGCCAAGCCGACGCCTTGCGCAAGCGCAGACAAGGTCGCGAAGCCCTCGAACGCGCCGAGGAGGCGTTCAGTCGCCTGGTCGAGGCGGCTCCCGACGCCATCCTCGTCACCCGGGGGCTGAAGGTCGCCTACGCGAACCCGCGGCTCGTTCGCTTCCTGGGCTACGACTCCGCCAGCCAGCTGGCCGAGGTATCGCTGAGAACCCTCCTCCACCGGGACGAGCCGCTGTCGGCGATCGAGCCTCGGGACGGCCCGGCCGCACCGCAGGAGATACGCCTCGTACGCCGCGATGGAACAGTGGTGACCGGCGAGGCGGTCGCCGTCCGTGTCGTCTTCGACGGACAGCCGTCGACGCTGGTGATGATCCGCGACGTCAGCGAACGCAAAGAGATGCAGGCGCGCCTGCTGCTAGCCGACCGGATGGCCTCCGTCGGCACGCTGGCCGCGGGCATCGCCCACGAGCTCAACAACCCGCTGGCGTATGTCATCAACAACCTCAAGCTCAGCCGCGAAGAGCTCGACCAGGGGCTCGACCCGGAGCGGCTGGAGCTCCTCAAGCTCCAGCTCGAGGAGGCGAGCCATGGCGCCCGGCGCATGCGGGAGATCCTCCGCGATCTGAGAACCTTCGCCCGCGGCGAGGAGACGCGCGAGGCGGAGGTGGACGTCAACGAGGTCGTCGTCTCGTGCGTGAGCGTGTGCTGGAACGAGATCCGCCACCGGGCACGCCTCGAGAAGAAGCTCGGAACGGTCCCGAAGGTCCGCATCGATCCCTCAGCCTTCGCTCAGGTTGTGCTCAACCTGCTGATCAACGCCGCGCAGGCGGTAGACGAAGGACGCACCGACAACTGCATCTGCGTCGCGACCGAGGCTTCGGGGGACTCGGTGCTGCTGACCGTGCGCGACAGCGGCCGCGGGATCGCCGCCGACGATATGTCGCGCATCTTCGACCCCTTCTTCACGACCAAGACGCCCCAGGAGGGGACAGGGCTGGGGTTGAGCATCTGCCGGAACATCGTCACCCGCGCGGGCGGCCGCATCGACGTGGAGAGCGCCCCGGGCGTCGGCACGACCTTCACGGTGCGGCTCCCCCGAGCCGAATCGCAGCGCGCCCCGACCGCGTCGCCGAGCGCGCGCCCCCGAGCCCGCGCCCGAGGCGGCGTCGCCAACGTCTTGGTGATCGACGACGAGGAGCTGGTGGGTCGCTCGATCCGGCGCGCGCTCCGCAGCCACGACGTGCAGGTCGTCACGACGGGCCGCGACGCCATCCGCTTGCTCACCGGGCAGGAGTCGGCCGACTTCGACATCGTCTTCTGCGATTTGATGATGCCCGAGCTGAGCGGCATGGACGTCTTTGAGGCGGTGGAGCGGGCGAACCCAACGGTGGCCGAGCGCTTCGTGTTCATGACCGGCGGCGCGTTCACTCCCAGAGCCCGTCACTTCCTCGAAGCCACCCGCAACGAGTGTCTCGAGAAGCCCTTCGACCTCCGGGCGGTCCGCGACCTGGCGCAACGGGCCGTGGGCAGGCAGGCCCGCAAATAGCGACGCCGCCTCCGTGAGAGACGGCGTCGTCGGTGGCGATGGCTGGAGTCGAACCAGCGACCTAGCGCGTATGAAACGCCCGCTCTAGCCACCTGAGCTACATCGCCAGCGGGAGCGGGAGTATTGGCAGGCTCGCCGGCGGTGTCAACCGTCCGCCCTCGCTCCCGGGCAGCGCGTAGCAGCCGGCCACCGACCGGACTGGTAGGCTCGGCGCATGCCCCGAGGCTTCTTCACTCAGAGCGTCGCTGTGCTGCTGGCACGCCTGCCCTCGATGGACGAGGTGCTCGCGGCCCTGGGCTCCTTCGACGTGCGCGGACACCGAACGGAGCGTCCCCCCACGACGTGGCTCGGCGGCTTTCCCGAGGCCATCGTCGGCTACCGGCCGGAGCGCAACGGGCTCGTCACCGTGGAGATCGTCGACCGCCGGTGGCCCGACGCGATGGGCGACCCCCGGAGCGACCCGGAGCTCTTCGGCGCCTGGAGCCTTGGAGCCTTCGGTCCTTGCGCCTTCCCCGGGAACCTCGCGCGTGCGGCGCGCCGATCGAGCCCCGAACGTTCGAGCGCGCAGCGCGCCGCCGAGGAGCATCGCGCCCTGCTCCGCCTGCGCTCGAGCTGGGTCCTTGGGGCCGGGGAAGGCGCCCCGTGGCGCCCCCGCGAAGAGAGCCCGCGGGGCGAGCTGGCCTTCCTCACGGACCTCGCGCGAGCGCTGAGCGATCTCGACGAGGCGATGGCGTTCTTCAACCCTGGCGGGGAGGTCCTGCTCGAGCCCGACCGCCTCGATCAGCGTCTGCAGCGAGCGAAGACGCTCGGGCAGCCGGCCGTCGACACCTTCGTGAACGTCCGGATGACGAACATCGGCGACGCGCCAGGCTGGGCCCTCATGGACACAATCGGCATGGCCCAGCTCGAGCTCCCGGACCACGAGCTCGTCTTCCGGCCCGATCGCCTCGATCCCGTCGCCGTCGCCGACTGCTTGATGGACCTGGCACGGAGCACGCTCCAGAGAGGCGAGCCGAACGCGACGGCGCCCAGTGTCGACGGGCCCGAGGGGCCCTGGCGCTGCTGCGGCATCACCGAACAGCCGCGGATGCCCGCGCCGCGGCGAACTCTCCGGTGGCTCCCAGAAGGGGAGGAGCCTCCCGAATGGCTTCGCTGAGCCCACATCGCTGAACCCACGAAGGGCAGCCAACCCAGGAACACCGCGCGGCGGGGCATCGTGCCTCGTCCGCCCCTCCGCCGGGCTCTTCGCGCAGGGCCCACTCGTGTACTAAGGTCCGCGCTCCCCTCCCAAGGAGCGCGCCATGGTTGCCACGATCGGACTGACTGGACTTCGCCCCGCCCCCGACGCCATCGCGGCGGTCACCTCCCCGCCCTACGACGTCATCAAACCCGGCACGCCCCTGGAGGCGCACCTCGCGAGCGAACCGAGGTCGATCTACCACGTCATCCTGGGCGACTCACCGGCCGACGCCCTCGCCAGACTGCGTTCCGAGGGGGCCCTCGTCGAGGACGACGAGCCCGCCTACTACGTCTACGAGCAGCGCTGGGGCGACGAATCTCGAACCGGTGTCTTCGTCGCCGCGGAGGTCAGCGACTACTCGGAGCGAGCGATCATCCGCCACGAGAAGACCTTCGACGACAAGGTCAAGGGCCGCATCGCGCTGGCGCGAAACACGGAGCACACCATCGGGCCAGTCTTCCTGCTCACCCGGGCAAAGCTCGGCGAGCTCTTCGAGCGCGTGAAGCGCGAGGCTCCGCTCTACGAATTCACGAGCGACTTCGGCGGCGGCACGGACCTGCACGGAGTCACGAATCGCGTCTGGCGCGTGCCCGAAGCGAGCGCCGACGGACGCGCGATTCAAGCGGCGATCGCCCAGCAGCCGCTCTACATCGCGGACGGTCATCACCGCTACCACGCGGCCCTCCGAAACGGGCAGACGCACCTGCTCGCCTACGTCACGCAGGAAGCACGCATCCTGGCCTACGACCGCGTCCTCAACGGAGTCCGGCCCTTCTCCGAGGTCCGCGGCGCCCTCGATCTCGAGCCGGCGGACGAATTCCGTACGCCGGAGAAGCACTCGTTCCGTCTCTACACCAAGGATGGCTGCTGGACCTTGCGCGCCAAGGAGGTCCCCGACGACGTGGTGGGGCGCCTCGATTGTGCGATTTTGGAGCGCGAGCTCTACCCGCATCTCGGCTTGAAGCACGAGCACATCGTCGACCCCAAGCACTTCGACTACTACCCCGAGTCGGCGCTGGAGGAGATGAAGGCCGTCGTCGACAGCGGCAGGTACGAGCTGGCCATCGCGCTGCACCCAGTCGCCATCGACGAACTGATGGCGGTCGCGGATGCGGGCCTGGAAAACCCCGACGTCGTGATGCCCGAGAAGAGCACCTTCTTCAGCCCCAAGATCCTCACCGGGCTCTTTTTGTACCGGCACCAATACAAGAAGTAGCTGCGCGCAGGATGAGCCGAGACCACGGTCACGGGCACGGACTTCGAAGCAGCGATGCGGCCAGTCGCGCGCTGGCCGTCAGTCTCCTGCTCCACACCCTGATGATGGTGCTCGAGGCCGTCGCCGGCTGGCTCTCGGGATCGCTGGCGCTCGTGAGCGACGCCGGCCACATGATGAGCGATGTGGGCTCCCTGGCTCTCGCTTACGCAGCCCAGCGGATGCGCGCCCACCAGCCTCGCGGCTACACCTTCGGCCTGCGCCGGCTCCCGGTGCTCGGGGGCCTCGCCAACGCCCTGAGCCTGCTGGTGGTCGTCGTCCTCATCGTGCTCGAATCCATCGAACGGCTGGACGACCCCCCCCAGGTGATGGGCCTGCCGGCGCTCGTCGTCGGGGTGCTGGGGCTGCTCGTGAACATCGGCGGCATTTGGCTGATCCACCGCGCCGACAGCCGCTCGGTCAACATGCGCAGTGCGCTGCTGCACGTCGTGGCCGACGGCCTCGGGAGCGTCGCGGCGGTCGTCTCGGCGGCGCTCGTGCTCGGCCTGGGCTGGATGCGCGCCGATCCCATCGCCAGCCTCATCATCGCGGTGCTCATCGCCGGCGCCACGATACCGCTGGTCGTCGAGGCCGGACGCATCCTCCTGCAGCGGGTGCCCGTGGACGTGGACATCGACGCGGTCCGGCAGGCGTTGCTGGCGGATCCGAGCGTGGCCGAGATCCTCGACCTGCACCTTTGGGAGCTCGACTCCGAGGAACGGGTGCTCTCGGCCATCGTCCGCTGCACCGAACCGACCCTCGCGGCCGCAACCGAGTGCGCCGACCGCCTGCGCAGGACGCTCCACGACCGTTTCGGGGTCGAGCACGCAACCGTCGAAACGAGGCTCCACGAAGCGCCCGAACCCCCCTACGAGTTCTGACCCCGCTGGGTTTTCTCACGCCAAATCCGCTTGTAATTTCTAGCGCTTACGGATGTGTCCGAACGATGACAAACAACCCGAAACGATCCCGCTATCCCGAGTCGGTGCTCACGACGGTTGGGATGTGGGTCGAAGACGGACGACCACCGATCTTTGAGGCGGCGCCGCTCGGCCGCGCGGTCAGCGAGGTGCGCTCACCGATGCACGTGGTGCAGCGAGGCGACGGCCGGGTGGGGATCGGCCTCGGCGGCGCGATCGTCCCCCAGACACAGGCCAACGGCCAGCGCGCCCACCGGCTCCTCGCGACCCTTCCGGCGCTCTACCCCGAGTGGCTCGGCGACCGCAGCTTCAACGAGACGCATGGGGTCCGTTTCCCGTACGTCACGGGCGCGATGGCCAACGGCATCGCGACGACCGACCTCGTCATCGCGATGGCGCGGGCCCAGATGCTGGGTTTCTTCGGCGCCGCGGGGCTCGCTTTCCACCACGTCGAGGCAGCCCTCGACCGGCTCGTGGCCGCCCTCGGAGACACCGAGCTGGCCTGGGGGATGAACCTCATCCACTCACCGGCGGAACCCGCCCTCGAAGAAGCGGTCGCGGACCTCTACCTACGCCGCGGCGTGCGCCGGGTGTCCGCCGCGGCGTACCTCTCGCTGACCCCGGCGATCGTCCGCTACGCCATCACGGGCCTGCGCCGGGACCCCCACGGCCGGATCCTCCGGCGCCACCACGTCTTCGCCAAGGTCTCTCGGCCCCAGGTCGCGCAGCATTTCCTGGCGCCCGCGCCCCAGCCCATCGTGGACACCCTCCTTCGCGAGGGGAAGATCACCGCCGAGGAGGCGACCCTCGCGGCCCACGTCCCCCTCGCCGAAGACCTCACCGTCGAGGCGGATTCGGGCGGACACACGGACAACCAAGCGCTGACGGCGGTCTTCCCGGTCATCGCCGCGTTGCGCGACGCCATGGTCGCCCGGCACGGCTACGAGCGCCCGGTGCGCGTCGGCGCCGCCGGCGGCCTCGGCACACCCCGCTCGGTGGCGGCGGCCTTCTCCCTCGGTGCCGCGTACGTACTGACCGGCTCGGTCAACCAGGCCTGCGTCGAGAGCGGACTGTCGGTGGCGGGCAAGACGCTGCTCGCGCAGGCCACGATGGGCGACGTCACCATGGCCCCCGCCGCGGACATGTTCGAGCAGGGGGTGGAGGTGCAGGTGCTCAAACGCGGCACCATGTTCGCCGCCCGAGGGCGCCGGCTCCGGGATCTCTACAAGACCTACGAGAGCCTCGACGCCATCGCCCCCGACGAGCGCGCGCGCCTCGAACGGCAGGTCCTCGGAGCGAGCCTTCGGGAGGTCCGGGAGGCCACCCACGCGTTCTGGGCGCGGCGCGATCCCCAGCAGAACGAGCGGGCTGCCCGCGACCCGAAACACGAGATGGCTCTGTGCTTCCGGTGGTACCTCGGCCTGTCGAGCCGCTGGGCCATCGTCGGCGACCCGCAGCGGCGCCTCGACTACCAGATCTGGTGTGGACCCGCGATGGGCGCGTTCAACGACTGGGTGCGCGGTTCCTTCCTCGAAGCGATCGAGAACCGCTCGGTCGTGCAGGTCGCGCGCAACCTCCTCGAAGGAGCCGCCGTCGTGACCCGCGCACACCAGCTCCGCACCTACGGCGCGCCCGTACCGCAGGCCGCCTTCCATTTCGTGCCTCGTCCCCTCGAGTGAGTATGCAAACAGAATCGACCCCCATCGCCGTCGTCGGCGTCAGCGCACTCTTTCCCGGCTCCACGGACTCCCGCGGGTTTTGGAGCGACATCCTTGCTGGCGTCGACCGCATCACCGACGTCCCGCCCACCCACTGGCTGATCGAGGACTACTACGATCCCGACCCGAAGGCGCCGGACAAGACCTACGCCAAGCGCGGTGCGTTCCTCGACCCGGTGGTCTTCGACCCAATGAAGTGGGGCGTGCCGCCGTCCACGGTCCCGGCCACCGACACCTGTCAGCTCCTCGCCCTGATCGTCGCGCAGCAGGTGCTGGAGGACGCTCGCCGTGGGCAGTTCGACTACGTGGACCGTGACCGCATGAGCGTGATCCTCGGCGTCACGAGCGCCCAGGAGCTGCTCGGCGCGATGGTCAGCCGACTGCAGCGTCCGGTATGGCGCAAGGCGCTGCGGGAGATGGGCCTGGGCGAAGACGAGGTGCAGGAGGCCTGCGCCCGCATCGAGAGCCACTACACCGAATGGCAGGAAGCGACCTTCCCGGGCGTGCTCGGCAACGTGGTGGCCGGACGCATCGCCAACAAGCTGGACTTGGGCGGCACCAACTGTGTCACCGACGCGGCATGCGCGAGCACCTTCAGCGCGCTGTCGATGGCGATGGGGGAGCTCCGCGTGGGGCAGTCGGACGTCGTGATCTGCGGTGGCGCGGACACGATGAACGACATCTTCATGTACCTTTGCTTCAGCAAGACGCCGGCGCTGAGCCGAAGCGGCGACTGTCGCCCGTTCAGCGACGAGGCCGACGGAACGATGCTCGGCGAAGGGCTCGGCATGGTCGCCCTCAAGCGGCTGGACGACGCGGAACGGGACGGGGACCGCGTCTACGCCGTCATCCGCGGCATCGGTTCGAGCAGCGACGGAGCGGGCACGGCGGTATACGCGCCCGTACCCAAGGGCCAGGCCAAGGCCATTCGGCGCGCTTACGATGCCGCGGGCTTCGGCCCCGAGTCCGTCGAGCTCGTCGAAGCCCACGGCACCGGGACCATCGCGGGCGACGCGGCGGAGTTCGAAGGGCTCAAGACGGTCTTTGGTGAAGCCAGCGACGGGCGCCACTGGTGCGCCCTGGGTTCGGTCAAGTCCCAGATCGGACACACCAAATCGGCCGCCGGCGCCGCGGGGCTGATCAAGGCCATCTTCGCGCTGCACCACAAGGTCCTGCCGCCGACGCTGAAGGTCGAACGGCCGAACCCGAAGATGGGCATCGAAGACAGCCCCTTCTACCTCAACACGCGCGCTCGCCCGTGGATCCGCGAACCCTCCGCACCGCGCCGCGCCGGCGTCAGCTCCTTCGGCTTCGGAGGCTCGAACTTTCACGTGGCCGTCGAAGAGTACCGCGGGCAATCGAAGGCCTACCGCCGGCGCGTGACCCCCAGCGAGCTCTTCGTGTTCACCGGCAGCCAGGAAGAGGTCGCGGCGCAGGCCCGAGCCCTCGCCGACGAGTCGACCCTACAGGAGGGCTTCCGCTTCTTTGCCCGAAGCAGCCAGGAGCGCTACACGCCCGAGGCGCCCTGCCGCCTGGCCATCGTCGCCGAGAGCGCGGACGACCTCCGGACGAAGATCGCCTCGGCGATCGAGCGGGTCGCCGAAGGCGAGCCCTTCACGACCCCCGGCGTCGCCTTCGGCACGGCCCCGGAGGGCCCGGTGGCCTTCCTCTTTCCGGGACAGGGCAGCCAGTACCTGGACATGGGCGCCGCCCTCGCGATGACCTGGGACACCGCCCGCGAACCGTGGGACATGGCCGCGACGCTCGACGCCTTCGGCGCCGAAAAGCTCCATGACGTCGTCTTCCCCAAGCCGAGCTTCGCCGAGGGCGCACGACAGGCGCAAGAAGCGAAGCTGAGGGCGACCCAGTGGGCGCAACCCGCGATCGGCGCCACGAGCCTGTCCATGCTCCGGCTGCTCCGGGAGCTCGGCGTAAAACCCGTGGCGACCGGTGGCCACAGCTTCGGCGAGGTCGTCGCGCTCCACGCAGCGGGCGTTTTCGACGAGGAAGCGGCGCTCCGGATCGCCCGCGAACGGGGCGAGCGCATGGCGGACGCTGCGAAGCACCCCGGAGCCATGCTGGCAGTCTCGGCGGCGATCGACGACCTCCGCGCGAAGCTCGACGAGTGGCGCATCGACGGCGTGGTGGTCGCCAACCACAACCACCCCAAGCAGGTGGTGCTCAGCGGCAGTGTCGAGGCGATCGAGGCCGCCGGCCGCAAGCTCGCCGAGGCCAGGCTGCGTGCCACGCGCCTGCCGGTGGCGACGGCCTTTCATTCGTCGATCGTCTCGGCTTCGACGGACCCCTTCGGTGCCTTCTTGGCGAACGTTGAGGCGAACGCGCCGGCCATCCCTGTCTACAGCAACACGAACGCGGCGCCCTACCCGGCCGACCCGCGAGCGATCCGTGAGCTCCTTGCTTCGCAGATCGCCAAGCCCGTGCGCTTCGTCGAGCAGATCGAAGCGATGCACGAGGCCGGCGCGCGGGTCTTCGTCGAGGTTGGGCCAGGCTCCGTATTGACGGGCCTCGTGGGCCGCATCCTCGCCGGCCGACCGCACCGCGCCGTAGCCCTCGACCGCGCCGGCAAAGAGGGGACGACGGCGCTGTTCCGAGGGCTGGGGCAGCTCGTCGCGGCGGGGGTGCCCATGCGGCTCGACGCGCTCTGGGCTCCGTTCGAGCCCGAGCCCGACCCCCGGACCCTCCCGCGCCCGAAGCTCGCCCTCGAGCTGACCGGGAGCAACTACGGCAAGCCCTACCCACCCAAGGAGGGCGCCGCTGGGCTCCCGCCTCCAAACCCTCCCCGCGCACCGCGGCCGGTGCAGGCCGCCGACGTTCCCCGGACCGACGAGCCCCCGTCCCCTGAGGTTCCCATGAGTCGAGAGCGGCTTCCGCGAAGTGACAGCGACGCGCCGACGGCGCTGCGACCCCCCGCCCTTCCGTCAACGGCGGTGCCGACCGTGCCGGCGCCGCCGGCACCCACGCCCCCACCGACATCCGTCGTCATGCCCCCCGCGCCCGCGACGGCGGCGCCGGGCTCGGAATGGGCGGCGGCGCTCCTCGAGGTGCAACGGCAGGCCGCCGAGACGCACGCGGTCTACGCGCAGTCGATGGCGGCGACCCACACGGCGTTCCTCCAGAGTCAGCAGCAGTCGCTCATGGCGCTGACGGCTCTGCTGACGGGCCAACCGTTGGCACCGAACGCCTCGCCGGAGCAGACGCCGGGGACGCAGCCGGTACCGGCCGCTCCTCAGACGGCGCCCGCTCCTCAGACGGCGCCCGCTCCTCAGGCGGCGCCCACTCCTCAGGCGGCGCCCGCTCCTCAGGCGGCGCCCGCTCCTCAGGCGGCGCCCGCTCCTCAGGCGGCGCCCGCTCCTCAGGCGGCGCCCGCTCCTCAGGCGGCGCCCGCTCCTCAGGCGGCGCCCGCTCCTCAGGCGGCGCCCGC
>Ga0256832_1002570_pt1 | contig 12381 bp, 8 predicted proteins | sample 134614metaG_FD_190534 | JGI IMG/M metagenome (GOLD analysis project Ga0256832, IMG submission 190534) | Hydrothermal vent microbial communities from Lau Basin, Pacific Ocean - 134-614 | ecosystem: Environmental > Aquatic > Marine > Hydrothermal vents | place: Pacific Ocean: Lau Basin | collected... | reverse complement strand
CTTTTCGGACTGCTCGAATTGGCTCAAATAGGGTAAGAGAACTGATAATCTGAATACTGTCTTTCCGGTCTGACCCAAAATTACACCTAGCTTTCTGTGTATCTGTACGAAATTTAAGGCAGAATGTAAGGTTTTTATTCGCCCTGAATTGTCCACAGGTCATTATGCAGTCAGCCAAACCATATTTGGCAAGCAACTCGTTGCCGTAGTCCTTCATTTCTTGGTGGAAGTCATTTACTGTCATTGTTTATGTTTTATGCAAGTGTAAAGATGGTTGTTTTATGGAGGCTCTTTAATCACCCGACGTAGTGGCCTGGGATAAGTAATTTTCACTACAATAGATTTTCCACGTATGATTTACCGCCTCAAACCTATTGCCTTTATGTAGCCAAACATATCGTTCTACTGCAGTGGCAAAGTGAACAGGATGATCATTGAAGTCATCATCCAAATAGAATTTTGTTTTGATAAAATTCATGTATTCTGTGCCTCTACGATGCATCTGGTCTATTTTCCTATTGTATTCGTTTGATTTGCTTTTATGGAATTTGGGACTGATATAGTAAAGCCTATCGCTGCCAATAAAGTCTCGAATCAACTCGTTGAGCTTTTCAAGTGCTTTTGTTTTATTCTTAGTTTCATAATCTTCAACACGAGTTTGGTATTGATCTGTCCAAAATTCCATCTTGTGATGTGCTCTCGCTAATACACTATTAGTAGTTGAGACGTAATTTGTTCCGAATAACTCATGGGTTTTAATAATCTCAGATAGACAACCTATCGAGTCGGCAATTAGGAAGTGTTTTAATTCAGTATCTTCAATATCTCCGCCCTTAATGGAAAATATCTTACTTGTAATCCCTGATGTTACTTTTTTTATTGCAATAGGAAATGTTGCTTTGGTGTTTGAAGACTTAATGTATAAAAGTTTTTTGTACAAAAGTTTATTTGCATCTACACGCAGATTTAGCTCTAGCACCCGGTTATACTTTGTTGAGACCATAGAATATGGATTAACTGTGTTGTATATCTTCGAGAGTAAATCAATTGTATTGCTATCATCATCCAAGTGTTTATTGTTGTTTTTTAAGCTATCTAATTGAATATAAAGCTCTAATAATACAACCTCCTTTATTTCGGCCATAATTGATGTGTATGGATATACTTGGAGTGGCTCCAATCCATCTCTGACTTTATGGTCTTTAGAAATAATTCCACGCATTTTTTTTATCTCGGGTCTCGTGAAGTCCCGGTGACTAGTATAAATTAGCTCTAAAGACTCATTGATTAGATTTGAATTAGGTGATAATGGTTCGTCTTCTATTTTACGTAAGTAAATTATATTGGTCAGGCAGTATCGAGCTAGTCGAAAACTACTTGTTTTTTGGAAAAGGTCAGCCGCTTTTCGATATATGTTTTCAATTGGCTCTTGTAATAATTTATTTTCGGAAAAGCAAAGAAGGGTGTCCGCAGTATCGACTAAACCATTGGCTAGGTCAATTAAGAAATTGGTTGAATTTACTAAACCGACCACATTCTGGTCTATTTTCCTATCTTGGATTAATTTAAGAAAATCACCTATTTCTTGGATAATCGTGGTGGCTTTAGTTGTTTTTGAGAATATGAAGGTCTGCTCCCATGTGCGGTCGCTAGTCCACTTTTTATCATCAGGGGAGATTAGCTTTGTTACGCTTTTAATGTAAAAAAGTAAGGCGTCAATTGGTAAGTCGTTGTATCGGCTTTTAATCAAATTCAGTAATTCTTTATTTTTAGGCTCTATTTTAGGCTCTATTTCTGGCTCAAGACCATACAGAGAGCCATTTTTGTAAAACATTAAGTCTCCGAGTTTATTGTAAAACTCGCTACTGATGATTATTTTTTCAGACTTATTGACCGGACGAGTAAGGAAGTTGAATTCTTCAACGACACGCATAATATCTTTCCGAACGACCCCATCCGGAGTGGTTTTTTCAATTAGATAGAGTTTGGCAATAAGTGGTTGGTATAGCAAACGGATATTCTCTGTTGTCAAAAGTTGGTAATTGGCTAGTACGGGATTGGTTTTTAACTTTAGTTTCGTGTAATTCTTGGCTAAATACTCTCCATTGGTGTCGTAAAACTGAGCTAGGTTAGAAAAGGGGTGAAATTTATTCCAATCTTCATTGGTTTGCGGTGCTTCTTTGGGGCGACCGATAATAATGCTTTCAAGGCAGTCTTTGCCAAAAAGAAAGTTTTCTAATTTTTTGAATTCATTCTCTTCAGTTAGGGGTTCACCTTTTGCCCATTTGTAAACTTTCTTAAGTTGCTCAATATTATGATTTCTTGGCCTTACAAAAAGTGTTTGAAAATCCTTTTTCGTAATGACAAAATAGCATAACCCAATAGATTGTAATGCGATTTCTCTTTTTTTGACGACGAAGTTGGCCGTCTGCGAATATTTCATTAAAGCCTGTTTGTTTTTTGGCTCTTTTTCGTATGCCAGTCCTAGTTTTAGATTATCTCTTACGGATAGAACCAATAAGTAGGGGTCAAGCTCCTCGATTGGCAGGTTGTTGATGGCTTGTACAGCTTCCAAGTAGTTGAGTATGGCTTCTCCAAATTCTTGGTCATAAAAATGCATATCCCCGAGAAGGGAGTGGAACATGGCTATGCTGTTGATATAGTCCTTATTTACTTGGTAGCCTACATTTTTTGAGTAGTTTTTTCGTATTAGTTCTAGTTTGCTATAAAAATATCTTTTTAATTCAATACTTTCATCTAGTGTAAAGTTATAGGCTGCAGACTCAATTTCACTTATTCTAGATAAAAAATCTACTTCGATTTTTGTCCGGCTGTCGAATTTATATTCATATAGTCCGCTAATAATTGCTCTGATATGTGATGATGATAGAAAAGTAATTAAGTTACTTAAAAATCTTCGGAATTGAGGTTCTTTGTTAATGTCAACAATCTCAGGGGTAAGGGCTAGATTTCTAGATGAAAATCCGAACTTGTGATATTTGAACAAGTGGTCCAATAAATAACTGATGGATACAAGTAACTTATCACCAAATTCGGCGATGTAATTACCGAGCTCTAAGAAAATTGGGGTAACTAGATATGATGTGTAAGATGCACGGTATTGGTCATAAAAGTTGAGCTTTAAATGCATATTTTTTGCATTATTAGAAACTAGAATGATGTCTTTTTTATCCATTCTATCGATGGATCCAGGGACACAAAATTGTTCTAGAATGGTTGTTATTTTTTTCGGGGCTCCATTGCTCCGGTAGGTAATATATACGATAAAGTCTTTTACAGTTGCCAGTATTTTGGGAATGGCTTCCTTGCTAATTTGTTTTTTTTCACTTAATTCGTATAAATATTTAGAGTAGCTCGGCAAACTTTTATCAAGATTCCCATACTTTCCATGGGAAGGGATTAAGTAGCGGCACAGAAACTGCTCGGTCATGCTGGTTATATCATTGATAGCGTCGTCATCCATCTCGGAATAAAAGCTATTGACATAGATTTTATTATCGTGGAATATACTGTCCAGAATAGATTCCCGGTCGGATACTCCGGCAAGTGCGGCATCATACATATCTCTTCCGGCAATGAAAATGAATTTTGCTTGTGCTGTATTGAGTAAGTTTTTTAATCCTGATAAAATGGCAGAAATGGTTTCTTGTCTTTTTAATTGAACATTGACGTTTTTTTGTGTTAAGTTTTCGCCCTCTTTCTCTATTAAAGTCTTATTGGTGTGTGGAGCTATTTTATCAAGCTCGTCAAAAACAAAGATAAAGCGTAACCTTGCGGAAAAGATAGGGATTTTTGTATTATTGGCTAATATGCGTAAAAGCTTTGCCTCGATGTCCTTGGAATCTAACGGAGCGTATTCACTTCGTTTTTTTGTGGTGAAAAGTGATATTTTTTCACTGATTGATTTCGTTGCCGGTATATTTGCACCCTTGTCTATGATTACGGAGGCGTGGATTTTTTCCCTTAGCTTTTCCAAGTCTCTGAGTTGCTTACTGTGTGTCATTACTCCTTGTCTCCATGGGATATCGGTTCTTCTTAGGAGAAAGGGGACTAGTAATAATAATCCAAATGTAAAATAGTCCGGCTTGGTGGGGAATAAGGTTTTTATCGGGTTTTTATCCCTGATTCCGCCAAATAGCGTCTTGGCCCAGAAATCGTAAAAAACGACTATGTAAAAATCTAGTATATTGCTAAAATGGGCAATTTTTTTTATTGGACCGTCTGCTAGGTTTTTGTAGCCACCACTGTTTTTTTGAGTTGAGCGGCAAATGGTATCACCTTCACATACTTGGATATAGTCTCCAAGTGAGTTGATTTTATTGCTATTTATGGATTGTTTGAATAAGACCATTTGAGTAGAGTCCAGATTATTTTGACTTGGGAAAAATGCAGTGATACCATATTCTGAGTAAATTTCATGGTTTATTCGATTATAGCCTGTTCTATTCATGAACAAAATCAAGAGTAAGTAAAAAATGATGTATGGCAAAAGTAAATTGGTTAGTCGATTGATACCATAGTGCTTTTTCCATATTTTGTATTCTTTGATAAGTCCGTCCACCATATATTTGAGCACGTCTTTTTCGGTGAGATTGTCCTTGCCTAGGTTGATTCGGATGATTAGATGGCGATAAAAACTGATGTGGTTGGTGATTTTAGAAAATGGGTCTTCGTATGTTTTATTTTTTTGTTTCTTTTCCATTTGTTTCTTATTTAAAAAGTAGGAAATATAGGTGCATAGAAAAAGATAGAGTATATTAAACATCCAGGCCTTTTGGATGTGCATTGAGAAGATAAAGTATAATGATAGAAAGGACATTAGGATAAAAAAAAGAGAAGCACCTAGCGAAATATTTAAATCTGAAAAACTTGCACCCCTTATCCACTTTGTAAAAAAGGTTCGGAACATAAAAATATGAAACAGCAGAAGAATATTTGTATAGAATACAGAACTAGTCGTAGCATTTTGACCTAGCGCTTTATAGTCGAATATGAATAAACCTAATACCCAAAGTATGCCAAAGGCTATGCGCCTATATGTTCTGTAGTTTAAGTCTCTATATTTTTTTAACTTAGCAAACATAATAAGACCCAATAAGTCTTTTCCAAATGACCATGATATTATCTTCTGTTTCTTTTCTTTTCTTACTTCCCGATATGAAAAAAAGACAAGAATAGCAAGAGCAAGAATCCAGAATAAACCAAAAGCCATTATGTAATTAGAGGTAAATACAAAGCTTTTAGTATCGGTAATAGAGACATCAAATAAAACCAATAAGGAAACCAACCAAAGATACACATATCGCTTGATACCTGACTTAGGATTAAGCATATCTAGTGCGGTGTTGACTAGAGATGTTTTTCCCATGCCTCGATATCCGGTGATAAGGTAGGCACCGGTGTTGGACGATGAGTCCATAATAAAGCTGCGAATCTTGTCAACAATTGCCTTTCTTCCAATAAACCGTGAAGAGTTATCTTCCTGAATGGGTTGATGATTAATGGTATATCCATTCAGCTCTAAATAGATAGGTTTGATTCGATGAGATTTATTATACTTTAAATTTTTAAATGCTTCAGAATCTTTGGAAGTTTGCTGATGTTCAGACATAACGTACTATTTTTTAGAAATAAAGATAACTCTTCAGCATGAATCCTTTTGATTAAAAAAGCACTCATATTGAAAGGTCGCAAATAAAGAAAAGTAATACTTCTCTTTACGCTTTCTCTTGAATAGTATGTTGTGAATAGTCTTTTTATAGGGCAGGAGCAGTAGGCTACTGAGTATGAATACCAGAAGGCTAGGGGATAGTTGTCCTACACGCAAATGTAAATAAAAAAATAATAAAAAAAAAATATTTGCATTTTTATTTTTTAATATTCAGTTATTCTTTTTTCTTTTCGGTGTCTTTGAGTATTGAGAGCGATTAAAGCTAATAGCTTTATAATAGATATATTAAAAATACTTAATCTGTACAATACTGTATTGCAATCTTTTATAAATTTGGTGCTCTTTGAGTTAGGCATATTAATGCATGAGGTGACTATTTTTAAGATATAGTGAATGTTTTTTAACTCCTATGATGTGTTTTTCCCTTTTTTTCCTATTTTTGTACCGACTATCAATATATACATCATTCTCTCACCATTAACTATATTGATATGGACATTTCTACAATTGCAAAAATGGCCACTGAGTTCCTTTTGCCATTCTTAAAGAAAAATAAAGCAATCAGCCAAATTGGAGACGAAATAAAAGAAGCGTCTAATAATTCCCTTCTGGAATTATGGGAATGGGCTAAGCCAATCTTTATTGAAGAGTATTCTGATGAAAAGAAGGAGACATTTAATGATTATATAGAACTGGCACCTGTCGTAGAAAAGGATATACATAAAAAGCTTTCGGCTTTGCCTGAAGAGCAGGTGATGAAAATTAAAAAACTTTGTGATCAATTGACAGAACAGGGTGGTTCTAAAACAATTGTAACCGGAAATGATAATGTCGTTGTTTCGAATAATACTGGAAGTACGATAAGTGTCGTGAAAGGCAAGTATGCAGCCGGAAGAGATTTGAATATTAAGAAATAGCATAAATCCAACGGCAAATGACGCAAAAATCCAAGTCAACCGAAAAGGTTGAATCTGTAAAGATGACTTCCAGTCAAACCGTCGAAGGTGGTGAGAATGCTGCCGGTCGGGACATTAATATTGACAATCGAACCATTCTGGGGGATATGGTTGTTTTTGAAGGGGCAAAGGAGTGGAAGGCATCTTACACTGTGCCCTATTGCCCAGATTGTAATGCTAAAAATGAAGTCAGTGAAATCGGGGCTCAAGTTGTTTGCCAAGAATGTGGAAAAAAGTACTTCTTTAAACTTGAAAATCCCAATATATCGGAGTTTAAGACAGTAGCTCCAGCTGAAAGTGATAAATTTAGAGGCTTACTGTTTCGTATAAATATGTACATGGAAACCGGAGAGTATGATAATGCATTTGGTTTGTTAAATGAGTTAGAAGTTATTGGGCCACGGGAATCTATTGTTTGGGAGTATAAGGCGATTGCTCATTATTTAAAAACACGAAAGCTCCTTATTATAGGTGAGCATTTGGCGTTAATAAGAAATTACTATGGAGCCATAAAAAGAAATTGCGCAACTTCTGAGACCATTCAGCAGCACTTTGGCTGGATTGCCTATAATTTAAGTGGTTATTTGAATGTTTTGGCCAAGAGAGTTCAGGATTATACCGATTATCGAGCCCGGCAAGGGTTGTGGCATTTGTTGCAAACATGGTTTGGTTGTAACGAAATACATCAGGATGCTTCCTTTCTGAAAAGAGTGGAGCGTATTGTGTTGGAGAATGGGGTATTTATTGCTAAAAAATATAATGGGGAGTGGCTGAACATTTATCCCGATTTTGATGCCATAAGTATCTATAAGCGGGTTCAGTCAATACTTGAAAAGCAGACCGGAAAAAGGGAAGAACCCAAAATTAAGTTTAATTCATGGCAGGATAGAGTGCTGGCTCCATTTTGGCAATTGTGGCAGGCTATTCGGTCTAAGGTGGGGGGTAATTAGATATTGTGGGAACATTGAGCCTGCTCCGAAAAGTCAAAACAGGCAAGATTTTGCATAACCAAGCGCCAACTCCATGTCCTACTTTTCGGAGTAAGCTCCCCATTCAGAAGAAATAATCCTTTAATCCACGAATTATGAGAAGCCAGATAGCCCAAAGAATACTAGATAATACACCGCTAGAAGTGAGAATCTTTGTCAAGATGCATGGGGATATTGTTGTTCGGGTGCATGAATTGATGGAGAAGAAGGGCATTCCGAAGAAACAATTAGCCGAAGGAATGAACCCTTCTGAAATTAGTAAATGGCTCAACGGAGAACATAATTTTACCTTAAAATCGCTCGCTAAATTGGAAGCGGAACTGGGAGAGCCGATTATACAGATACCGCACTCATTTTCTTGATGATTCGATTCCCAGGTACATGATGACGGGAGCGGAGATTTTATTTGAAGTGTCTAAGCCGACGAGGCGTGGTGTATTGCCAAGTATTAAGCGTATCAATTTGCTCTTCCCATACACCATCGACAAAATAACGAACTTCGACACAGCAGGAATCGATAAAATCAACTTTATGTTTATCAAAGTAGTAGCAATAATTTGAACCGTAAGGATTAGGATTCTTTTTTTCAAGGAACGGATATTTCTCAGATTGCCGAAAAACATAGAAAACAGAAAATGCATCTATCCATCCGAAAACATTTTCCTTTATCTTAATCCCATCCTTAAAATACACTATTCGACCCTCGTCATTTATTAATAAGTTTTCCACTACTATCGTTAAAAGAAGAATAAATATATAAATCACTATTTTTGTTACTCTCTTTTTAAATACTAAGAGAAAGCCTAAAGGAAAAGTAAGAGTACAAAAAAGCAAAAGTGCACTATCAATTTTATCATTGGTAAATGTCCAATCCCCAAATATGAAAATAAAAAAGATAGTCAAGGATATTATGGTTAATGCTAGCATTATTTGGTAGGTAATCCAGGTGTTTTTTAGGATATTTTTCATCTTTTTAGGATTTTGTCGTGTTGTGTCTGCACCGTGGTTTGCTCTTATGACCACAAAATTTTATCTTGTATATGGGTAACTATTTAGGTAGCCGCAGATTTTTGCCACAAAATGCCCTTTTTGCACCTGTTTTTGCCCTATTTTTTTCACGTAGCCGAGCTACGCATCAAAAAATAGGGCTTCAACATGAACAAAAATGCCTATTTTCTGCCTAAAAATAGGGATACCTAAATAGTTACGTATATGGTAAAGATACTTCAAAAACAAAAACCACAGGCACTGCCTTCGGAGTGTAAATCATTAGCCCCAAGTGAAGAAAAGGCAATTTTTGGTGGGATTATCAATACAAAAATCCAAAATGCCATAGAGGAATCGTTTTTTGAGTGCCAAACTCAATGTCATCCTTCACTAAAAAGGCATTGGCGATACCCTGAATTTGTTTTGCCGTTTTGTGTTTTCCACCAATTTCGAAGATGTAGTCATTTACTTTAAAGTCACCTTTAGGTGGGATGGTGACGGTGTATTGCTTGAGTTGATTGGCAAAGAAAGTTTCTCGGATATTGCCAATATTTGTACTTTGGTTGCCAAAAGCATAGCAAAGGTTAGGATTGTTGATATAGATTTTTTCAGGTTTGCTCAAACCTTGGATGCCCTTTGTGGAAGCGCCAACCAGTAGGATTAATCCAGCTTTTTCTAAGTACTGTAAATAATGGAATAAAAGAGCTCTAGAAATACTAGTCAATTCTGCTATTTTTTTGATATTTGGTTTGAATGGAACAGACTCTGATATAATTTGTAGTAGCTTCTTGAGCTTTGCGATGGTCGCCGGACGAAATTCCAAGTATTGAATTAAATCCACTTCAAGGACAGTATTTACAATACTAAGCAACCTTAAATCATAGTCATCTTCTGTGTAGAATGGAAAAAAGCCCTTTTGAAGATAGTTCTTAAAGTGAAACAAAGGTTTATCAATCTCTAATTTGATTTTCTGTGAAATGATTTCTTCTATGGAGTAAGAAGGAAGATGTGCATCTGTTTCAAAAAATAAATATTCCCGGAAGGAAAGTCCTGATAGAACATAATGAATAGCCCTTCTACTCAAATCGGCATAGCCTTTCATAATATCTAAAATAGAACTTCCAGTAAAGACAATATTTATCTCTGGTATCGTGTCGTAAATATGCTTTATCTCTGCAGACCAACTAGGATACCGGTGGACTTCATCAATAAATAAATATTGACCACCCATATTTCTATGGCTCAAAGCAATTTCAAATAATGTATGTCGATAAATGAATAAACTATCCGCAGAAACATACAAGTAGGCATCGGGGTTGTCACTAGATTTGATTCTTTGCAAAAGAAGCGTACTTTTTCCTGTTCCCCTTTGCCCGGTGATACCAATGAGCCGGTTGTTCCAATTAATCTGGTCAAATAGATATCGCTTTTTAGCCATTGGCGTGGCTGCAAGTATTCGCTTGTAGGTTTGAAGTATTGCATCCATTGTGCTTATTTTGTATAGTGTATTGCGCAAATATAGGCAATTTTTGTACAATACACTATACAAAATAAGCTAAAATAGTCCCTTCTCGCCATTTAGACCTTTAAGAAAGGCCAAAAGTTGACGGGGGTGATGACTTGGGTAGATGCTTTGGGATATTGGTTGGAGAAGGCTTTTCTGCTAATAGGTGGTTCTAGTATTTCCTATCCCAAAAACGATGAATTTTTCGATTATACTCCAAATATTTGTACTAAATTTTCGGTTATACCCCAAAATTTCATACTTTCATCGGTTGAGATTGGCTTTAGGTTGGAATCGGGAGCTATCAGTAACAGGAGATGCTTAGGGCGATTTCCAAAATTAGCGTTAGCCTTGCGGAATGTTATTTGAGTTGTTCTGTTGAACGTTTGCCTTTTGGTGAATTTTGAAAATCAGCATCCACAAAAGACACAAGTTTTCAAACCACGAAAACCACGAAAAACACGAAAAAAATTGAACGTGCGAAGCACAATTTGAACGCCAAAGGCAATGAACGGTGTAGCGGTATAGCGGGACTTGTGTCCAACCAGATACACCCATCACTCAATCCCCAAAATCTTATGCAATTGCACAGAAAGCTTCCATTTAGGATGTGCCAGACAGTAAAGAATGGATTCGTGGGTATGAGCTTTGATCCAGTGTCCGTCCATCGGCTGCAAGAAAAAATGCTCGAAATCTAAATGGTCTAAATCACCCGGCTGAAGCCCTTTTTGTGGAAACACCAATTTCAACTCTTGGCCTTTCGTCAAAAGGAGCGTGGTATTTGCTTTGGGGCTTACGCAAATCCAATCAATTCCTTTGGGGGCTGGTTTCGTGCCATTGGTCTCAACGGCAATGTAGATATTATTTTGCCGGAAGGCATCGACTAATGGTTGATCCAACTGAAGTAGGGGCTCACCGCCGGTGCAGACTATAAAGGTTTGGCTATCATCCGGCCAAAGTGCTTTTATTTGGGTGATAAGTTGGGATGCGGAGTAAGTTCCCCCATTTTGACCATCCGTGCCGGTGAAGTCGGTATCACAAAATCGGCAAATAGCTTTTTTACGGTCTTCTTCTCGCCCGGACCAAAGATTGCACCCCGAAAAGCGGACAAAAACCGCCGGACGACCGGCATGGAAGCCTTCGCCTTGAAGCGTGTAGAATATTTCTTTGATTTTGTAGGTGGCCATACTTGCCTAGACTTGCCGCTCTGCATGATAAGAAGAACGCACTAATGGCCCACTCTCCACCCACTTAAATCCCTTCTTCAGACCCACTTCTTTGTATTCTGCAAAGACATCGGGGTGGACAAATTCAGCCACGGCCACATGCATCTTCGTAGGTTGCAAGTACTGCCCAATCGTTAAAATATCGCAATCATTTTGACGTAAGTCGTCCATCAGGGCAAAAACATCTTCCTTGGTCTCTCCTAAACCGACCATGATGCCGCTTTTAGTTCTGCGTCCGAGTGCTTTGGTGCGTTTGATTTGCTCCAAACTACGCTCGTATTTCGCTTGTGGGCGGATGAGTCTGGACAATCTTTGGACGGTTTCCATATTGTGGGAGACGATTTCTTGGTTGCCTTCGACCATTCTGGCCAAGGCATCCCATTGGGCTTTTACGTCGGGGATGAGTGTCTCGATGGTCGTTTTTGGCGAAAGCTCTTTGACGGCTTTGACGGTTTGGTACCATATTTCGGCACCTTTGTCTTTTAGTTCATCCCGGTTGACGGACGTGATGACGGCGTGTTTGACCTTCATGATTTGGATGGCTTGCGCAATGCGTTGGGGCTCTTCGGTATCGTATTCGGGGGGACGACCGGTTTTAACGGCACAAAACGAGCAAGAACGGGTGCAGACATTGCCCAAAATCATGAAAGTCGCAGTGCCGGCTCCCCAGCATTCACCGATATTGGGGCAAGATCCGCTTTCGCAAATAGTATGTAGCTTAAAGTCTTGGACTACATCCCGCACTTTTTTGTAGTCGCTTCCGATGGGGAGTTTGACTTTTAGCCAGGATGGCTTTCTTTGTGATTTTGCTTGTTTCATTTTCTTTTTGCTTGTTTTTAGCGTGTTTTTTTCACGTGCGTGCGTCTTGTCGGAGATTGCCAAAATCTGATGTGATGGGTATGGGGGGGCACTTTGTTTGGGGCTTATGATGTTATGGGGCGAACACAAGGTTCGCCCCTACGGGGAATTGGTGCGCAATTAACTCCGCTTACCCAACTGAAAATTGATGTAAAGGTTTAGGAAAAAG
>Ga0256832_1002569_pt1 | contig 12385 bp, 8 predicted proteins | sample 134614metaG_FD_190534 | JGI IMG/M metagenome (GOLD analysis project Ga0256832, IMG submission 190534) | Hydrothermal vent microbial communities from Lau Basin, Pacific Ocean - 134-614 | ecosystem: Environmental > Aquatic > Marine > Hydrothermal vents | place: Pacific Ocean: Lau Basin | collected... | reverse complement strand
GTACCTGGAATGTATGCTGAGGTTTCTATACCGGTAAAAAATTCCAAACCATCCACCTCTATTATTATTCCCAAGAGCAGTATTCTTAAACATATGGGCAGTCTGCCCAGTGTTCTGGTCATGAATGATAAAAATGAAGCAGAACTGCACGTGGTTCGTCTGGGTAAGAAGGTTAATGGTGGAAAATCATTTACCGTACTTTCCGGTCTGAAGCCGGGTGATCGGATTATTGATCATCCGCCAAGGAACTGGAAGCCCGGCACACCAATAAAATAACGCGGTCGTAGTGGAGCGGAGTCCGGTTTCAGGGGGAACCGGAAAACGATTATTCAGCATCTGATTAATCATCACTTCGTCCCATTTGAGTTATAACAAATTAAGCATGAGCACATTTAATTACAATGGATAATACAAAAAACAAACATAGTTTAGGGCTTGCCGGAACTCTGTCAAGAACCTTTATGCATTCGCCATTAACTCTGCTGCTTCTTATTGCGACATTTGCAATTGGTCTGGCTGGTTTTATTCTGACACCCAGGCAGGAAGACCCTCAGATATCTGTCCCCATGGTGGATATTTTTGTCAGTTATCCTGGAGCCTCTGTTGAACAGGTGGCTTCACTGGCGGCTGAACCTCTGGAACGTATTATGAGTGAAATTCCAGGTGTTGATCATGTTTATTCTGCTTCCCAGCGGGGGCAGACTATGGTCACTGTGCAATTTGATGTGGGCGAAGAATTAGGGCCTTCGCTGGTCAAACTGTACGATAAACTTGAATCCAATAAAGACTTAATTCCGCCCGGAGTGTCTCCGCCCCTGGTAAAACCCAAAGGCGTGGATGATGTACCCATTGTTTCCCTGACACTCTGGTCTGACAGCCTGGATGATGCAGCCCTGCACCTGATTGCACTGGATGTTATGCAGGAGCTGCAGGAGATCCCTGAAACCAGTAAAAGCTTTGTGATTAGCGGTCGTAGCGAACGTTTACGTATTGAAGTTAAGCCCGAACGGCTGGCTGGTTATGGTATTACCCTGCAGCAGATTGCCAATACTGTGGCGACAGCCAATAGCGAGCGAACAGTGGGCTCTATTGAATCGGGTGAAAACAGTTTTAACCTTAATACCGGTTCCTTTTTAACCAGTGCAGAGGATGTCGAACGGCTGGTCGTAGCCATGCATAATGGCAACCCGGTGTATATCCGTGATATTGCTGATGTGATTCATGGACCTGGTGAGACCCATAAAATGGTTAATTATTTTACCGGACCTGCAATGGAGGATGGTAAAACGGCTGATGGAGCTCCTGCTGTAACGCTCGCCATAGCCAAGAAAACGGGCACCAATGGTGTCAGCGTGGTCAATAAGATCCTGGAAAGGGTAGAGTCCATGAAGGGGCGTTTAATCCCTAGTAATGTGGAAGTAGCGGTGACCCGAAATTATGGAGAATCGGCGCAGGACAAAGTTAATGAATTAATGTTTAAATTAGTACTTGTGACCATTGCAGTTGCAGTATTGATTTTCTGGTTCCTGAACTGGCGTGCGGCACTGGTCTGCTTTATTGTTATTCCTAATGTTATTCTGGTCACAACCTTTTTCGCCCTGATAATGGGATTTACCATTGACCGTGTCAGTTTATTTGCCCTTATCTTTTCCATTGGTATTCTGGTCGATGACGCGATTGTGGTGGTTGAAAATATGTACCGTCGCTGGGCAATGGATGGAGAAATCAGTGATGATACGTCGGTAGATGCGGTTCGTGAAGTGGGTAATCCTACCATTCTGGCGACCTTTACGGTAATAGCTGCTCTGCTGCCTATGGGTATGGTGCGCGGAATGATGGGACCCTATATGGCTCCTATTCCAGCACTGGGCTCAGTGGCCATGATGTATTCCCTGTTTGCTGCTTTTGTATTTACACCATTCCTGGCATTACGCTTTAAACCTGCCATGTCTAACCTGCATAAGATGGAAGAGGCAGAACACCGAACAGTCAGACGTCTGGATGGTTTTTACCGTAAGGTACTTAATACATTAATTGATAACAAGGCATTGGGTTATGGCTTTCTGATTTCTCTGTTTGTTGTTTTCTTTCTCTGCTGCAGCCTGTTTTACTTTAAAGTGGTTAAAGTAAAAATGATGCCTCTGGATAATAAGGCTGTTTTTAATGTCATTATCAATTTCCCTGAAGGAACCGCGCTGCCGACTACAGCCAACCTGACCCGTCAGCTGGCGGAAGAAGTCAGAAAAATACCTGAGGTTACAGCGATACAATCTTATGTGGGTACGGCTTCCCCTTACGATTTTAATGGGCTGGTGCGACATTATTATTTGCGTCAGCAGCCCTGGCAGGCTGATCTGAATGTTCAGCTATTGCATAAAACTGAACGGGACAGAAGCAGTCATGAAATTGCTATTGAAACCAGAAAAGTACTTAAAGAACTAATAGCTAAAAAAATTAAGGATGGTGTGTATAACAAGTTTGATGCGCCTAAAATTCAGATTGTTGAAATGCCACCTGGCCCACCTGTGCTACAGTCAATGGTTGCTGAAGTTTATGGTCCTACTCCTCATGAAAGACGTGAGGTAGCTATGATGCTGACGAACCTGTTTGAAAAAGCAGAGTCAATTGATGATGTAGATAACTATATTCAAAAACCTTATGAGATCTGGAACTTTAAAGTCAATCGTGAAAAAGCCATCCGAACCGGAGTCAGTGTCGATGCTATAAACAAAACCCTGGAAATGGCTATGGGTGGTTATGTGATTGGCGATATTAAGGATGGCTCAATACTGGAACCTACTCTTATTGTATTGCAGGTACCTCTGGATGTTCGAGCCAATTTTAATAATTTAAGCCAGCTGCCGGTACCCACAATAACGGGCAGTAGTGTGCCCCTGTCTGAGTTAGGTGTTTTTACCAGAGGTTATAAGGAACCAATTATATTTCATAAGGATCTGAGAAATGTTGAATACGTAACGGGTGAGGTTGTTGGTGAATTTGCTGCACCTATTTATGGTATTTTTGAGGTTGAAGATATGCTGGCTCTGGAAGAAAACCGGGGTCCTCGCGGCGAACAGATAACAGGTACTATGTTAGGCCCACCAGAGCCTTCTGAAATGCACGACCATTCCGGATTTGAATGGGGTGGAGAATGGACCGTAACGTATGAAACCTTCCGTGATATGGGACTGGCTTTTGGTGCTGCCATCATTATGATTTATATGCTGGTGGTCTGGGAATTTGGCAACTTCACTTTGCCAGCCGTTATTATTTCACCTATTCCTTTAACTCTGGTAGGTATTATTCCCGGTCATGCCATTATGGGAGCGGAATTTACCGCCACTTCCATGATTGGTTTTATTGCCCTGGCCGGTATTATTGTAAGAAACTCAATCCTGCTGGTGGATTATTCACGTCAGGAAATTACCCGGGGAGTCGCTATTCGTGAAGCGATTATTATGGCCTGTATTACCCGAACAAGACCTATTGTGATCACAGCACTGGCTCTGGTTGTTGGTTCTACTGCCATTTTATTTGATCCGATTTTCCAGGGGATGGCTGTATCACTCATGTTTGGCGTGTTTATTTCCACAATTCTGACTCTGGTGGTTATCCCTCTGGGTTGTTACAGTGGTAAAACGGCTTTCTGTGAGAATATGACTGAAGATCATCCAGATTATCCAATCTGTGTTGAATCAAGAAAAAACTCACAAAATAAAAAACCATCTTCTATTCTGCCATTTATAGGTACATTGTTATTTAATATTTATAATATAACAGTGACTGTAGTCCAGGTTGCATGGTGGAGCCTGCAGGGTGTGTATACGCTTATTTTCAAACGTAAAAAGAAGGCTGCAAGTGGTTCAACTGCTGGCACAACGGCTGTTAAACCTGCCGTTAAGCCAACTACAGGTTCGACCGGTACAGCTAAAGCACCTGTAAATACGGTTGAAGTTACTGTGGCTGAAAAGACTGCGCCTGCGGTTAAAGATAACGCATCAGCTGATAATACTAAAGCTGATACCGCGACCAGGGCTGATGCCTCATTGGAGGTTAAAGACAGTGCATCGAAAACAGATGATAAAGGCGCTCAGGACAAGTCCTCCAGCACGGCTAAAGTGGCTGACAATGACGGTAAAGACAGCAAAGTTAAGGCTGATTCCGCACCTGAACCTGCCAAAACTGAAACTGAGCAGAAACCATCTAAAGAAGAGACAGAACCTCAGCAAAATGCGGTTAAGAAAGAGGCAGTAACCAAAAAATCTGTGGCCAAAAAAGCCGTAGCTAAAAAATCAGCCGTGAAAAAAGCCACGGTTAAAAAAGCCACCGTTAAGAAGAAAGCGGCTGCTCGCAAAAAAGCCTTAACAGAAAGTAAAAAGGCAGAGGAAGCCAGTCCTAAAAGTAACCGTAAAACTGTGAAGAAAAAAGGACGTCGCGGTATTCAGCTGAAAGATGATTTAGGGGAGAGCAAAGACTAGCTAAAAGATAAATGTCCCGGTATCTTTATTTTAGTCTTAGTTGTAACGCAAAAAAGAAAAATATGGGACATAATTCTGATTAAATGGAGAGTATTATGAAGAGTCTATCTAAAGTGGTTGCTGCAGCGGCTTTTGCCAGCGCAGTTATTTTACCTTTACAGGTACAGGCAAGTGGTTGGTGGGATGATGGTGATTCCAATACCAACTGGAATGGTTATGGTAGTAATAACTGGAATAACAATGCCTATGGTAATGGTTATGGCAGCGGTTGGGGTGATGGTTCCGGAGATGCCGATATGGACGGTGACTTCGAAATAACCATTAAATCCCGTGCCCGTGGTCGTGGTCGCGGTAATACCCGTGGTTCCCTGGAAGGTCGTGGCTATGGTAATGGTTATAACAACTGGGATAACCGTTTTCAGGGTTATGGTGATCAGCGTTATATAAACAATGATTATCCTCCCTATGCTTACAGACCTTATGGACCTGCGCCTTATATGCGTCCTGCTGTTGCTCCTGCACCAGCTGCACCAGCACCAGCGGCTCCTGCGGCCAAGTAACAGGTATCATAAGGTATTGACCCCGCCAGTCTATTGGCGAAGGTGATAATCATACCCGGATTGCCTGACAGGCTCTGTTAAATAGCCTGTTAGTGTGATCCGGGAGTACCGTCTGACAAAAACAGGAATAATAAATGATCACGGTAATAGGTAATCTTAAAGGGGGAACGGGAAAAAGTACCGTGACCTTTAACCTGGCTGTATGGTTGGCATTGAACGATCATAAAGTCAAAGTATTCGACCTCGATCCACAGGCCACTTTAAGTGATGTTGGAGATATTCGGGAAGAAGATGAGTATGAACCTGTTATTTCGATCAGTCGTTCTTTTGATGAACTGAAAAAAGCGAAACAAGAACAGATCCTGGTGGATATTGGCACCGCCGATACCGATGCCATGAAAAAAGCCATTGAGATCACAGATAGAATTATTGTCCCGGTACCGCCCAGTCAGGCAGATATCTGGTCAACCCAGCGCTTTATTAAAATGGTGCTGGATATTCGCGGTAAAAAAAATATGCCGCAGATGCTTGGTTTTGTAAACCGTGCCGATACCCATATTGGTGTCAGAGAAACCGGGGAAGCAGAAGATGCTTTAAAGATGCTTCCGCATATTGACCTGATTGATACCCGGCTTTACCAGAGAACCACTTATAGACGGTCTTTCAGTGAAGGGCTGGCCGTGTTTGAACTGGAGCCTAAGGGAAAAGCTGCTGCAGAAGTCAACAAATTTGCCAGCATGCTGTATCCCTGAGTTTTAAAGGAAGAGTTCTGTGTCACCTTCGATGAAAGTATTTCGGTGGATATTAAGTCATTTGACGCTTATTACAATAGTTCTGGTGATACTGTATTTCTACTGGAGCTGGGGAGATAATAAACAGGACACTTCCATAACAAGTTCTACTGCAGGCAGTGCTGACAGTCAGATTAAGGAACCAGTTAAGGAAAACATTCAACAAAATGATAATGAACAAAAGCAGACTATCAGACAATATTCTGTAACTGAGTCTTATCAGACGAATTCTGATAATGAGCCTTACCCGGAAAAGGCCGAACCCATACCGGATCCTCAGGCCTTTTCCGAACGAATGAGACAGTATCAGCTTAGACTTTCCAGGGAGGAACGTGAAAGGCTGAGTAATTATGATAAGGCCTTACAGGCAAGAAACCGAACAAAGGTAATGGGTGTTAAAGCTGTAGCGCAACCCGTTTTTCCTGATGAACAGATAGTGCTGAATAAAACGGCTTATCCCGAACCGCAGGAAATTAATAATCCCCCCCGGGTTAAGCCGGTGACTGAATTTGCAAGGGAACCGCTCGGGCAAAAGCCTGCAACAGCAGTAGTAGCCGTACCGTCAGTTGAGGTTGCTGAGTCTGCACAGAAGCCAGTGATCAATGACAGCCTGCAGAAGCAGATCCGCACCAGACAGGAGCAATTAAGTCATCAGATGATTTCGCTTTTGTCGGCAACGGATATGCCGGGTAAATCAGCTTCGAATAAGGCTGACCAAATGGAACCGGCAGCAGATATACGACCAGTAACAGAGACTAAACACAATAACCCCTCTGTACCATTATCCGTACCGGAAGTGAAACCGGTGATAAAAACTGCAGAGCAGAAGCAAATTCTGGCAGAAGCAAGGAAGGCATTTGAACAGGGGCAGTATGCCGTAGCCGAGGAAAAATACCTCAGACTGGCAGCATTATTACCGGAATTACCGGATGTAATGGGTGAGCTGGCTAATGTTTATCGAGCACAGGGGCGGATGACCGATTACGTCGCAGCCAATACCCGTTTTGTAAAGCGGCTGGTTAATCACTATCGATTTAAGGAAGCCTGGAGAGTGGTTGCAGAAACAGCGGATGTGGACAGGAATATTGCTGATAAACAGCGTAGAATAATAAATAACAAACAGAAACAGGTGGAAACAGAAAATTTCATACAATAATCCGAATGTCTCATAAGGAGTAATCTGTCAACACCAGATTAGAGACTGTGAACCTGGAATTTAACTGTGACCATTTTTAAAACAAATTATTTGCATTTAGATTAAAAGGATTTTCCTGATAATCAAGGGGTGGTTAATGCTTAGGAGAGAGAAAAATGCCTATCAAAAGGTTGTACCATAAATTAACCAATGAAGCGGAAGATGCCACCGGTTTTGATTCTGACACCCTGGCGGACCGCAGAAAAGGTGCCGATGTAAAAGGACAGAGGTTACAGCTGATTGTCTATACCGCATTGTTTGCCTTTATCGTCCTGGCAGCCTATGGTTATTATCTGATTTTTAACCTGACGCATGATGTTCATTCCCTGTCTAATGATGTTCGCCAAATGGCCCGTTCCGTGAACCAGATGTCCCTTTCAGTGACGACTAATATGGAAGTTATTTCAGCTAATGTAATAGAAATGAAAAAAAGTACCCATAGAATAGCTAATGTCGTGTCTGATACCATGCCGGTTATGTCGGATAACACCAGCAAGATGACGGCGACCGCCGATAATGTCAGTCACCGCATCGATGGTATGAGTACTAATATGCAGGCCATGAGTGCAGGCATCATTGGTATGCAGCGGGATATGTGGAGTATGAACAAGAGTATCTCTAATCCTGGCGAAAGTATGATTGACAGCATGATGCCCTGGGGTAATAATCGCAGAGGATCACCCGGACCATTGGCTTTTCCACCTCCAGTACGTTAATATTAAATTTTTAACAATACGCGGAGTTTGAGTGCCAATGTTTGCAGGACCAAGCAAGTTACTTAAATCAAGACTGGAAAGTTTACAGGACAATCTCGCTACCGAGAATCCTATTTTAATTGATGCCGTTGACTCGTTTAAAGAGCTGGACAGAGTCGGCTATCGACTGGGTTTATTAACCCCTGATCAATCCTTTGCAACCAGTATTTCATGGTGGCCGTTGATTTCTATTCTGGGTACTTTCTCAGCGGGTAAATCTTCGTTTATTAATAGTTACCTTGGTGTGGATCTCCAGTTAACCGGTAACCAGGCTGTGGATGATAAATTTACTGTCATCTGTTACAGCCAGGATGAACAGGTCAGAGTATTACCCGGCCTGGCTCTGGATGCTGATCCTCGTTTGCCTTTTTATCAGATCAGTGAAGAAATTGAAAAAGTGGCCGCCGGTGAAGGCAGCCGTATTGATACTTATCTGCAGTTAAAGACCTGCAAAAGTGATGCCTTAAAAGGCAAGATCCTGATTGATTCCCCTGGATTTGATGCCGATGAACAACGCAACTCCACCTTAAAAATTACCGATCATATTATTGATCTGGCGGATCTGGTGCTGGTGTTTTTTGATGCCAGACATCCCGAACCCGGTGCCATGAAAGATACTTTGCAGCACCTGGTGGAAGGCACTATTCGCAGAAATGATGCCGGCAAGTTCCTGTTTATTCTTAACCAGATGGACTCTACCGCTAAGGAAGATAATGCTGAACAGGTGGTTGCTGCCTGGCAGAGAGCCATTGTTCAGACCGGTCTGTCCACTGGACGCTTTTACTGTATTTACAATGAAAAAGTGGCTCAACCTATTGAAGATGAACATCTAAAACAGCGCTACAAGGAAAAGCTGGATATTGATCTGGGTGAAATCAAGCATCGTATGCAGGAAGTCAGCGTAGAACGGGTCTATCGTATTATCGGAGCCCTGGAAAACACCGCTAACCAGATTGAACAGTTAGCCGTCCCCAGAATTAAACAGGCAATGGAAGCCTGGTCCCGGAAAGTTCTGATCTTTGATGGTATTTTATACGGTCTTATTATTGCGGCACTTATTGGTTTTTCAATTTATGCCGGATACTGGGTGGACTGGTCTTTTCAGCCGCCCTGGCTGGAAAGTTTTAAAGCCAGTAAAATAGCTCAGGGTATCACTGCCGGACTGTTCATTGCGGTATTTGCCGGTATTCACTACTGGGTACGCAGTAAAGTTGCTAAAAAGATAGTGAAGACTCTGCCTACGGAAAATGGTCCGGGTAATATTGCGGCTGCTTTTTTAAAGAATACCTTTCCTATGCGCAGCATCTTTGCTGTTAATCCGGCGGGCTGGGGCAGAAGAGCACGTAAAACCATTGAACGGGTTCGCAATGAAGCGGATACCTTTGTGAAATCGCTTAATGATAAATTTGCCGATCCTCTGGGACGAAAGGAAGCAGAGGAACAGGCGAAAGCTGAAGCTCAATCAGAAATTAAATCCGAAGCTTAAATTTATTATTCGGCAAAAATAGCGGTGTTTAACCACAGGAGTTAACACCGCTTTTTTTTGCCTGCAATAGCGCCTATACTTGAAACTAATTATTGAGATCACCTAACTCCGGAGCAGGATAGTATGGATTTTGAAAGAGTTTCCTTTGCTTTTTTTATTGTTTTTGCACTGACCATTAACTTTGGATTTTTTGCCGGTGATATTGATAACCCTGCCCATCATCATGTTATGGAACTGTATGCGGCAATTATTATCAGTTTAATTGCCACCATTATCAAACTGGGCGATCGAACTCATATTGGTTCGGTACTCCTGGCCACCAGTCTGGTCGCTGACCTACACCTTCTGGCTGCCGCATTTATCTGGGGATATTTCCAGCATGTTTCAGATACCGGAGTAACTCCTGATGTTATGGCAACCATTGTTTCTGTTTCCGGTGGTGCGCTTATCGCCAATATCACCTCAGTGGTATTACTGGTTATTGAAACGGTCGTAGTTCGCCGGTAATGAATAATCTGATTTTTCTGTTTCTGAAACGGATCAGACTGCCCTTATTATTATTAATTACCAGTTATGCGGTGGTCATCCTGGGTTTTGTTCTGATCCCCGGTCGTGATGATCAGGGCAATGTCTGGCATATGAGTTTTTTTCATGCCTTTTACTTTGTCAGTTTTATGGGATCTACCATTGGTTTTGGTGAAATTCCCTACGAATTTACCAATGCCCAGAGGATGTGGACGGTATTCAGTATTTATATTACTGTTACCATCTGGTTATACAGTATTGGTGCTGTTTTAAGTACCCTTCAAAATCCCACTTTTAAGAAAATCCTTAGAGAAAATGAATTCCGGCGTAAAATCAGGCGTATTAAAGAACCGTTTTATCTGATTTGTGGCTATGGTGATACCGGCAAGCTGCTGGCCCATGAACTGGCTGAAAATCATATACTTTCAGTGGTTATTGATATTGATCCGGAGCGCATTGATGATCTGCTGATTAACGAACCCTATGTGGATATTCCAGCCCTGGCGGGTAATGCTTCCTATCCTGAAGTCCTGGAAAAAGCCGGTTTGACCAAACCTGACTGTCGTGGGGTTATAGCCCTGACCAATAAAGATCATGTCAATCTTAAAATTGCCATTGCTGCCCGTTTGCTCAGTAAAAAACGGGTTATTGATGATAGCGATCTTATGCTGGTCTGCCGGGCAGAAAGCAGTGATGCGGAAGCGAATATGGCCTCGTTCGGCACCAGTCATATTATTAATCCCTATGAAGTATTTGCCCGCAGACTGGCGCTTTCCGTACGTTCACCCAGTGCCTATCTGGTATATGAATGGTTGACCAGTGTCCATTATCTTGATGAAGATGATAATGAGGATGATATAAGCGAAGGTGAAGATAATCAAAATAAGAGTGATAAAACTCACCTGGTACGGGAAGAACCCATTTGTCCTCCCAAAGGACTCTGGGTTATTTGCGGTTACGGGCGTTTTGGCAAGGCTGTGGCCCGCCATTTAAATTATGTCGGTATTCAAACCAGGGTTATTGAAGCCATGCCGGAACTGACCCATCCACCGGAAGGCAGTATTCACGGTAAGGGGACAGAGGCTATTACTTTACGTGAAGCCAATATTACCGAAGCGGTGGCGATTGTGGCAGGCACGGATAATGATGCCAATAATCTTTCCATTATTATTACGGCCAAGGATGAACTAAAACGGGTCTGGCAGACGAGACAGCAGAACCGGGCATTTAACAGTCGCTATCATTTGCTGGTAGATGATGAATTACAGCAGGAAGAGCTTGCCCAGGAACAGCACAAACTGTTTACTGTTGCCCGTCAGAATCATAGTCATAACAAGGATGTGTTTAAACAGGCTGAACTGGATTTTATTATGCAGCCGGCCAGTATTATCGCCGGAGAAATCCTGTCTATTATAAAAACTCCCATGCTGGACAGGTTCCTGTCCCTGGCCAGACGTCAGAAAGATGCCTGGGCAAACCTGTTAATCAGCCGTATCAGCAGCTTTATTGAAGAAGATGTACCGAACACCTGGATGCTGGAAATATCTGAACAACAGACTCCCGCAGTAGCTTATTTTCTGAAACAGGGTACAATCATGCTTGATGAAATGCTGCGTCACCCCAGAAACAGGGATAAATCTCTCAATTGCGTGGTCTTACTGGTACATCGAAAAATAAGCCGCTTGCCTAATCAAAAAAACAGGCAGTCAGCCCCTTCTAAAAGAGAGCATTTTAAAGACTATCTGCTGCCGGAAGGTGATTTTGAAATACAGAAAGGGGATCAGCTGCTGTTCTGTGGTGATTCAGAAAGTATGAATTTAATGTGCTGGACAGTCAGTAATATTAATGTCTACAATTACCTTAGAACCGGTTATGAATTGCCGGGCGGGTATGTCTGGCAGTGGATATATAAGCATAAATTACTACGTCAGGAAAAACTCTATTCGCAAAAGGAAAGTTCCGGAACCAAAGCCAGTATTAAATAAGTTGAATAAAACGCTAAAAAATAATGAGTGTAACAGGACAATAATGTTTGATAACAAAAAAAAATTACCATTAAGTCTTATCATGTCCGGTCTGTTTTTACCGGTAACACTTTTTGCTCAAAGCAGCTATATGTTTCCCAGTGATATTACTGATCCTTCTGAACAGACAAAAGTTGAAGCCGAACGGGCACAACGCTATGAGTCAGAACGGAAGTGGATATATCCTGATGAAAAAAGTATTTCTCCGCAAAGACAATATTCTGAACCACAGAATTCTTTCGAAAACTCCAGTAATGGGTCAGAATACCCACGTTCTGAACATTATAAATATGATGATTTTTCTAATAGGAATTCTTCTGAAGATCAGGGCAGACATGCATATGGGGGTCAACAATCTCAACTGTCAGAATCTCATTATGATAATAGTCAGTCCCGATACCAGTCAGAATCCCGTTATCAACCCGAACAGCGCTATCAGTCTGAAAGGAGCCTTCAGCCTAACAGGAGCCTTCAGCCTAATAGAAGCCATCAGCCCAACAAGAGTCGTCAACGGGATATTAACAGCCGTCAGCGGGATAATAATAGCTATCAGCGGGATAATAATAGCTAT
>Ga0256832_1002568_pt1 | contig 12390 bp, 6 predicted proteins | sample 134614metaG_FD_190534 | JGI IMG/M metagenome (GOLD analysis project Ga0256832, IMG submission 190534) | Hydrothermal vent microbial communities from Lau Basin, Pacific Ocean - 134-614 | ecosystem: Environmental > Aquatic > Marine > Hydrothermal vents | place: Pacific Ocean: Lau Basin | collected... | reverse complement strand
TCTTTTTGCTCCGTTTCGCTACGCTTCACTTCTCAAAAAGAGCGAAGGGATAACGAATATTGACTTACATTATGCTCCTAAATGTTGCATTTACTAATTGAACTTACGGTAAATATTCTTTTATCGATATAAAATCAAAAAGTCGTTTAAACATTAGTTTAAACGACTTTTATAATATTTATCTAAGAAAAAACTTATTGAATAACTATTTTCTTAGCAAAATCTGTATTGTTAATTTTAACAAAATAAACTCCACGAGTAAGGTTAACAGAAACATTATGAGTAGTATTGGCCGTAAAATTAAGCTTTTGCTTTGCTACTAATTTTCCGGTAATATCATATACTTGTAAACTTGTTTCTCCTAAGTTTTTAGTCGTTTTTACGGTAAAGTTACCATCTGAAACCGTAGGATAAATAGAAACAACATTTGCTTCTTTTACATTATCATCAACTGAGGCTGCTGCTGTAAACTGACCGGTAAAAAATCCTCTACCATAAGTAGATGCTAATACCGTATTATCAGCAGTTCTTAAATCAAAACTAGTTACTTTTACATTTTGCATACCATTATAAGAGTGACTCCAATGTGGGTTAGCATTTTTAAAGTTAGAAGTTTTCCATACGCCTAAATCAGTTGCTATGATAACTTGATCATTATTTAATGGGTTCATTAAAATATCTTTAACCGGTAAATCTGGTAAATCACCTTCTTTATTTTGCCAAGTTGTACCTCCATCTTCTGAAAAATAGACGTTTACAACACCATAATTATGGAAAGTAACCATAATTTCGCTTTCGTTTGCACCAAAATTAATAGAAGAGATACTTCCTAAAAATGAAGTCACATAAGCTTCCGGCGTTAAATCTGTCCAAACAGGATTCGTATCTGCATTAGTTACTTTATACAAGTCACCACTATCTGTACCAATAAATAAAGTAGAGCTGTTGGTTGTATAAGGAGAAACACGCATTGCTGTTGGTGGTCTGGTAATCATAGGGTCTGTAAAGTCTGTTCTAGTGTTACCATTATTAAGATCAAATCTAGAAATATTAATAACCCAAGCAGAATTTTGATCGTCAAAAGTAGATGCATTTGAGAATAAAATATCTCTATTATCATCCAATTCTGCAATATTAACAAAAGAACCTTCTGATTGATTATTAACTATAGTAGAAATAAAATTACCATTCATATCCAACTTAGTATATGCATTTTGATAAACAGAAGAAATCATATATTGGCTATCTTTATCAATAAAACAATACATACCATCACCTCCTCCAACTCCAGTAGATGAATTTATACCAGCAACTGCATTATTAATAAAGTTAGTTCCATTATCTTGAGCTCCACCTAAAAACTTTTCATTATTTACGTCTTGGCCAATTGCTCCTTTGTAAAATTGAGTGGTGTTATATCCATTACCTCGACTTTGCATTGCATTTGAATTTGTAGGTGCATTAGCAAAATTATTTACATAATACACTCCGCCATCTGTTCCAATTAATCCTTTATTGGAATCTGTGGGATGAATTACAATACTATGAGCATCTGCATGAATGCTTGAACTAGCACCAGACCCGTAAGCATGAGACATTTTCACCCATGAGGCTCCAGAATTAGAAGACTTAAAGGTACTAATACCCGCTAAATAAACAACATTGTCATTTGTTGGATCAACTGCAATATCTAAATCATACCATCCTTGACCATTAGTAAAATCATTTGAAGGATTGGAGCTTGGGTCAATTGGTAAAGGTAGAGAATTAGGAGGAAACTGCAATCCAAAAGTACTTTTATAAATCTTAACTTGATTATCATTTGTATAACTAAGAATATAAATTTTATTAGGATTTGTAGCAGATGCTGCTAATTCAACACGATTTCCATTTGGCACAGTATATTTTAATTCAAAATTTATTCCATCAGTAGATTTAAACACTTGCCCACCACCATCTAAAGTATCATCGGCTTTTCTATAAGAATAACTATTAATAGATCCTGCCCAAATAGTATTATCTGATGTGATTAATATATCATTTATAGGAGAAGGGTTACCATCTGGAGTTAAAGGAAGGTCTAATTTAATCCAATTTTGACCTCCATCTACAGACTTATAAAGTCCTATTTCACCTCCTACAATATAGGCTCCTGAAGTATGGTATGTTTCTGTTATAGCTGCATAAACTTCTGTAATATTATTTACATTTCGTGTAATAACATCGTTTACAATAAATTTACCGGGTATTAAACGAATTCCAGAAGGTAAACCTCCTGTATCACGAAGAGACAAGGTCGTATTAACCGTTCCGTTAGCCATAGCATCTTTTAAAATTTGACCATCTGCTTTAGAAATCATTACCGAAGGTATTGTAATTGTAGGATCATCACCTCCCATTGTAAAAGGGAAATCAGGTAAACTTTGTACAACAATAACAGCAGAAGCTCCAGCAAGTTGCGCATTTTTAACTTTATCTACAAAAAAACAATCACCTCTATCAATTACTGCAATTTTATTGGTAGCACTTGGTCCAAAACTATTACAAGCAAGTGTTGAACCATTATCATCAGCCAAAACTAAATCTCCAGTAACGCCAGAGGCAGTTAATGCAGGTCCAAATCCAGCAGAAACTGCAATATAATTACCAGATATACTATTTGGTGAATTAACCACCAAGTTGGCATTATATATTAAAGTTGTTGCTCCTGTACTACCGCCAAAAATATGATTCCAAGTAGTACCTCCGTCTGTTGATTTCCAAACGCCATTACCAGTACCCTCTCCACCAACGTATGGCTCTCCAGTACCGACATAAAAAGTATTAGAATCATTTACATCTACAGTAATTGACGATACTACTAAATTTTCTGGTATATCAACTCTTTGCCAAACAGCATTAGCATTTTCGATATCATCTATTACCCAAAGTCCTCCTGTTACACCGCCAGCAAATACTCGTTTATGAGTAGCATCATTAGGGTCGTATAACATGGCTCTCGTTCTCCCTGGAACATTATCCGGACCTCTCTCAACCCAAGAAGTAGCATTGCTATCTCCTGGAACCGATCTATTGAGACTTTGATTTGAAGCATATTCTTCTTGAATTGCAAATAATTTTTCAGGTTCTGTTACACCTGTATGGGGGTTCATTTCTAAAATACTTTCTTGTTGATAGTATTTATTAGGAGGCAAATTTTTATGTTTACGCTCTGTCTTAGATAGTTTCAAATCCTTTTGAAAAGGATGACTATCAATTAACAATTCGTGTTTTTCTTTGTCTGACAACATTACTTTGCTGTATAAAAATGACAATCCGATTAACAATACTAATGCAAATACTGAAAATTTAAGTAGTTTTTTTTTCATGCTATGAAATATTTGTGATTAAATAATTTGTAAATATACGTAAATATAACAATAAAATAAAAGAATTTAAATTTTTTAACAAAAAAAGACTGTCTTTTCAGACAGTCTTTAAAATAAATTTTATAAATAGTTTATAAAGGTGTAACTACAAAATTATAACCATTCTTCTCCACAGTACACATAACACCAAGTGTTCCTGTAGAATCTGTTGTCATAGTTAAAGAATGTAATATTGGTGTTGAATCAATAAAATATTCCTGTGAGTACGATGCATTAAGAGGCACTGTTTTACCTAGGGCAAAATTAGATAAAGGATTGTCATATATATCAATAACAAGATAGTACAAACCATCAGGCATACCTCCGAACTCAATATTTTCAGGACAAGAAGCAGTTGCCCCAGAAAAATTGGAAACTAAATTGAAAGACGAATCGAATATTAAACCATCAATATCGATATCTTTAAAATTTCCAACCAAATGACCTTGAGCTCCTAAATCAAAATCATAGTCTTCACACCAAGCTAAGTTAACGATAAGGTTATCATTAACATAATCGTTGGTAATATTAAAGGTGAAGGTTTCACTACCATTAACATTTGGAGAATTGGTATTGGTCTTTAATTCTAAAGATTCATCACCTTCTAAATCACCAGTTCTGTAAATTGTAACTTTACCTGTACCTGAAGTATATAAAGCCGGTATTTTAATTCTTTCTACTGAATAATCTGCTCCGTTAGCTGTACCGCCAACTTGCGTTAAATCAATAAAAGTATCAAAAGATAAAGGTTCTGGTATGGTTGCAGTAATGGTATAAGTAACACCATCTGCAGGATCAATCGTAGACTCGTCTACTGTAATCACATTGCTTCCACCGTCAATAGCATAAGTAGCTGTAGGAGGGTTAAAATTAACTTTGCTATAGCCTGTATAATCTTCATTATTACAACTTGTTAAAGCTATAAATAATAAGAATACAATTGCATATTTATAATATAATTTCATATTTTTAAATTTTATAATTTTATAATTATTGTTTAATATATTCACCAACATATTGACCATCTCCACTACTAAAAGTAATAGAATATTCAATATGTAAATTTCCTGTTGCTGGATCAACATAACTATTTGCAGCTTGATCATCAGTTTGATAAACAATGTTAGAATAAAAGTGTGCCAAATTTTGATCCTCAATAGAAATTGAATTACATAAATCGTTAAAATCAAATCCAGTTATAGTTGCAGGAGCTAATTGACTTGGAAGCCAAACACCAGTAGACTCTGTTCTATAAAATCCAGGACCTAATTCTATTAAAGTTTCTAAACCTTGATGTCTAACAAACCCACTAGAAGAAGTGGTCGTTACATCATAAGTTGCAACCAAGTTTGAAGAACAAGAGACAGTTACTGAATATTTGCCATTAACAGGAAAAACTTCAGAGCCATCATTTTTTATAACTTTTGTTACAAAATCAAAAGTGTCTCCAATTCTCAAATCTGAAGGATTAGTAACACCCGTACCATCAAGAAAATCACTTAATGTGGTATAATTAATAGTAATTGGTAAATTTGGACTTGTTGCTACTACCGTAGGAGATCCTCCATTAAAATACTTAATTACTTCATAGTTTGATACATCTTGACCTCCAAATTTTAGTGCAACTTGCAAGTTCAATTCATTATCCGTAATATTAAGAGGTGTGGTTTCTAAATCGCTAGATAAAGGTACACCTAATACTTTCCCTGATGAAGTAGGTAAAATTTCAATTATGGCTCCTCCATCGGCAGCATCACCAGTCATGTGATCTGTATAGTCTTGCTTACAAGACAATAATGTAACTGTTAAAAACAGTACAAATATTTTTATTGTATTTTTCATTTGTATAATATTTTATTAATTTATTGTAATCTCCACATTTTTGTGGTAAGAGCATCCCCACCCATATTAGCAACCGCTGCTTGATAATTTGCAGCATTTACCGAAGATTCTTCAGAAGGATAGGTGTATCTATAAGTAAAATCGTTAATATACGCATCAATAGGCAATGGTATAACCGGGAATCCCGTTCTACGTTGTTCGATAAAAGATTCAACTCCTTGACAGAATAAAGCTTCCCAATTTTGCATGGCAATCTTTTCTAAATCAGAACTTTCTATTCCTGTTAAAACATTAGACGCTAAGAAACTTGGCAATAATGTTAAATCTGTTTGAGAATCACTAAAAGAAGCAGTAATTCCATTTTGAAAATGTACGTTCGCATCTCCAGCAGATAGAGTAATATCGCTTCTTGTTATAGCCTCAGCAATCAAAAATTCTAACTCTGAATAGGTCATAAAATAGCCAGGCAAAGTAGGTTCTAAATATCTTGGTCCTAAAGGAGAAACATTTAATACATTGTAATCGTCATTAGGGACATTAGCAATACCGGCAGGTTTACCTCTAAACTCACCTGCATCATTTTTACCAACCATTTGATCAATTCTAGGGTCATTATTAGCTAATAAATAATCAACAAAAACATTACATACTTTGTATTCTTTACGATTTCCAAAAACAATTGATTCATAAAAAGGGTGCGCGTTAGGATTTTCTTCTTTATAAGTAAAAGCTGCGTTGTCATCTACACTAGAAAATAACATTCCTTCATCGATCAAAGCTTGTAATTGCGCAGACACATCTATTTTTTTAGAAATACGCATTAAAGCTCTAAATTTTAATGAATTTGCAAATTTTTCCCATTTTACAACGTCACCTCCGTAAACTAAATCAGTAGTGCTACTAACAGCACCTCCGGTTCCTAACAAAGATTTTGCCTCGTCTAACAAAGCCAATATACCTTGGTAAACATCTTCTTGTTTATCATACTTTGGTGAAATATTACCACTTTCAGCTTGTCCTGCTTCAGAAAAAGGAATATCACCAAAAGTATCTGTTAACACACTAAACGCATATGCACGCATTACCAATGCAATTCCTTTAAGGTTATTATTATCATCCGCATCTGCTATCTTATACATTGCAAAAGATTCATTAACTCCTTTTTCATAAAGATCATCCCAGAAAAATCTTATTACACTTGGTCTTGGTGAATATCTAGCTTCATCATTATATTGTGTTTTAGCCATTTGTTGTGACCAACAAGATCCCATATCAGAACCAACAAAAGTAGAGTTCATGGCATCAGAAATATCAAATTGCATTTTTCCTAGAATTAAATCTGCAGGGACTTCATTTGGATTATTTGGATCTTTATTTAGATCTTCAAAACCCTCATCACAACCTACAAGCACAAAAGCAAATAGGAATGATAAAATTAAATATTTATTTAACATTGTTTTCATTGTATTTATAATTTTAAAATTTAAAGTTTAAATTAACACCAATACTTCTACCTGTAGGTTGTTGACCAAATTCTAATCCTTGACCACCATTACCATCACCAAAAGCTGTTTCAGGATCGATATGTGGTGCTTTTTTGTATAGAATAGCAAGGTTTCTACCTACAACAGAAACTGATAAAGCTTGTAAACCTGTTTTTGATATTAATTTTTTAGGTAAATCATAGCCGAATTGAATTTGTCTTAATTTTACATAAGAAGCATCAAAAATAGCACTTTCATGAATAGAATTAGAGTAAGCCGCTTTATTATAAGTTTCTGCATCTACGCTAACATTATTAGGCACCCAAACAGGATTTGCATCTGTACCGGTATTCATAACACCATTACCAACAATACCAGTTTCACGACCAAACAAAGTTTCCTCTAAAACACCAGCATATCTACCCCAAGTAGTACTCATTGAATGCACATCACCACCAATTTTTGCATCTACTAATGTAGAGAAATTAAAGTTTTTATATTTAATTCCTAAATTAACACCACCAGTCCAATCCGGCGTAACATTACCTAAAATTTTCTTAGCACCTCCTGGAGCGATTTGAGGTAAACCGTTTGCATAAATAATGTCGCCATTTTCATTTCTTTGAAAATAACTACCAACTAGTGAGCCATAAGCTTCCCCTTCTCTAGCTTCAACAGTTAAACCCCATTGACCTCCTAAAACTAAAGATTCTAATCCTCCTAAATCTACAACAGTATTTTTGTTTTTTGCAAAATTAAAATCAAACTGAACGGATAAATCATTTTTATCATATACCTTAGTACCTAATTGTATTTCGATACCTTTGTTATTCATCTCCCCAATATTTCTAAATGTATGAGTATAACCACTTGCAGCAGATATTCTTGCACGTGCAATTAAATCCGTACTGGTTTGATCATAATAAGTAACGTTAAAACGTACTTTGTTATTAAATAATCTAGAGTCTAAACCTAATTCAATACCTGTAGTAGATTCTGGTTTAATCTCAGGGTTGTTTAATGTTCGTGGTAATTCTGCTAATGTTACTCCGTAATCATTAGAAAGAGAGAAAGTATTAGACGTTTGATAAGCACCTAAAGGACCAAATCCTCCAACTTCTGCCCAACCTCCACGGATTTTCAAGAAATTAATTGGTGTATTAGAAGTGTCCATCATTTCAGAAAGCACTAAACTTGCGGATACAGAAGGATAGAAGAACGAATTATTTGCTTTTGGTAAAACACTAGCCCAGTCATTTCTTCCGGTAACTTCTAAAAATAAATAGTCTTTATACCCTAATTTTGCTACTCCATAAACAGAGTTTATTTTAGTTGTAGATCTATAAGCATCAGAAGTAGCGATTTGCCCAGTTTTTAAATTATCAACCGTATATAAACCCGGAATCTCTAATTGAGGAGCTATTTGAAGATTAGAACTATAATATGTAACCATTTTATTTCCTCCAAGACTAACATCTAGATGTAAATCATCAGAAAGATTACGATTATACGATGCTAAAACACTTGCATTTATTTCAGTTCTTCTTCTATTCTGCTCACGATAATATCCATACGGATCACTGTTTGTTCCCCATGCTTTACGCTTGGTTTGCAACATGGAATAAGTATCTGCACCAATATTTGTGGATAAACTAAATGCATCTGATAAAGCAAGAACTACACCAACATTACCAACAACACGATCTTTATCATAAGTAGCTCTATTGGTTTCTAATACCCAATATGGGTTATTTTGATAAATTGTGTTCCAGTTTAAAGGTGTACCTTCTGCAGCAGTACCTTCAGGTGCTAATGGCAAACTTCTCCAATCTCTAAGCATGTTCCAGTCAACATTTCTTGCTGACCAATACATTTGCTGAATTGGGTTTTCATTATCATAACCTACAGTAGGCATGTTATCACTTTCTGCTTTTGAATAATTAATAGAAGCTGTAGAAGTAAGAATTCCTTTAGTAGTAGAACCATTTAACCCTACAGTAAATCTTTTCATTTCTGTAAAAGGAATCATCCCTTTTTGGTTCATATTCCCAACAGATAATCTATATGTAGAAACATCACTACCTCCAGAGATAGAAACACTATTATTTATTGTTACCCCTTTATCAAAAAAGTCTTTAACATTATTTGGATGTGAAACCCAAGGAGCTGGGTGTAAATTAGGGTATGTAAACCATTGTACAAACTCTAAACCTACATCTAAAGGCGGCCCCCAAGACTCATCAACTCCACCATCTCCATCAGAACCATTAATCCATTCGAAATAAGTATTATTAGGCCCTTGCCCATAAGAGTTTTGAAAACTTGGCAACAACATTGGCGTTTCAATAGACACTGTATTATTTACAGATACACCTAATGCTTTATTATGCTTTCCTCGTTTAGTTTTTACAACAATAACTCCATTAGAAGCTCTTACACCATAAAGTGCAGCTGCAGCAGGCCCTTTTAATACAGAAACAGATTCAATATCATCAGGATTAATATCTGAAATACCTGTTGGTGCATCTACACCCCCAAAGGCACTTGCATTACCTCTATTTCTGTTATCAATTGGCACTCCATCAACGACAAATAACGGTTGGTTGTTACCTGTTAAAGAAGTTGCTCCACGCAATACAATTCTTGTTGACGATCCAACACTACCAGAACTAGAAGTTACTTGCACCCCTGCAATTCTACCAGATAAAGAGTTTACAATATTTGCTTCACGAGCCTTTTGAAAATCTTCACCACCTACAGACTGAATCGCCACAGTAGATTTCTTTGGTTCAAATTTACGTCCAACAGCACTAATAACAACTTCTTTAAGTTGTTCGCCATTTTCCTTCATTTTAACATTAATCGTGTCAGAGTCTCCAACAACTTTTTCTACTGTACCATACGAAATATGGCTAAACACTAAGGTATCGCCTTTTTTCGCTTTGATAGAATACTTTCCATCAAAATCAGTTACAGTACCTCTTGTTGTTCCTTTTACAACGACAGATATATCAGCCACAGGCCCCATATCGTCCGAAACAACACCAGAAATCACTCTTTCTTGTGCAAATGTGAATTGCACCATAAACGCCAGTAACAGCGTTAAAATTCCATTAAACTTTGTTTTCATTTGTATAATTATTTGAATTAATTAGTCGCAAATATCATAATAAAATGTTAATAAAACAAGTTTAAAACAACAAAAAAGTTAATATTTCTTAATTTTAACATTCAATAATTAAAATTTTGCCTTTAATTTTACTCCCAACAGCCCTTTATTTAAGGATTTCTTCTGCCCGGAAACCACGTAGTTAATATAAATATTACCATTTTTTGAAATCTTAAAAGCATATCCAGCACCAAAACTATATAATTTGTTTTTTTGAATACCTATATATGTAATACCATAATCATAAATTAAACTTAAAAAACCAGAGTTTTGCGTATACCATTTTAAATCGTTGTTTACTATATAATATTGATCTGTTAGAATGGCATTTTCTTTAACACCTCTAAAAGTATCCTGTCCACCAATCAAAAATAATTCATTTTGATAAATATCCGAAGCTTGTAATTGCTTGAAATGCAAATTGGTTTCTAAAACAATTCTTTTATATAAAAAAAGATTGTTAAAAGCATCCAAGCTGTAAATATATTGCTTACTATTTTGATTATTAGCTTTACGACTTCCTGCTTTATAAGCAATTTCAAAACCATATTTAAAAGGAATCTCCTCGTTATCCTGAAGTTTATAAAACTGATACCCCAAACCAAACAAATTTTTAGAATAATTTTTAAAATTATCACTAGACTCCTTTAATAGAATGGAAGACTGCTCAAAATCATACGAAAGTGATATTTTATGTCTTCTAAAGACAATATACTGCAATTGCTCTTGCCAAGAAATATTTAAATTAGTGGAGTCTCTTTTAACAATATGAAAATTGGCATTATTATCTATTGGAAAACCAAATATTCTAAAACTCTTCGTTCCTATTTTTAAATCACTTGTTTGTTCTCCGTCATTATTCCACTTTAAATATAAAGAGTTCCCTTTATCTAAAACATTATTTAATCTTACATTTAAAAAGCCATTAATTTTAATTTTTGAATTGCCTTTATCATTTCCAAAACCAAGTAAACCATCAAAAGAATTATTTTTCTTCTTTTTGTAATATAAATAAACAATCGTACTATCTTTTTTAAATAAAGTTTCCGGATTTATAATTTTTTCAAGAAAAGGCAATGCATTCAGGTAACCGGAAATTTTTTTAACATTTGTATCCGAATAAGTCATTTTATGGTTATGAAAATCAAATGCTTTTAAAAACCTATTGGGGAAATGCTTATAACCTTTTACCACCAACCTGTCGATTGTACGCTGTCTTTGTTTTTGAATATCTAACTCAATGATATACACATGCTCTTTAATAGTAATCTCTTTTGGTGAAATCTGCACAAAAGGAAATCCTTTTTCTTTATATATTAAGGTAAGTTTTTTTAAAAACTTTTCATAATCAGAAACCGCTAAAGAATAATACCCGTTAACAATATATTTTTTAAGAAGTAAATCCACTATTTTTTTATCAAATGGATTTTTTGGGGAAAGGATTTTCACACGAATAATCGAGTCCTTATATGTACATGTAGTTTTTTTTAAATTTTTATTATTTGGAGTCACGGAATCTAACAGCAATTTATTCTTCTTATAAACCTGTTTATTGAGTAATATTTCCTTATTTTGAGAAACCAAGCTTACGCAATTAAAGAATAGTATTAAAAAAAAGAAGTTTTTTACAAAAAAAACAGCTATTAAACGACGATTATAAATCAAGATTGCACGAATTTAAAAAAATAAACTAATATGATAATATTTAAACATCTACAATAATATACAAAAAAATTTTATATATTTGTAGAGTAAATAAATTTAACAAAAAATTATTAAAAGATGAAGAAAATTTTATTATCATTAGGTGTTGCTATAGCCTTTGGAACAGTAGCAAACGCACAAGACCTACCAAGTAATCCTGAACCAGGAAAATGTTATGTACGTTGTACTACTCCTGATGTTTGGAAGAACGAAGAAGTAACTATTCAAACAGCTCCTTCGTATAAAGTATTAAAAGCACACGGTCCTCAGTATTCAACTGAAAAATTTACCGTAGAAACAAAACCTGCAAGTTCTAGATTAGAAGTAGTTCCTGCTGAATTTTCTACAGCAAAGGAAACGATTGTAGTTAAAGAACCTGCAAAAAGATTGGAATTAGTTCCCGGTTCTACAGAAGTGGTAACCGAAACCGTTGTGGTTAAAGAACCATCTGTAAAATTAGAAATTGTTCCTGCTGTTTATGAAGAAAGAGAAGTCTCTGTTGTGGTACAACCTGCTTCTTCGAGAACAGAAATAGTTCCAGCAAAATATGAAGACAGAGAAGTTACCGTTGTGGTAAAACCTGCTTACAGTAGATTAGAAGTAGTTCCTGCTGTTTGGGGAACAGAAAAAGTTTCTTATGTAAAAGGCACTAACGCTCCGTCTTTACGCGTTATTCCTGCTCAATTTAGAGATGCTTCTCAAACTGTTATTACCAAACCTGCTTCTGCAAGATGGGTAATGGGTGATAAAGCACCTGACTGTACCGATTCTGACCCTAACGCAT
>Ga0256832_1002567_pt1 | contig 12391 bp, 9 predicted proteins | sample 134614metaG_FD_190534 | JGI IMG/M metagenome (GOLD analysis project Ga0256832, IMG submission 190534) | Hydrothermal vent microbial communities from Lau Basin, Pacific Ocean - 134-614 | ecosystem: Environmental > Aquatic > Marine > Hydrothermal vents | place: Pacific Ocean: Lau Basin | collected... | reverse complement strand
GGTGGAACAGGAAGACTTCGGCTCCGACGGCGGCCTGGTGGCGGCCCTCAAGCGGCGCCTGCCCAAGGCCCTCTACGAACTGCTGGAACTGGGCTACAGCCTCATCGCCTACGCGCGCCTGGCGCGTGCCGTGCGCCGCCACCGGCCCGACTGCCTGTACGAACGCTACAACCTCTATCTGCCGGCGGGGGTGTGGATCAAGCGTCGGTACCGACTGCCCATGTTGCTGGAGGTGAACGCTCCCCTGTATGAGGAGCGGGCCCGCTACGGGGGGCTGGGGCTGCCGCGCCTGGCCCGCTGGAGCGAGCGCTACGCCTGGCGCGGCGCCGACGCCTGCCTGCCGGTCACCGACGTGCTCGCCGACTACCTGCGCGAGGCCGGCGTCCCCGAGGAGCGCATCCGGGTGATCCCCAACGGCATCGACTGGGAAAAATTCCGCGACCTGCCCGACACCGACGCCGCCAAGGCGGCCCTGGGACTGGAGGGGCGCCTGGTGCTGGGGTTCACCGGCTTCGTGCGCGAGTGGCACGGCCTGGAACGGGTGGTGGATGTGGTGGCGCGTAGCCCCGAGCGCGTCCTCCTGGTGGTGGGCGACGGCCCGGCCCGCCCCGTCATCGAGGCGCGGGCGCGGGAACTGGGGGTGGCGGAGCGGGTGCGTTTCACCGGCGTCGTTGAGCGTGACGCCGTGGCCCGTCACGTGGCCGCCTTCGACGTCGCCCTGCAGCCGGACGTGGTGCCCTACGCCTCGCCCCTCAAGTTGTTCGAATACCTGGCCCTGGGGCGTGCCGTGGTCGCCCCCGACACGCGCAACATTCGTGAAGTCCTCCGCCACGGGGACAACGCCTGGCTGTTCGACCCCGAGGATGCGTCCGCCTTCACCGAGGCGGTGGAAACCCTGTGCGCCGACGCGGACCTGCGCGCCCGCTTGGGCGAGCGGGCCCGCGCCACCATCGACGAGGGCGGCTACACCTGGGCCGCCAACGCCGAACGGGTGGAGACCCTGTTCCGCGAACTGGGGGTGCAGTCATGACCTCCGTACGCCGTTCCCTGGCCATCACCTTCCTGGACAAATATGCCACCCTGGCCATCGGTATCGTCTCCACCATGATCCTCTCGCGCCTGCTGACCCCGGCGGAGATCGGTGTCTTCTCGGTGGCCTCCATTTTCGTCCTCCTCGCCTCCATCCTGCGCGATTTCGGCGTCGCCGATTACCTGGTGCAGGTGAAGGAGGTCACCCCCGAGGCCCTGGGGGCGGCCTTCACGGTCATGGTCCTCATTTCCTGGGCCCTGGCCGGCGCGCTGTGGCTGGGGGCCCCCTGGGCGGCGGGCTATTTCTCCGAGCCGGGGGTAGCGGAGGTGCTGCACGTACTGGCCTTGAACTTCGTCCTCATCCCCTTCGGGGCGGTGTTCATGGCGTTGCTCAAGCGCGCCATGCGTTTCGGGATCAGCCTGCGCATCCACCTCGCCCAGAGCATCACCCACGCCACCACCGCCATCACCCTCGCCAGTCTCGGGTTCGGCTACATGAGCCTGGCATGGGCCTCCTTCGCCGGTGTGGTGGTCACCGTCCTCGGCAGCCTCCTGTACCGGCCCCGGGACCTTGCCATCCGTCCCCGCCTGCGTGGACTCGGCCAGGTGGCCCGGTTCGGCGGCTGGGCCTCCCTGGGTACCTTGGCCGGGCAAGGGGCGGACAATCTCCCCGAGCTGGCCATCGGCCGGGGCCTGGGCATGGCGCCGGTGGGTTATTTCTCGCGTGCCAAAGGGTTGATCCAACTGTTCGATCATAGCGTCATGCAGGGGGCAGGACCGGTGGTCATGCCCCATTTCTCCCGTCTGCGCCGGGAAGGGGGGGATCTGGCCGCCCACACCCTGCACATGACGCGCCTGGTGACTGCCATCGCCTGGCCCTTCTACGCCCTGCTGGCCCTGTTCGCCGCTCCGGTGGTCTCCCTGCTCTACGGCCATCAGTGGGACGCCGCCGTTCCCCTGGTCCAGGTCCTGTGCCTGTTCGGGGCCCTCAAGGTCGCGGCGCCTTACGGCTCCACGGTCCTCAAGGCCCTTGGTCGGCCGCAAGATTCCGGGTGGATCAATCTGTTCCATTTGCTGGTCTTGGGTGGGGTGCTGTTCGTCACCCTGCCGCGGGGGCTGGAGGCGGTCACTTGGGGCGTGGCCCTCGCTATGGCGGTGCGCAGCGGTCTTTATCTAGTCCGCTTGCGGGCGATCGTGGGGTTTTCCTGGGGTGGCTATCTGCGGGCGGTGGCGCCGTCCCTCGTCTTCACGGTCGCCGCCTGGGCCCCCGCCGCCCTGGTCCAGGGGGTGTGGGCGCCCACGGCCGACTTTGGCCAGTGGATCGCCATGGGCATTGCCGGGGTAGTGGGATTGCTGGGTTGGGGATTGGCCCTGCGCTTCTCGCACCATCCCCTTTATGGAGAGGCGGTGCAGGCCATGACGCGTCTCAAGCCCGGGGCGCGGGCCTGAGGAGGGAGCCATGGAATCCGCGGACATCAGTGTCGTCATCCCCGCTTACAACGAGGCCGAGCGCCTGCCCGAGGCGGTGAAGAGCGCCCAGGCGCAGACCCTGGCACCACGGGAGATCATCGTCGTGGACGACGGCTCCAGCGACGATACCGCCACCGTGGCGCGCGAGTTGGGAGTGACAGTCATCTCCCAAGAGAACAAGGGCCTGCCGGGGGCCCGCAACACCGGGATTCGGGCGGCCAAGGGGGCATGGATCGCCCTGCTCGACTCCGACGACATCTGGGAGGCGGAGAAGCTGGAACGGCAATGGACGGCGATCCAGTCTTGCCCCGAGGCCGCCCTGGTGGCCTGCGACTACCGCCAGTTCACCGATGCCGGGGAGGTGGTCCATCCATCCTTTCTTTCCCAGCCGGGTCGCTACGAGCAGGCGGAGAAACACTGCCTCGGCGAGGGCGTGAGCCGCATCGACGCGCCGGGAGACAACTTCCTCCGCGGCGGCTATTTCCTCATACCATCGTCAACGATGTTCCAGCGGGAGACCGCCCTGGCAGTGGGCCTGTTCGACGAGTCCCTGCGCTATGTGGAAGACGTGGAATTCTTCCTCCGCATCCTCTCCCGCGGCCCCTTGGTGATGGTGGAGTCCGTCCTCCTCAATTACCGCGTGCACGAATCCAACATGTCCAACGATCGTCTCAAGATGGCCCTGGGGGTGTTGGCCGCCAGCGACCGCATCCTCGCTGAGCCGGAGCGCTATGCCGAAGGTGCAGATCGCTACGCCCGCTTCCTGCAACGGCGGGATCTGCCGGTGGCGTTGCGCGAACTGCTGGCGCACGGGCGTTTCGCCGAGGCCCGCGCCCTGGGGGGGCGTCATCTGCTCCGCGCATACAGTCACCGTGCCCTCGCCTTGTGGCTCGCCGCCCTGGCCGGTCCCAGCGTGTTTAACGCCCTGTTGGCGGTCAAGAGGAGGCTGGGTGATGCGTAGCCTGATCGTCACCCTCATTGTCTTCGGCATGTTGCCGGCAATTCTGATGCGCCCCCATCTGGGGGTCTATCTCTGGTCTTGGCTGGGCTACATGAACCCCCATCGCCTGACCTGGGGGTTCGCTTACAACTTTCCTTTCGCCCAGCTCACCGCCATCGCCACCCTGGCCGGCCTGTTCTTCGGCAAGGATCCCAAGCAGATCCCCCAGAGCCCGCTGGTGGGCCTGTGGGCGGTCTTCGTGCTGTGGATGTGCATCGCCACCGCCTTCGCCATCGATCCGGGACATTCCGTCCACGAGCTCACCCGCACCCTGAAGATCCAGCTCATGGTGCTCATCACCTTCCTCCTCATCACCGATCGGCAGAAGCTGCATATCCTGGTGTGGGTGGTGGCCCTGTCCATCGGTTTCTTCGGCATCAAGGGGGGGGTGTTCGCCCTGGCCACCGGCCTCAGTTACCGGGTCTGGGGGCCGCCGGGGTCCTTCATCGAGGGGAACAACGAGCTGGCCCTGGCCCTGATCATGGTTCTGCCCTTGTTTCGCTACCTGCAATTGAACACCGACCACAAGTGGATCAAACGCGGTCTCGCCCTGGCCATGATTCTCACCGCCGCCTCCATCGTCGCCAGCTATTCGCGTGGTGCCTTCCTCGCCGGCGCGGCGATGGGGTTCATGTTGTGGCTCAAGAGCCGCAACAAGCTGCCCATTGCCTTGGCCACCCTCGTCCTCATCGGCGTGGGTATCAATTTCGTGCCCGACAAGTGGTTCGAGCGCATGTCCACCATCGAGACCTACGAGGAGGACGCCTCGGCCATGGGGCGCATCAACGCCTGGCACTTCGCCTGGAATCTGGCCAAGGACCGGCCTTTGACCGGAGGCGGTTTCGATACCTTCACGCCGGAGTTGTTCTGGAAATACGCCCCTGAGCCAAGCAACTTCCACGACGCCCATAGCATCTATTTCGAGATCCTGGCGGAACAGGGGTTCGTGGGCCTGTTCCTGTTCCTGTTGTTGTGGGGGACCACCTACTTCATCTGTGGCAGCATCGTAAGGCGATGCAAGCGGCGCGAGGACCTCTATTGGGCGCGGGATTTGGCCGCCATGCTGCAGGTGAGCATCGTCGGCTACGCCGTCGGCGGCGCCTTTTTGGGGCTGGCCTATTTCGATCTGCCCTACCACCTCCTGGCCATGACGGCGGTGCTCCACCACTTGGTCAAACAGGCGGGGGCCTACGACCCCGAGCCCCTGCGCGCACCCGGTGCCGCGCGGCCCCGTCCCGCTCGGGAGGAGGCGGGATGAGGGCCTTGTGGCGTTGGGCATTGGTGCACTATTCGCCCGGTGGAGCGGGTGGGCGACTGGCCGTGCTTCTCTACCACCGGGTCCTGGAGCGACCGGATCCGCTGCGTCCGGGCGAGCCGGACCTCGCCCGCTTCACCTGGCAGATGGAGACCCTGGCACGCCTGTGTAACGTCCTACCCCTGGGCGAGGCGGTGCAGCGGTTGCGATCGGGCACCCTGCCGCCGCGGGCGGTGGCCATCACCTTCGACGACGGCTATGCCGACAACCTCACCGTCGCCTTGCCCGTGTTGCAGCGCTTCGGTCTGCCCGCCACCGTCTTCGTGGCGAGCGGTTTCCTGGACGGTGGCATCATGTGGAACGACCTGGTGCTGGAGTCCCTCGCGCGCGCGCAAGGGACTGTGGACCTGGATCCCGTGGGCCTGGGTAAGGTGGATTTGACGGACGATGCCGCGCGTTTGGATGCGGCACGGCGGGTGTTGCAGGCCATCAAATACCTGCCCATGGATGAGCGCCTGGAGAAGGCCCGCGCCCTGGCCGGTCATCTGGGCATCGAGCCGCCCGGGGATCTCATGCTCACCACCGAACAGCTACGGACCCTGGCCCACGCCGGTGTGGAGATAGGCGCCCACACCGTGCACCATCCCATTCTCGCCGTCCTGGACGAAGAGACCGCTCGGGCGGAGATCGCCGAGGGGCGCAAGGACCTGGAGGCGCGCCTCGACCGGCCGGTGACTTTGTTCGCCTATCCCAACGGCCGTCCTGGCCAAGATTACACGCCGGCGCATGTTAAAATGCTCCGGGAAATGGATTTCCAGGCCGCCTTCACCACCCATTGGGCGGTCAACGCCCGGGACAGCGACCCCTTCCAATTGGCTCGAATCAATGTCTGGGACCGCAGCCCGGCCCGCTTCGCCCTGCGCTTGGCGCACGCCTTCCGGCGTGGCCCCGAGGGCGTGCCCCAAACCACCGAAACGGTCCGGTCATGAACGAAACGCAACCCGAAGTCTCCGTCATCATCCCCGCCTACAACCGCGAGGCCTTCATCGGCGAGGCCATCGACTCGGTCCTCGCCCAGGAGGGGGTGAGCACCGAGATCATCCTCGTGGACGGCGCCTCCAGCGACGAGACGGTGTGCGTCGCCCGCCGCCACGCCCCCCACATCCGCATCATCTCCGAGCCGGACCGCGGCGTGGCCGACGCCCGCAACAAGGGCATCGCCATCGCCCGCGCCCCCTGGATCGCCTTCCTCGATGCCGACGACGTTTGGAAGCCGGAGAAGTTGCGCCTGCAATTGGCGGTGGCCCGGGCCGAGCCAGACCTGGCCCTCGTCTTCTGCGATGCCTGGCAATATCGCGGCGAGGAGATCATCATCGACTCCTTTCTGAAGACCCGGCGTGGTTACGATGCCCTCCCCAAACACGAAGTGGCCGAGGATGGCTACGTCTTCGATACCGACATGGCGGTGGAGATCATGAAGGTGAACTACGTGGTCACCACCTCCACCGCCATGGTGCGAACCGAAGCGGCGCGGGCGGTGGGGGGCTTCGACCCCACCCTCAAGGTATGCGAGGACTATGAGTTCTGGCTGCGGGTGGCGAAGGGACACAAGGCCGGAGTGGTGGAACGGCCCCTGGTGGGCTACCGCCACCACGGCAACAGCCTCTCGGACGACCGCTACGCCATGGCCTACGGGCGCATCGAGGTGGCCGACCGGGTAGCCGCCGACCCGACGCCCTACCCGGAGGGTGCCGAGGCATTCTTCCGCGAAGAGCGCTGGCGGCGGCAGATCCAGCTGGGACGCATGGCCCTCCACGACGGCGACTTGGTCAAGGCACGCCGGTTCCTCGCCGACAGCCTGGCCTATCGTAAGACGAAGGAAAACGTCGCCCTCTATCTAGGGGCGTTGGGGGGACCCATGGGCGCCCGTCTTGCCCTGGGGCTCAAGCGCGCCCTGGGAGTGAAACTGAATTGAACGGGGTGAGTGGCGCCGTCGGCTGTCCCTTCTTTTCCCAGGCGCAGTGGTTCGCCGCCTGGCTGGGGGCCTTCGCCGGCGAGGACACGGTGGTCCGCGCGCACGCGGCGGAGGTGGAGATGCCCTTTCTGCGGCGGGTGCGCCGGCAGGCCGGTTTTTCCCTCAACACCCTGCAGGCGCCGGTCAACGAACACAGCCCTTGCTTGCGTCTGCCCTGCGTGCCGGGCATGGGGCCGGCGCTAATGGACGAGGCCCTGCGAGAGTTGCATCGGCGGGAGCCCTTCGACTGGATCGACTTCCCCCTCCTGCCCGCGGACGTCCCCGAGGGCCAGGTCCTCGGATCCCTGGTCGAGCGGGGTTGGCCGCTCACCGTCAGCGAACATCCCCACACCGCCCTGGTCGATCTGGAAGGTGGCTGGGAGGCCGTGCAGGCGGCCATGTCGAAAAAGCTGCGGGCCAACACCAACCGCGCCGAGAACGGTCTGCGGCGCCTCGGAGAATTGCATTTCGACGACGAGGCCCGAAACGAATGGACGGCGGCCTGGCAGACGTTCCTGCAATTGGAGGCCGCCGGCTGGAAGGGCGAGGCCCAGGGCGCCATCGCCAGCGACGCCCGCCTCGAGGCGTTCTATGAACGAGTGTTGGGGGAGGCACACCGACAGGGCCGGCTACGCCTCTACGTGCTGCGCCTGGACGACCGTCCCATCGGCGCCAATCTGGTGCTCGTCGATGGTACGACGGCCTTCGGCTGGAAGACCGCCTATGATCAGACCTTGGCCAAGTACAGTCCTGGCAATGTCCTGCAAAGGTTCGTCCTGCGCGCCCTGGCCGAGGAGGGCGTGAGCCGTCTGGACATGCTCGATCCGGTCAACGATTGGAAGCGGCGCTGGGCGAGCCGCATCGAGCCGCGTCTGCACGTGCGCCTCTATGCGCCGACGCTGCGCGGTCGCCTGCTGCAGCGTCTGGAACGGGCGCGGCGAACGGGCAAGGAGGAAAGCGCATGAAACGGGTCATCCACGGCATCTGGTTGTTCGCCCTGGGATGCACCCTCGCCTGGGCGGGCAAGCCGGTGGAGAACTACTACGGCAACTACGATCCCGAACACCTGTGGGCGGTGGAGAAATATCATCTGGGACCGGCGCGGGAGAAGGCCAACCGAACGGACAAGAAAGCGGCCACCTACGCTTGGGAAGACATCGAATTCATCCTCCGCCACTTCCCCAATCACCCCCAGGCGTTGCTCATCGCCACCGAGCTGTCCTTGCGCCTGAACGAGCGTGCCCGGGTCCAGCGCTACATGGATCGGGCGGTCGGTTTCGACCCCCGACCCGCCGAGCCATGGATCATTTACGGCATCTTTCTCCACCGCTGGGGCGATTACGCCGGTGCGGTGGAAAAATACCAGGAGGCCGTCAAGCGCAATCCCGACCATCCCGAGGCCTGGTACAACCTGGGACTCGCCTACTTCGCCTTGAAACGATACGACGAGGCCGAGGAGGCGGCCCGTAAGGCCTACGCCCTGGGTTACCCCTTGCCCGGCTTGCGCGAGAAGCTCAAGCGGGTGGGGCATTGGGAAGGCAGCCAAGCCCGATGAGCGGCATCGGGCCAGTGCGGCGCCTGCACGGAGACGGGGCGCGACGGGTACTCGCCCGCAGACAAGCGCATGGAGAGGATCCCTGGGCCCTGTTTCGTTCGCCCGCCTGGTACGCGGCGGTGGAGGCATGGATGCGGGCCGAGGGACGGGAAGTCACCTATTGGCAGGTCGAAGGGGCGTCGCCCGCCGTTCTCCCTCTGGTGGAAGAGGGGCGCCGCTGGCACGGACTGCCCTACCGCCAGTGGCGCACCGCCACCATCCCCGACACCCAGTTCGCCGACGCCCCGTTGGACGCGGACGCCGCCACCCACATGGCGAAGGCCTTGGTGGAAACCCCCGGCTGGGATGTATTGCAGCTCGACCACCTCCCGGAAGCGGGAAGCCTGCATCGTCACCTTGTTCCCGCATTGAAGGATCTGGGATTGGCGGGCATCCAAACGACGGGTGACGGCAACGCCTGGGTGGACCTCTCCCAGGGGTGGGATGCCTACTACGCCACCCGCAGCCGTCGTCTCAAGAAGGGCAACAACCACATCCGCAACCGTCTGGAGCGCGCCTTCGAGCGGATCGAAGTGCATCGCTGGGAGGGGGAGGGCGATCGTGAGGCCATGTTCCAACGCTTGGTGCGCCTGTCGGCGGCGAGTTGGAAACGGGAGACCGGCCTCACCTTCGACCGACCCGCGCCGCAGGCCTTCCTGCGCGCCCTGTTCGAACACTTCCTGCCACGGGGCGAACTGGTGGTCTGGTGGTTGGCGCTGGACGGCGAGCCTGCGGCGGCGGAACTGCAACTGCGGCGCGGTGGCCACGTCTATGCCCTGCGGGCCGATTACGACCCCCGTTTCGAGCCCTATTCACCGGGCACCTACCTGTTCTGGCGTCTGCTGCAGGCGCTTCTGGAGGAAGGCCTCGAAGGCCGCTACTGGATGGGGCCGGGGGAGAATCCCTACAAGACCCGTTGGTTGCAAGGGCGGGAGATCCTGCAAAGATATCGGTTTTACCGGCGATCGCTGCGGGGTCGTCTTTTGTACACCCTGGAAGGACGTATCAAACCCTGGTTGAAGGAACGGATGAAGCGCAACGACGACGGAGAGGCAAGGTGATCGATCTTTGGGGACGCTTGGGGGGCGAGGCGGATCGCCTCCCCGAATCCGGCCAGGTGTTCGGCGACGCGCACACCGGCTGGGTGTGCATCGAGGACCCGCAGGGACGATCGCTGCACGCCGAGCTGGGCGGGCGCCGGGTGGTGCTCTGGGGGCGTCCCCGATGGGCAGGGCAGGGCGATCAGCCGGCCCAAGCGCTGCTGGAGGCCTGGGGCGGACGAAAAGAGGCCGCCCTGGAGGATCTGCACGGGCAGTTTCTGGGGGTCCTGCTCGACCCGGAGGAGGGCGGGATGGTGTTCGTCGATCGCCTCGCCAGCTGGCCCCTCTACTACGCCCGCCGGGCCGACGGCGCTCTGTTGTTCGCCACCCGCATGGCGCGCCTGGCCGAAATGGGGTTCGAACTGGTCCTCGACCCCCAGGGCCTCTACGACTACCTCTATTTCCATACCGTGCCCGCCCCGAAGACCATCCACCGCGGTGTGTTCAGCCTGCGTCCGGGGCGTTTCGTCACCCCGCGCAGCGAGGCCGAAGGGCGCTATTGGCGGTTGCATTACGAAGAAAACGCCTCGACGTCCTTCGAGCGCCTGCGCGACGAATTGCTGGAACTGGTACAGCGGGGCGTGGCCCGCCAGGCGGAGGGGGCGGTGGGGGCCTTCCTATCCGGTGGCACCGACAGCTCCACCGTCACCGGCATGCTCGGTCGCGTACGAGGGGAGGCGCCGGACACCTATTCCATCGGCTTCGACGAACCCGGTTACGACGAGTTGGACTACGCGCGCGTCGCCGGCCGCCATTTCGGCGCCCGCATGCACGAGTACAAGGTCACGCCGGAGGACATCGTCAGCGCCATCCCCCTCATCGCCCGCAGCTACGACCAACCCTTCGGCAATTCCTCCGCCGTGCCCACCTATTACTGTGCGCGCCTGGCGCGGGAAGACGGCAAGACCCGCCTGCTGGCGGGCGATGGGGGGGACGAGCTGTTCGCCGGCAATGCCCGCTACGCCAAGCAGCTCCTGTTCGACCGATACCGGCACCTGCCGGTGGTGTTGCGCAAAGGGCTCATCGAGCCACTGGTGGAGAGCCCCCTGGGGGGACTGCCTGGCCTGGCCAAGCTGCGATCCTACGTGCGCCAGGCGCGCATCCCCATGCCCGAGCGCATGGAGACCTACAACCTCCTGGAGCGCCTGGGCCCGGAGAACGTCCTGACGGCGGAATTCCTGTCCCAGATCGAGCCTCGCCACCCGCACCAGGTGCTGCGTCAGGCCTATGAAGACAGCGACGCCCAGACCCTCCTCAACCGCATGCTCACCCTGGACTACCAGATCACCCTGGCGGACAACGACCTGCAAAAGGTGGGACGCATGTGCGCGGTGGCGGGCATCGAAGTGGCCTATCCTCTACTGGATGACGAGCTGGTGGAATTCGCGGGGCGCGTGCCGCCCGGGATGAAACTCAAGGATCAGCAACTGCGCTGGTTCTTCAAGGCGGCCCTGTCCGATTTCCTCCCGCGGGAGGTCATCGAGAAGAAGAAACACGGCTTCGGCCTGCCCTTCGGGCCCTGGATCCACCGTCATCCACCGCTGGCCGAGCTGGTGGGGGACAGCCTCTCCGATCTGCGGCGTCGCGGGATCGTGCGCGGGGACCTGATCGAACGCCTGCAGAGAGACCTCCTCGGAGAACATCCGGGATACTATGGCACCCTCGTTTGGGTCCTGATGATGTTGGAGCAGTGGTTCGCCTGTCGGGGTATTGACGGGGCAGTCGTGAGCCGGTGACGCCTTGGTGCCCGTTCATCGGGCGTTTAAGATGGCGCCCGCGTGCACCCGGGGAGACAATGGGTACTCATGGCGCAGGAGTTGTGGACCCGTTCACACTCGTTGCCCCGACGAGCTCAAAGATTTGGATTCCGCCCATGGATGGCCATGTTTCTCGTCCGTAATGCAAGCCCGAGTGACACGGTGCAGCTCAAGTCTCCAAGAGAGCTGCCGAACACGTCGAAGTCCGTAGGAGGGCTTGCAATGAAACTCTCGAAACTCGCCCGATCCCTGGGATTGGCGCTCACCGGATCCACCCTCTCCCTCAATGCCCTGGCCGGCCTTCCCATTGCCTCCGTGGGATTCATCGATCAAGCGGGCCAGGAACAGCGGCAGGTGCCGGTGACCTTCGGCCAAGTCTTCGTCCCCGGCGAGGTGACTGATGGCAGCCATCTGGTGATCCAGATCGGCGACACCGAGCTGCCCACCCAGGTGGACGTCAAGGCCACCCATCCCGACGGCTCCGTTCGCCACGCCGTCCTCTCCACCGAGCTGCCGGTGGTGCCGGCCAACAGTGAGGTGAGTGGCGAGATCGCTCTCTCCGATACGGCCAATGCCAGCGGCCCGGGGATCACCGCACAACAACTCCTGGATGCCGGTTTCGACACCGAGATCCGTATCGTTCTCGACGGGGTGGAGTACGTCGCCTCCGCCCGCGAGGCCCTGCAAAACGGCGGCAAGATCTGGCTCGACGGGCCCATCGCCACCGAATTCGTCCTCAAGGCCCCCTTCAAGGCCGCCGACGGCAGCACCCATCCCCACCTCACCGGCCGCTTCGACCTGCGCGCCTACGCCGGGCTCAAATCGGTGCGGGTGGATGCCATCGTGGAGAACAACTGGACCTACGTGCCCGAGCCCCGCAACTTCACTTACGACGTGCGGGTGCTGGTGGGGGGGCAGGAAGTGTACAACCTGCCCGCCCTGACCCATTATCGCCGGGCCCGTTGGCACAAGGTCTTCTGGTGGGGCGTTGAGCCCAAGGTGGTGGTGCGACACGATACCCGCTACCTGCAGAAGACCCGCGCCATTCCCCACTACGACCCCAGCATTCAGGTCTCCGAACAGGCGTTGAACGACGTGGTGTCTCGGCGTTACGAGCCCATGTCCAACGTCTGGATCAACCCCTACATGCCGGAACCGGGGGCCGATCGGGG
>Ga0256832_1002566_pt1 | contig 12392 bp, 11 predicted proteins | sample 134614metaG_FD_190534 | JGI IMG/M metagenome (GOLD analysis project Ga0256832, IMG submission 190534) | Hydrothermal vent microbial communities from Lau Basin, Pacific Ocean - 134-614 | ecosystem: Environmental > Aquatic > Marine > Hydrothermal vents | place: Pacific Ocean: Lau Basin | collected... | reverse complement strand
CCGCGCCGCGCGGTGTCCGGCCAACCGTACGCAAGGGACTCAGGGACCAGCGACGATAACAATAAATCAAATGACCCATATGGATATCCAGTTTCAAAATCCGGATCTGACATCGGCCAAGATAATGATGGTCGATGACGAGCCCATCAACATGGAGGTGGTGCAGGCGCTGCTGGAAGAGGCCGGCTATCACAACTTCGTGCTCGAGGAGCAGTCGCTGCGGGCAATGGAAACGCTCGAGAACGAGCAGCCCGACATGCTGATTCTCGATCTGATGATGCCGGAAAAGGACGGCTTTCATCTGCTGATGGAAATTCGCAGCCACGAGCGCTACCAGCACCTGCCGGTCATCATTCTCACCTCGGCCAACGACAACGAGAGCAAGCTTCGGGTGCTGGAACTGGGCGCCACCGACCTGCTGGCGAAACCGGTCGATCCCACTGAACTGAAGCTGCGCGTCTACAACACGCTGTCGTCGAAATCCTATCTCGACCAGCTCGCCTACTACGATCCGGTGACGCAGCTTCCCAACTCGCGCATGTTCCAGGAACATTTCGAGTGGGTGCTGCGCAAGTCCCACCGCCACGAGGACCGGCTGGCGATTCTGAACATTTCGCTCGACGATTTCGGCCGCGTCAATGCGGCGATGGGCCATGAGGCCGGCGACCATGTACTGCGGCAGGCGGCCGAGGTGATCCGCGAGGTGGTGCGAGCCAGCGACATCGTCGCCAGCGTCGGCCGCACCGGCAATCGCAACGCCAATCTCTACCGCAGCGAAAACGGCGCCTTCATGCTGCTGCTGGAGCGCATCCAGCGACCGGAGGATGCGGCGATCGTGGCGGAACGCATTCTGGCGGCGATGAATCGTCCGATCGAGACGATGGAAACCGAGGTCTACATGACCTGCAGCATCGGCATCGTCACCTATCCCGAGGAGGGCAACGACGCCAATACGCTGGTGCGACTGGCCAATACCGCGCGCGACTACGTCAAGACGAAAGGTGGCAATGCCTTCCAGTTTTCATCGTCGGTCATCGACATGTCATACCGCAACCGCCTCAGCATGGAGGCGCGGCTGCGCAAGGCGCTGGAGCGCGAGGAATTCAAGCTCTACTACCAGCCCAAGGTCGACGTGGTCAGCGGCCGCATCTGCGGCGCCGAGGCGCTGCTGCGCTGGTTCAATGGAGACCAGGGCATGATCTCGCCACTGGAGTTCATCCCCGTGGCCGAGGAGACGGGTCTGATCATTCCGATCGGCAAATGGGTGCTGAACACCACCTGCGAACAGTTGAAGCGCTGGTGCGCCATCTGCAACAACGACATCTCGCTGAGCGCCAATGTCTCGGCGCGGCAATTCCAGGACGAGTCCTTCATCACCGACGTGCGGAACATCGTCTCCGCCACCGGCATCGTTCCCGGCCAGCTGACGCTGGAGATCACCGAAAGCCTGCTGATGCAGGATATCGACCAGAACATCGTTCTGATGGAGCAGCTCAAGGAGATGGGCCTGAAACTGTCGATCGACGATTTCGGCACCGGCTACTCCTCCCTCGCCTACCTGAAGAACCTGCCGATCGACGAACTGAAGATCGACCGCTCCTTCATCATGGACGTGCCGCAAAAGGAGGACAGCTGCGCCATCGTCTCGGCGATCATCTATCTGGCAAAAAAGCTGCGCTTCCACACGGTCGCCGAGGGGATCGAAACGCGCGAGCAGGTGGAATACCTGCGCCGGGAACGGTGCGAGCAGTATCAGGGCTTCTTCTTCAGCAAGCCGGTGCCGGCATCGGACATGACCCGACTGTTGCTGAATGAACGTTCACTGGCGGGAAACACACCATGAAGACGACCACGATGACGACGACCAGGGACAGCTCGATTCGCGGTCGCCTCGGCGGCGCCCTGCGCGGGCTTCTGCTCTTGCCGGCGCTGCTCGCCGCCGCCCCGCTCCACGCGGCGCGGGAGACATTTCCCTGCATCATCACGCCATCGGAAACGGTGGAGGTGGGCAGCCCCGTTACCGGCCTGATCGCGGGGCTCGGCGTGGAGCGCAGCGACACGGTGAAAAAGGGCCAGATCATCGCCCGCATCAGCTCCGGCGTGGAGAGGCGCACTGTGGATCTCGCCGCGCTGCGAACGCAGGACGCCTCGGAGGTGCAGTCGGCCATCGTCGAACGCGAATTCGCCAAGCGCGAGCGCAACCGGCTGATGCTGCTGCACCAGAAGGGGCTGGTATCCAGACAGGAGCTGGACAAGGCGATCACCGAGCTGGAACTGGCGGAGAAGAAGCTGGCGCAGGCGCGGGCGCGGGCGGCCCAGGCGAAGAAGGAGTTGCAGGTGGCAAAGGCCCAGCTCAACCGCCGCGTCATTCGCAGCCCCATCGACGGCATCGTTGCCGAACGCTATCTGAGCGAGGGCCAGCGCGTTCGGGACGAGCCGATCGTGCGCATCATCAAGGTCGACCCGCTGCACGCCGAGGTCGTCGTGCCGGCGAAGTGGTACAACCGCATCCGCATCGGCGACACGCTCGGGATCACGCCCGGCCTGCCGGGATACGGCCCGCGCGAAGGCCGGGTCATCATCATCGACAAGGTGATGGATGCCGCCAGCAATACCTTCCGCGTCACGCTGGAGCTGGAGAACCACGACCTCTCCATCCCCGCCGGCGCGCGCTGCCGCGCCTCCGCGCCGGAGGTGGCCGAGAGCGAGCCGCCGGTGACGCCTTGAGACGAATAAGTGCGCAACAGCCCTCTCCGCCGCGGGGAGAAGGCCATTGCAGCAACCTCCTGGGACAAGGCACCCTGCCACACCCTCCTTGATAAGGATCAAGGCCGCCCGTTACCCTGTACTCCTACACTGCAACGAACGCGCCTGAACGCTTCGCGCCGCGAGCCGTTCAGGCGCGCTTCCCCATTCGGCATTGCTGGAGAACAGTCGTTGGACACTTTTTTCAGGCTTGAGGCAGGCACGCTGACGATCGCGGCATTCTTTCTCGCCATCGCCATTTTCGTCGCCACCCGCCCTTTCATGCCCGCTGGCGCCTTCCGCAAGATCGTCATTCCCACGGCCATCGTGCTGGCGCTGCTCGTCGGGCTGCACTACCGCATGACCACCGGTCGGATGGAGGAGGTGAAGGCGACCTTCAACCGTGGCGGCGATATCGTCTGCGAAAATCGCGGCACCCGCACCGGCCCACCTTCCATCGTCATCAGCCAGTCGCTCGGCTGGAAGCTGGAAGGGGATATCTTCACCAATCCCGATTTCTCCCGCCCCTTCCACAGCGCGCGCTGCGTCCCAGCTCTCTGAGAGGTTGTCGCGAGACTCCCTCTCCCAAACCCTCGGCGCAGGATTCCTGCATCGCCCTACCTGGCGAGTGACTATTCAGATCCTCGGGTAATTCCTTGCCGGGGTTTACCCCTGCCCGGTCGAGGCTGTGCGCCAGCTCAAGCTTTTGACCCCGCCCGACGGCATAGACTTGGTTCACCAAGGTCAACTCAATCAAACGTAATCAATGGAAGGATTACCCATGAACCATCGCTGCTGCCGCCGTTTCCCCGTCTCGATCGAGGCACGGATTCGCTCGCGTGAACGTCGTGACACACGCGCAACGGTCACCAATATCGGCCGGGGAGGCGCCTACGTCGAAACGCCACGAGCGAATCTCTACCCCATCGACAGCATCATCGAACTGACGCTGCTCCCGGCCAGGGGCGCGCGCACCAGCACCGTTGTCCAGGGCATGGTGGTTCACCGCAACGCGCGGGGATTCGGCCTCATGTTCCTCGACGAGAACAGCACCAGCGTCGGCGAACTCCACGACCGCCACGCCCCCGCCTGCCAGGAGCTGCGCGCCGCGGTGGCGATCTGAACCTCGGCAAGCATTGGCGGGAAAACAGGCTCCCGAGGAGCCTGTCTCTGCTGGTAGACTGGGGGCCACGGCCCGGCCATTCCGCTCCAACCCCCCACGATGAACAAACTCGCCGCTCGTTACCTGCTCCTCCTGCTCGCACTGCTGGCGCCGGCCCTCTGGTGCGCTCCCCCGCAGGAGGCGCAGCTGGCGCTCGATGACGGCACGGAGCTGTCACTGCTGACATTCCCGGCGCAGACGGCCGAGACGTTCGCCACGCTGATCTGGGCGCCGTCGGAACACGGCCTGCAGCAGGCCGAGATCGGCATCGCCGAAGCGCTCGCCCGACAGTTGGCGCCGGCCGGTTTCGAGATCGTCGTGCCGGACTATTTTTCGTCCCATTTTCTTCCGCCCGGCGCCAGCGCGCTCGACCAGGTGGCGGCCTCATCGCTGACAGCGCTGTTGCAGGCGCTGCGCCGGCGCCATGCGGACGATGGCGACTACCGCATCTATCTTGTCGCCGCCGACAAGGCGGCCGTCAGCGCCATGCAGGCGCTGCGCCAGCTTCAGCGGGAAGCGCCTCTTCGCAATACCGCGCTGATCCTGCTCAACCCCGACGTGACGACCGGATCGCCGACGCCCGGCAAGCCCGGCCACTACCACCCGATCGTGGCGTCGACCAATGCGCCCATTTTCATCGTGCAGGCGGAAAAATCGCCGTGGCGACTGACGCTGCTGAAGCTGCAGCAGGCACTGGGCGCGGGCGGCAGCGATGTTTTCGTTCAACTGCTGCGCGGCGTCCGCGATCGCTTCTATTTTCGCCCCGACGCCACCGCCGCCGAGAGTGAAATGGCGCGCCGCCTGCCCGCGCTCGTCATTCGGGCCATGCAATTGCTCGAACCCCATGTCGGCAAGCCGCGTCAGGCCGCCGCCATCGCTGCCGACCCCGGGGCGAAAAAACAGCCCGCTCACGCCCGCGAGCGCCGGCTGCGACCCTACGACGGCCCGCAGGGCCGCACGCTGGCGCTGCCGGACCTCGACGGCAACATGCGATCGCTGGAGTCATGGCGGGGCAAGGTGGTGCTGCTGAATTTCTGGGCAAGCTGGTGCCCGCCCTGCGTGCATGAAATTCCGTCGATGGTGACGCTGAAGAAACGGTTGGCCGACAGGCCTTTCGAGATCGTCGCCGTCAACCTCGGCGAGACGAAAGAAGAGGTGCTCGCCTTTCTGCGGCAGCATCCGGTCAATTTCCCGGTGCTGCTCGATCGGCGCAACGAGGCGGCCAGGGCGTGGCGCGTCAGCGCCTACCCCACCACCTTCATCATCGACCGGGCGGGAAATATCCGTTTCGCGCTGGCGGGCGGTCGCGACTGGGCCGATGACGCCACCATCGAACTGCTGCGGCAGCTGCTCGACGAGGGCGCATGAGCGGCACGAACGGCGCGTAGCGACTCCGTTACTTGAGCTTGCCGAAGCAGATTTCCGCCACCTCCTCGTAGCGGCTGACGAAGTGGATCGTCATCCCTTCGCGGATATGCTCGGGCAATTCGTCGTAGTCGCGACGACAGGCCTCGGGCAGAATCAGCTCGCGGATTTTCACTCGCTTCGCCGCGATCACCTTTTCCCGAATACCGCCGACCGGCAACACCCTGCCCGTCAGCGTCAGCTCGCCGGTCATCGCCAGATTGGCCTTGACCCGCTTGCCCAGCGCCAGCGACAGCAGCGCCGTGGCCATGGTGATGCCGGCGCTCGGACCATCCTTCGGCGTCGCTCCCGCCGGGACATGGAGATGGATGAAGGCGTTGTCGAAATAACCCGCCTTTTTCGTCTGCTCATCGACGAAGGCGGTGATGAAGCTGTGGGCGATCTCCGCCGATTCGCGCATCACGTCGCCAAGCTGCCCGGTCAGCTTCAGGCCACGGCTCTTCTGGTGGACGCGCGTGGCCTCGACATCGAGCGTGCTGCCGCCCATCGAGGTCCAGGCCAGACCCGTGACGACGCCGACGCCCTTGTTCGGCTTTTCGTCGGTGAAGATCGGCCTGCCGAGGTATTCCTCGATTTTCGGTCGCGTGATATTGACCGATTTCGCCTTGCCGTCGAGCAATTCGACCACGGCCTTGCGCACCAGCTGGCCAAGACGCTTGTCGAGGCCGCGCACGCCGGCCTCGCGCGAATAGCCGTTGATCAGAAATCGCAGCGCCGCGTCCGACAGCTTGATCTGGCTGGCGCTGACGCCGGCATTTTCGAGCTGGCGACGCCACAGATGCTTTTTCGCAATGGCGAATTTCTCGGACGCGATGTAGCCGGCGAGATGGATCACCTCCATCCTGTCGAGCAGCGGCTGCGGAATGGTGTCGAGCTGATTGGCGGTGCAGACGAACAGCACCTTCGACAGATCCATGTGGACGTCGAGATAGTGGTCGACGAACTCGCTGTTCTGCGCCGGGTCGAGCACCTCCAGCAACGCCGAGGCGGGATCGCCCTGATAGGAGGCGCCGAGCTTGTCGATCTCGTCGAGCATGATGACCGGATTCATCGTCCCGGCCTCTTTCAGCGCCTGCACCAGCTTGCCCGGCATCGCGCCGATATAGGTGCGGCGATGTCCCTTGATCTCCGCCTCGTCGCGCATGCCACCGAGGCTGAAGCGATAGAACCTGCGCCCCAGCGCCTCGGAGATCGAGCGACCGATAGATGTCTTGCCGACGCCGGGCGGACCGACCAGCAGCGTGATGGCGCCGGCTACCTCGCCCTTGAACGCACCCACCGCGAGGAATTCGAGAATGCGCTTTTTCACATCCTCCAGCCCCTCGTGGTCGCGATCGAGAATCTTGCGCGCCTTCTTCAGATCGAAGGCGTCTTCCGACAGGACGCCCCAGGGAACCTGCGTGATCCAGTCGAGATAGTTGCGGCTGACACCGTACTCGGCGCTGCCCGACTCGAGCACCGAAAGCTTCTCCAGCTCCTCCTCGATGCGTTCGGCCACCGCCGGCGGCAACTCGCGATCCTTGATGCGCTCGCGGAAACGCTCGATGTCGGCCGTGCGCTCGTCCTTGGCGATGCCGAGCTCCTTCTGTATCTCCTTGAGCTGCTCCTTGAGGAAGAACTTGCGCTGCTGCTCCGACATGCGCGCATCGACACGCTCCTTGATCTCGGTCTGCAGCCGCGCGACCTCCAGCTCCTTGCGCACCAGTTGCAGCACCAGCTCCATGCGCGGCAGCAGATCGACCGTCGCCAGCACCTGCTGCAGCGCATCCTTGCTGGCGCTGGTGAGGTTGGCGACGAAGTCGGTGAACGGTCCCGGATTGTCCGGGCTGAACTGGGTGAGAAAGATCTTCAGCTCGCTGCTGTAGATCGGGTTGAGCGGCAACAGCTCCTTGACCGTGGTGATGATGGCATTGGCGAAGGCGCGGACCTTGAGTTCATCCGGTTCCACCGACTGGGGATATTCGACCCGCACGACATAGGGCGGCTTGTCGGAAAGCCACTCGACGACACGGAAGCGCGCGAGGCCCTCGGCGATGAAACGAATCTGCCCGTCCAGCGCCTTGGGATCGTGCATGCGGACGAGACAGCCGATCTCCTCGAAGTCGTCGGGGGCGGGTATGCCGTTGACCTCGTTCTTGAGCAGCAGCAGACCGATCTCGTGCCCGTCGGTGCGCCCCACGGCCTGCACCGTCTCCATCCAGGTCTGCTCGTCGAGAAACACCGGCATCGACTGCGCCGGAAAGAAGGGGCGGTCGGACAGCGGAACGAGATGAATGACCGACGGCAGGACATGATCGCGCACCAGCAACTCGGCGTTGCCCCGCGCCACATCTATCGGCTCTTGGACCCTGTTTTCATCGTTGGACATTTCTCGCTCCCTTTTTCCTGTACGGTTGTCTCTGGACCCGATCGCGGCATGGTTCGCCGAGGCAGGCCAGCGGCATCTGGCCGCTCCTCCCTCTGCGAGAGGGTGTCGCAAAAGTCCATCCAGGACTTTGCGACACACCAAAAGGAAAAAGTGCGATTTTTCCTTTTCTCACAGAAACAACGACTTATCGTCGTTGTTTCTGGCAGCACATCCTTGTGCTGCGCGAGGTTGCCGCAAACCTACCGCTTTTGCGACAACCTCTGCGAATGGGGAACAGGCTGCGGGCATTACGCAGCGCGCTGCTCCCCCTTGCAACGGCCTCCCTATGGTGGGGGCGAAAAGACGGATTTGCAACTTCCCGGGGGCGGAAACGGCGGGGCGGCAGGATAGGAGAATCGGGGATCGGAGATAAAAAAATGGCCGCGTGAAGCGGCCATCTGGAGCGCTTTTCGAGCCACGTCTAGAGCGTCACGATGGACAGATGTCCCTTGCCGTAGTTGGGGATCTCCACCTCGAACTTGACGCCGGGTGCGTTCTTGATCACCTCGACCGAATCGTCGGGCACCTTGTCGATGCCTTCGTACATGTCGGTCAGCTTCAGGTGCGGCGTGGAGTCGTTCATCAGCAGGCGGGAACAGATGTTCATCACCTCGTAGACGTTCTCCTGCATGATCGGCGAAATTTCACCACTCTCGGCCGCATCCTCGGCTCCACCCTTCGGCATCATCGACAGCGCGGCGCCGCCATAGGCCGCAAACGGTACGTCGCAGGTGCAGGCCGCAACCGTCTTGCCTTCCTGATCGACAAAAAGACCGACCAGCGCGTCGTCGTCGATGGCCGGATTCTCTTCGGCCTTCTTGACCACCAGTCCGTCGCCGTAGAGCATGCTCAGGACGCCCAGCGTCTCCCTGTCAGCGGGAATGTTGAATTTGGTATCCATTCTCGGTTCGTTCCTTATCCCATGTATTTGTCGAGTGCTTCAGCAAAGCTGTCGGCGGTAAAGGGCTTGGCGATCAGAAAATCGGCGCCGGCCTCGTCGGCAATGGAGCGCATCTCGCTGGTCGCTTCGGTAGTGACGAAACCGAAAGGCTTGTCGTACCCCTCTTCCTTGATGGCCTTGAGAAATTCGGGACCATTCATGTTCGGCATGTTCCAGTCGGAAAGAATAATATCCGGATTGAACTCGCGAACCTTTTCCACCCCCTTTGCACCGTCTTCGGCTTCTTCGATATCGATGTCGTCATAGCCGGCATCGCGCAGTGTCTTTTTGACAATCATGCGCATTGCACGGCTGTCATCAACGATCAATACATTCATAGTCGTCTCCCGTTTTATCGTTAAATCTTCCTGTTCACCCGTCCATTAAATCACAGTTGCTGGATCTGGCTAATTACTTCGTTCGCAATTTCCTGTAAAGGCTTGAGCTTGACCACGGCGCCGCGCTTGTAGGCCTGTCCGGGCATGCCCCAGACCACGCTCGTCGCCTCGTCCTGCGCAACGGTATAACTGCCCGCCTCGCGCAATCTTTTCATGGCGTCGGCGCCGTCATCGCCCATGCCGGTCAACATCACGGCGACGGTCTTGCGCGGCGCGATCTTGCAGATCGAATCGAACATGACCTCGACCGACGGCTTGTGCTGGTTCACCGGTTCCGAGTCATCGAGGTGGCAATAGAGCTTGCCGCCGCTGCTGCGCACGACCAGATGACGATCGCCCGGCGCAATATAGACATGACCATTGACGATCTCCATGCCCTCCGTCGCCTGCGCCACCGTCATTTCACAGATCATGTTCATCCGCTCGGCAAACGAGGCGGAGAAGGCCGGTGGAATATGCTGGGTGATCACCACCGGCGGCATGTCGGCGGGAAAGCGCGTCAGCACTTCCTTCAGCGCCTCGGTGCCGCCGGTGGACGAGCCGATGGCGACCATTTTTCCCGACGTTACCGACATCCGCGACTGCAGCCGCTGCATGCTGCTGCCGGGCGTCGCCGTTGTCGCGGGCCTGGGCGGCACGGGCGCCGCCGCTACGTGCGGGCGAAAATTCTGCACCCTGGCCCGCGAGGCGTTTTTCACCTTCTCGATAATGCCGCGCGTATAGTTGTTGAGCACGGCCTCGGACTTCACCTTCGGCTTTTCGATGAAATCGACGGCGCCAAGTTCCAGCGCGTCGAGCGTCGCCGTCGACCCTTCCGATGTCAGTGCCGACACCATGACCACCGGCATCGGTCGCAGCCGCATCAGATTGCTGAGAAACTGAATGCCATTCATTCCCGGCATCTCGACGTCCAGCGTCAACACATCTGGATTGAGCGCCTTGATCTGCTCGCGCGCCTGATAGGCGTCCGCCGCCTGTCCGACCACTTCGATGTCCGGGTCCGACGAGAGAATGCTGGTCAGCATCTGGCGCATCAGTGGTGAATCGTCGACGACCAGCACCCTGACCTTGCCGCCGCCGGCGAAACATGGCGTTCCCCTGTCCGTATAACTGTGACTCTGCATATTTAATACCCTGGAATATGTTGCCCGACCGGGTTTTCCGCCCTGATGGTCGAGGCTGACAACGACTCTGAAACGAGTTGCTTTTCGAGATCCTCTCTAACTCGCAAGCTCGCCGCTTTCCCCGCTGGTTCAGACAAAAAGCTCGACCTCGCCGCGCACCGGCTTTCTGGTCAGCGTATCGAGCATGCTGCGATCCTGACTGGTCACATCGCTGCCCGCCTCGAGCTTCTTCAGCAGCAATCTGCCGGTCTCCGGGAAATAGATGATCTTGCGCGCCTGTACGCCGCCGAGATCCTTGCCGGCGACACGATAGCCCTCGCTGGCGAGATAGTGGCAGACGAATTCGGCATTGGTCCTGCCGACATCCTGGCCGATGCCACCGATATTGGCGCCGCCGAAAACCTTGATCTCCAGGTTCTGCTTGCGGCCGCCATATTTGACGATGTCGTTGATGAGGTGCTCCATCGCGAAATTGCCATAACGCAGGGCATCATCGACGACGCCGTGATGCGCCCCCTTCAGCGGCAGCATGAAGTGATTCATGCCGCCGACACCACGCTCGGGATCGCGAATGCAGGCGGCGACGCAGGAGCCGAGCACCGTCGTTAGCACATCATCGCTTCGCGTGACGTAGTATTCGCCCGGCTTGATCTTGGCCATGACCGCCTGGTATTCGCCGTTCCAGTAGCGATGCACGTTCTCGAAGCCCGGCAGCGGCGGCGGCAATTTCCTGTGTCCGTGAAGCGGCATCGTCTCAACTCGCCTTCTTGTAGACGGTCTTGCCGAGCAGCTCGAAGCGGTCGGTCACCTTGTAGAGCGCCTCGGAATGGCCGACGAAAAGGCGGCCATCCTCGGCCAGAATATCGGCGAACTTCGCGAACAGCTTCGTCTGCGTCGGCTTGTCGAAGTAGATGACGACGTTGCGGCAGAAGATCACGTCCATCGGCCCTTTCATCGGCCACTTTTCCATCAGATTGAGCCGCCGGAAGGTGATCATCTCGCGGATTTCGGAACGCACCCGAACCTTGCCGGCATTCGGTCCCGTTCCCTTCTCGAAATATTTTTCCGCGTAGACCGAGGGAATGCCGGCGACCCGGTCGGCGTCGTAGACGCCCGCCGCGCCGTGCGCCAGCACCTCGGAGTCGAGGTCGGTCGCGAGGATCTTCAGATCCCAGGAAGAGATCCCCGGCACCTTCTCCTTCAGCGCCATCGCGATCGAATAGGGCTCCTCGCCGGTGGAACAGCCGGCCGACCAGATGCGAATGCGACTGCCCCGCGGCTTGTTCTTCATCAACGTGGGAATGACATCCTGGGTCAGCATGTCGAAGTGGTGCATTTCACGAAAGAACGACGTCAGATTGGTCGTCATCATGTTCGTGAACTGCTCCAGCTCCTCCTGGTTCCCGCTCTCCAGCAGCTTGATGTACTCGGCAAACGATTTCAGCCGCAGTGTCCACAGACGGCGGGTTACGCGACCGTAGACCAGCTCACGCTTGTTGTCCGCAAGATGGATGCCGGTCAGCCGCGCCGCCAGGTTCTTGAAATAATTGAAGTCTGAATCGGTAAATTCATACTGTCGTTGTGTCATCAGAAAAGCTCCACGGCGTTGTCGTTGTTATTGTTGTCGGTTTTAATATCTTTCTTTCCGAGCATGTCGGCATCGACCCACCCCTGCTCCACCAGCATCGCATGCAGCAGGGCCTTTTCATCCTCCAGCGTAAAGTTGGAGAGGATGCGTTCGTAGATCTCCGACTCGGTAACGGACTGGTTCATCGTCATGCAGGCCATCAACTGCTCCAGCACGATGATGACGTGGTTCATCCGCTGCGTGAGGCGGTCGTAGAACTGGAACGACTGCAGCGAGTCGTTCATCACCGCCTTGATCCGCTCCACCGTCTGCTCGACGCCGGCGCCCTCCTCCCCGGAGCGGCAGTCGGAAACGCCGTCGACGAGATCGTCCAGCAGCGTCGCCACCTCGATGAAGTTCGCCGACAGTTTGGCTACCCCTTTTTCACTGGATGACATCGCATTTCTAATCTGCGCGATGCTGATCTCCAGCGGATGCACTGGGGACGGCGATATGTTCTGATCAGCGCTATGACTCATCTGCTCGATTCCGGTAGGTAAGAGGAAGGTTCCAACAATCAGGATTGACAGCCGAGCTGCGAAGCCTCGACGCCGATTCCCTTGA
>Ga0256832_1002565_pt1 | contig 12393 bp, 12 predicted proteins | sample 134614metaG_FD_190534 | JGI IMG/M metagenome (GOLD analysis project Ga0256832, IMG submission 190534) | Hydrothermal vent microbial communities from Lau Basin, Pacific Ocean - 134-614 | ecosystem: Environmental > Aquatic > Marine > Hydrothermal vents | place: Pacific Ocean: Lau Basin | collected... | reverse complement strand
CTCCCCTTTCAACAAGCCCCTTGGCAGCAGAAGAAAGGGTATGACCCGTACTCACTATATCATCAACCAGGATGATTTGTCTGTTTTTAAGGGCAAGCCTTGGAATCTCAACCCTTACACTGGCATCACCATATCTCACCTTTTTGCAAACCCCGTATGCAAACCCGCCAACTTGCGCCATGGACTTCACCCACTGTAGGGACTCCTCATCCGGTCCAAGGATGAAGGGGGGCTCGGAATAGTTCTCTTTTATGTAACTTGCTGTAAGCTCTGCGGTCTTAAGGTTCACGCCCTTGCACCCTGGAAGGACCTCGTTAATATTCCTTACCCTGTGAAGATGGGCATCCACAGTGACAACACCGTCAAAAAGGTCTGAAAGTAAACGGCCTATGACCCTCTGGCTTACCACCTGGCCCTTTTTAAAGGCCTTGTCCTGCCTCATATAGGCAAGATACGGGGCCACAAGAACAAGGCGCCTTGCACCAGATTCCCTGCACCCCTTGGCAGCTAGGAGAAGCTCTACGAGTTTTTCATTTGGCTGGTTAAGGCTTCTGTAAATACATACGTTTTTAGCATCAAGCCGAGGAAGTGTAACGAGACTCTCCCCATCTGGGAAATGGTGGACCTCTATCCTGGCAGAGTCAAGGCCTGCATATTGTGCCAGCCTCAGGGCGGGCCCTTCACAGTCTGGGAAATATATAAGCCTGCAGTTCATATCCTTTTCTTTGTGTGTCTAATGTTAATGAAACACCTGTATCTTTTCTCCACTACCCTGGGCTTGATTCTATGAGATAACCGGCAGAGTGTTTCTTGATAAAGTCCTTGGCAAAATTAAAATCTGCCTCAAATTGCGAGTAGAGCCTGTAAAGGGCCTCCCCCTCCTCCACCCTGTCACCGACCTTCTTATAAAGATATATGCCGGCACCCTTGTCAAGGGGCGCTCCAGCAAGCCTTGCAATCCGGTTAAGGGCATAATTGTCAATAGCCGCCACCATCCCATCCTTATGGGACCTGACCTCATGTACCATGGACCCCAGTGCTGGCATCTCCTTTTTTCTGCCCTGGGCATCGATGATTGCCTCCATCTTGGCAAGGGCCCTGCCGGAATCCAGTATCTGCCTTGCAATGTTTCTCCCCTGCCCTCCCCTTACGTCAGGATCAAACTCGATTATCCGCCCTGCAAGATCAAGGGCTTTGTTCTTAAGGTCTTGAGGGGCCTCTTTCTCGTTTCTGAGAACGTCCATTACATCTCTTGCCTCAAGAACTGGGCCTATACCCCTGCCAATGGGCTGGGTGCCGTCTGTTATCATGGCCTCAAGATGTATGCCCATCCTGTCGCCAACGTATTCGAAAATCTTTCTGAGCTGATGGGCGTAGTCCCTTTTCCTGACCTTGGCGGTTGGGCCAAGGGGTATGTCAAGGAGGAGATGTGTGGAGCCTGCTGCGAACTTCTTGGACAGTATGGAAGCCACCATCTGCCCGGGTGCGTCAATACCAAGGGGCCTTTCCACGGTAATCAGAATATCGTCTACAGGAGCAAGCTTTGAGGTGCCTCCCCAGGCCAGGCAGCCCTTTTCCTCCTTTACTATCTGCCTGAGCCTTTCAGGGGAAAGATTCACCTCTGCCAGCACCTCCATGGTATCAGCAGTGCCTGCAGGGGAGGTAATTGCCCTGCTGGATGTCTTTGGTATTGGAATGCCGTAGGCTGCCACAATGGGGACCACTATCATGGAGGTGCGGTTTCCTGGTATCCCGCCTATACAGTGTTTGTCTGCCACCAGGGGCTCATTCCAGTCAAGCCTCTGTCCGGTCGCGGCCATGGCCCGGGTGTAGGAAAGGACTTCGCTGCGCTCAAGACCAGTCTCCACGCATGCTACCAGAAAGGCTGCCATCTCCATCTTGGAATACCTGTTTTCCACTATATCCCTGGTGATTCCATAAAAGTCCTCCAGCTCTAGGACATCCCCAGATATTTTTCTTCTGACTGCATCAATGGAGGCAGGAGGCTCAGGATGGTCCACCAACACCCTTGTCCCCTCTGGAAGGCCAAGCTGCTGAAAGGCCTGCTCTGAAACACCAAGCTCTCCAGGCGTGACGATGGAATCGTTCAATACCACGTTCAATACCGCAAGGATTGTCCTGCTGTCTGCCGTAACCTTCACCTTTGACATGGCCTGAAAGCCTGCTGCCCTGTAAACACAGCAGTTACTGTTCATAAAGGCCACGTTTTCCCTGTATGTATCAATCCCTATTCTCTTTAGCCTGAGTCTCTTGTTCATAACGGACTTTGGCATCTTATCCTCCTTGAAATACATTTCAGAAAGGTGTTCTCAAAGCCTGAAGGTCGCCACTACAAAGGTGTGATCAGACGGCTTTTCCATAAGCCTTGGTTTCAGGTCTATGAATGAATCCTCAAGCCTTGAAGCCATAGACCGGGAAGAAAGGATATGGTCTATTCTCCAGCCAAGCTTCCTTTCTACAGAGCGGGGAATGCGGTAATCAAAAAAGGAGTACTGCTCAGGCTCCCCTGGGTGAATGAGCCTGAAACAGTCGGTAAGGCCTGCCTTGATAAGCTCCTTGAAGGCGTCTCTGACAGACTTGTGGAAACATACGTGGTTTCCCTTAAGTTCTGGGGCGTAGACGTCAATGGGCTCTGGCGCAACATTCATATCCCCACACCAGATGAGCCTTTCCAGGCCCTTAAACTCTCCTTTTATTAAGGCCAACATCCTGGCAAACCACCGGAGCTTTGCTTGAAAGGCAGGGCTATCAAGGGATTTCCCCTGGGGCACGTAGGAATTTATGACAGTGATGTCTTTTATCCGTACACACACCTGCCTGGCCATCTCCTCATCAAGGGTGCTGTCTGGAAATCCATAAAAAACCAGATCCATTGGATGCGGGCTTACCACAGCCACACCGTTGTATGCCTTCTGCCCCCTGAATATCACATTCAGTCCGTGGTCATTGAAGGCCTCCAAAGGAAAATCCTTGTCCTGTACCTTGGTTTCCTGGATGCATAGGCAATCCACTTTATGTTTCTGAAGCCAGGGGAGTATTATGTGCAGCCTGGCCCTTATACCGTTTGTATTGAAAGTCGCCAATGTAAATGAATCATTCCTCATTATTTTCCCCTTTTTCTTCAACAAGTTACTTGTTTTATCTATTTTGTGCCAATAATTGTCATATTGACATCTGTGATTACGCTGTTATTTTTTAGCCCAATTTTTCAAAAAAAGGAGGAGACTATGAGTAAAAACCTGCAGGAATATTGGAGGAAGAATGTGACGTTCATGTCCTTTCTTCTGTGCATTTGGGCCCTTGTTTCCTACGGGTGTGGCATCATTTTCGTAGAACCCCTGAATGCAATCAGAATTGGCGGATTCCCATTGGGGTTCTGGTTTGCCCAACAGGGCTCCATCTACGTCTTTGTATGCCTCATTTTTGTTTACTACGCCTACATGCAGAAACTGGATAGGGAATACGACGTTCACGAGTAGGCTGCCCGTTTTGTGGTTTTGATTCGCCACGTAAAGTAATTTGATTGACAACTAAAAAATCTATTTAATCTTCAGGAGAGGAGAAAGCTATGTCTATTCTGGCTTGGACTTACATAATGGTAGGGCTGACATTCGGCATCTACATATTCATTGCCTGGATTTCCAGGGTGCGTGACACAAAGGGTTTTTATGTTGCAGGCGGCGGTGTCCCGCCCCTGGCAAACGGAATGGCCACTGCAGCCGACTGGATGAGTGCTGCATCCTTTATTTCCATGGCAGGCCTTATATCCTTCCTTGGATATGCTGGCTCCATTTATCTAATGGGCTGGACAGGAGGCTACGTGTTACTTGCCCTGCTCCTTGCCCCTTATCTGAGAAAATTTGGCAAGTACACAGTTCCAGACTTCGTTGGGGACAGGTACTATTCAGACGCAGCAAGGTTCGTTGCCCTTCTCTGCGCCATCTTTGTCTCTCTTACCTACGTCTGTGGCCAGATGCGCGGTGTTGGAATCGTTTTCAGCCGCTTCCTGGAAGTTCCTGTTAACACGGGCGTTCTCATTGGTATGGCCATCGTCTTCTTCTATGCAGGTCTTGGTGGAATGAAGGGGATCACCTGGACCCAGGTTGCACAGTATACGGTTTTGATTACTGCCTACCTCATTCCAGCAGTTTTCATATCCATGAAGATTGCAGGTACAGGTATCCCTCAGATTGGCCTTGGAAGCACAGTACATACTGGACAGTATGCTGGTCAGTACCTGCTTGACGTTCTGGACAAACTCAACACTGACCTTGGCTTTACGGCATATACGCAACCCGGGGCAAAATCCATGCTTGACGTCTTTTGCATCACCTTTGCCCTCATGGTGGGTACGGCAGGCCTGCCCCACGTCATTATCAGGTTCTACACCGTGCCCAGCGTCCGCGCTGCACGTTTGAGTGCTGGCTACGCCCTGCTTTTTATTGCAATCCTCTATACCACGGCCCCGGCAGTAGCTGCCTTTGCACGCTACAACATGATCGACACCATAAACGATAAGCCCTATGCAGAGGCCCCATCCTGGTTTAAGAACTGGGAAAAGACTGGTCTCATTGCCTGGGTAGACAAAAACAACGACGGAATAATCCAGTATCGGGCAGGTAAGCCCTTTATTGGCAAGCCAAAATTTGTAAAGGGCAAGACCGGTCCTCTAGGCCAGAAGATCGTTGCCAACAAGCTTACCAACTCTCCCAACGAGCTCTATGTGGACAGGGATATCATGGTCCTTGCAAACCCGGAAATTGCAAACCTGCCAAACTGGGTCATCGCACTTGTTGCTGCAGGAGGCCTTGCAGCAGCCCTTTCAACCGCATCTGGCCTGCTACTGGTTATCGCATCTTCCATTTCCCATGATCTCTACTACAGGATGATCAACAGAAAGGCCACGGAAAAACAGAGGCTTCTGGTGGGACGTATAATGATTGGTATTGCCGTTTGTATCGCAGGTTACTTTGGAATCAACCCGCCAGGGTTTGTTGCACAGGTGGTTGCCTTTGCCTTTGGGCTTGCAGCCTCCTCCTTCTTTCCAATCATAGTTCTTGGAATTTTCTCTGCCAGGACCAACAGGGAGGGGGCCATCTGCGGTATGCTGGCAGGCATCATTTTCACTGCCGCATACATCATCTACTTCAAGTTCATGGGCGGGACCAAGGACCAGTGGCTCTTTGGCATCAGCCCTGAAGGCATCGGAACTATAGGTATGGTCATAAACTTCGTGGTCACCTACGTGGTATCTTCCATGACCAAGGCTCCACCACAGGAGATCCAGGAACTGGTCAACTCCATCCGTACACCAAGGGGAGCAGGAGCAGCTGTAGATCACTAAACTTAAATACACTTAGGTAACCAAACAAAAAGGCATCCTTGCGTGAAAGGATGCCTTTTTTTGTGGCGTATTTCCTGTAAAATAACAAAAACTTCTGGAGGCATGCAGGTGATGAATAATATAGAGTTAATAACCCCAAGACGATGCTGTCTCGTGGTCATTGACCCACAGGAAAGGCTCATGAAGGCGGTTCAAAAGCCGGAAAGGGTCATAAAGAACATAAATATCCTTTTAAGGGCCTTTGAAGTCTTTGATTTGCCCATGGTTGCAACGACCCAGTATGAAAAGGGCCTTGGGCCAATAGTGCCGGAAGTGGAGCTTCCTGAAAAGGGGCTGTCAAAAATTGACAAGACAGAATTTAACTGTTTTTTCAATAGGGATTTCTTAAAGGTTATGGATGGGCTTTCCCCGGCAGTGGACACCCTAATTCTCGCGGGGGTCGAGGCCCACATATGCGTATTCCAGACGGCGATTTCTGCCATGAACTTTGGCTTCACCACATGGGTTGCCACTGATGCCGTCTCCTCCCGATCAAAGAAAAACGCAAGGCAGGCCATCACCCTCATGCAGACCAATTCCATATTCTGCTGCCCAACGGAGACAGTGGTGTACCAGCTTCTTAAAAAGGCTGGCACGCAACAGTTTAAGGCGCTGCTTCCCCACCTAAAGTGACAGGCAAACATCTCCTCGATACCATTATGACCACCTATCTGCCATGGACTCTCACTGCCATAAGCATCTTCGCTGCAGTGCTCAACATCAAGAAAAAAAGGGCAAGTTTTGCCATCTACACCCTTGCCAACATAGGATGGATAGCTGTCAACATCTATCATGAAATATATGCCCAGGCAGTACTCTTTGTTGTTTTTACAGGGCTTTCCACCTGGGGCTGGATAGAATGGGGCAAGAGAAAATGGAAGAGCTGAAGCCAGGATGGCAAACCTTTGACCACGTTGCAGACATAGGGATAAGGGGCATTGGCAGAAGCCTTGAAGAGGCCTTTGAAAACGGGGCCAGGGCCCTTTTTTCAATCATGCTGGAAGATATTTCGGCCATTTCTTGCAAACAGAAACAGAGGCTTGAATGCTCCTCTTACGACCTCACCGGACTTTTTGTTGCATGGATAAATGCACTTATTGGTCTCTCTGACCTGAAGGGTATGGTCTTTTCCCGCTTTGATGTTGAGATAGAAGGTACACGTTTAAAGGCAATAGTCCAGGGAGAGAAATGGTCTGAAAAGATACACGGGCGGGGTATAGAGGTGAAAGGGGCGACTTTCACAGAAGCAAAGGTAGAGGAGAAAGAAGGCCTTTGGATAGCCCAATGCGTGGTTGATGTATGACGAGGAGGCAATCCATGGACATAAGCAGAGTCAATAAAGTGAATGATTATGTCTGGCAGATTCCCAAGTCAGGGGATATGAGAGTCCCTGCCTTTATCTTTGCAGACAGGGTACTTTTGTCAGAGATGGATGACAAGGTCTTTGTCCAGCTTTCAAATGTGGCATCACTGCCAGGCATAATCAAGGCCGCCATGGCCATGCCGGATGCCCACTGGGGTTACGGTTTCCCAATAGGAGGAGTGGCTGCCTTTGATCCTGATCGTGGCGGGGTCATCTCCGTTGGCGGCGTTGGCTATGACATCTCATGCGGTGTCAGATGCCACAGGCTAGGCCTTAAAAAATCAAAGATACTTCCCAAACTAGAGACCCTTATTGAAGAGCTCTTTAGATACATACCTGCCGGAGTCGGCTCCACAGGCAAGATAAAGCTTACGGTTTCAAGACTTGACGATATCCTCAAGCACGGAGCCCACTGGGCGGTTGAAAAGGGATACGGCTTCCCAGAGGAACTGGAATACATAGAGGATGGCGGACGTATAAGAGATGCAGATCCGGCCAAGGTTTCCACCATGGCCAAGGAGAGGCAAAAGAAACAGATAGGGACCCTTGGCTCTGGAAACCACTACCTTGAAATACAGTATGTGCAAGAAATTTTCGACAGAGATGCGGCACGGGCCTTTTCCATTGAAGAAGACGATGTAGTTATATCCATACACTGCGGCTCAAGGGCCCTTGGCCACCAGATAGGAACCGACTATCTGCAAATACTTGGGGCCGCCTCCAGGAAGTACAACATCCCCATAAAGGAGAGGGAACTGGTGTGCGCACCCATAAAATCTCCTGAGGGCATGGACTACTTCATGGCGGTGGGATGCGGCATAAACTGTGCTTTGGCAAACAGGCAGGTGCTTGGACACCTGACAAGAACAGTGGTGCAGAGGATCATTCCTGAGGCCACTTGTGAGCTTATCTACGACGTAAGCCACAACACTTGCAAGGTTGAAAAGCACAAAGTAAGTGGTAAAATGCACAAGCTCTTTGTGCACAGGAAAGGGGCAACCCGTGCCTTTGGCCCTGGGCACAAGGAGCTTCCCAAACTTTACAGGCAGGTTGGCCAGCCCCTCTTTGTAGGGGGCACCATGGGTACATCTTCATTCATTCTCGTTGGCACCCAAAAGGGAGAAGATCTTGCCTGGAGCAGTGCATGTCATGGAGCAGGAAGGTCCATGAGCAGAAGGGCCGCCCTCAAGCGGTGGAAAGGAAAAGGTGTCATAAACGCCCTGAAACACCGCGGAATTATTTTAAAGGCAGCAAGCTTGAGGGGTGCTGCAGAAGAGGCGCCAGAGGCATACAAGGATGTTGAAAGGGTGGTAGAGGCAACCCATGGATCTGGCCTTGCCAGAAAAGTTGCAAGACTTAAGCCTCTGGCCGTAATAAAGGGGTAGATATCTTGACTGGGAAAAAGTGTAACGGACATCTGGCTTTACTTCTGTTCATGGTCTTTATGGTTGGAACACCACTAACGGTTCATGCGCAAGAACAGGCTGCAAACGCCACCAATTCAACGGAGAAAACTGGCAATCTGGCCATGGAGCCCCCCAGCCAGAACGAAACCGGGGCCAATGAAACAGACAATGTATTTAAGATCCTGCCAGACAACACCTTCAAATGGTCTGAACACAGGGAAATCCTCCCATACAATTACGCACAGGTAACCACTCAGCCTGCACCGGTATACAAGGCCCCATGGAATGATCTTTCCGGGAAAAAACCGAAAAGGACTCTTGACGGGGGCTTCATATGGGTTTCCCTTGAGAGCCCCATTCCAATAAATTCTGGCAATTTTACATGGTACCACATCAACAGGAGGGAATTCCTGGAGCAGGCCTATCTCTCCTTTTTCCAGGTATCAACCTTTAAGGGTATAAACTTCAGGGAGCAACCCCTTGAGGGCACCTATGGATGGCTCGTGCTCGACACCTATACCTCTTCTACGCCCGGAAAGCAGGAATACATTGATGGAGAGCTCATAGAAAAACACACCCTGGTCAAGATACTGGAAACCAGGATGGTAAATGGACAAAAGTGGCTCAGGCTTGCCGCCAACAAGTGGATTGACGGCAGGAGGGTTGCCCTTATCACCAGGCCTTCCAGACCTCCTAAAATACCCGAAATGGCCAAATGGATAGATGTCAACCTTTACGAACAGGTGCTTGAGGCATTCCAGGGAGACAAACTTGTTTATGCAACGCTCATTTCGTCTGGCCTGCCGGAGTTTGAGACGCCCACCGGCATTTTCCGGATATGGGGCAAGGTCAGAATGGCAAAGATGAGTGGGGGAGAAAAGGGCGTTGACTACTACTTCTTGGAAGACGTACCCTTTCACATGTATTTCTCAGCAGGAATAGCCCTTCATGGGGCCTACTGGCACGATAATTTTGGAATGAAGCAGTCACATGGTTGCGTAAACCTTGCACCACGAGATGCCTACTGGCTTTTTAATTGGACGCTCCCTGTTGCGCCACCGGGAAAATTCGTAAAGACAAGCAGGGCTAATCCAGGGACCTTTGTTTATGTCCACTACTAGCAGTACTCATTAAAGAGGCCGGCCCTTTTGGTTTCTCCTTAGAAACCCCACTCAATATTATAACGGGTGTGCCCACGCTTGTTACCTCGAACAATTCCTGCACATCGGCATTTCTGAGGGCAATACAACCTCTGGTCCAGTCCCAACCGATACCTCCTCCATGGATGCAAACTGCCCCGCCAAGCTTGGTAAACCATGGGGGTCTCTTACCGTGGTCAATGGCATAAACAATTGCCTCATATTGTCTTTTGGTAATGAAACCCATCCTGAGCCCCCTTAAGGCATCCTGCTTTGAGGGGTAACTGATGCCTAGGGCCTTGTAGTACTTGCTCCTTGGATTCTTTGTACAGATGAAATACCGTCCCTCTGGTGTCCTTCCGTCCCCTGCCTTGATCTTGTCGTTCAAAGGGTCGGGGCCAAGGTTGATGGGATAAATTCTCATGAGGGTATCACCTGAAAAAAGATAAAGTATGCGGCGTTTCTTATTGACTACAATCTTTGCATCCTTGAGGGGTTTTGGCAGGGGCTGATAGAGGTATTTGAGATTGTTCCGCCAACCACAGTTACTGTAACTTTGGGACAGGTCAAAAAGGGGAATGTCTTTCAGGGAATATCTTGGAAGGTTCCTTTCCTTGTCGCCACACCCAGAAAACGTCAGAGCAAAGGCAAAAAGCAGTACCGTTATGACTGCCCTGCAGCCAACCATTCGAACCATGATTCGAACCATGATCTCCCCTCCCTGCCAAGTTGCAGTTGGTTAAAGGCTATACGATTTTTTGTTAAAAGACAAGTAGTTAGATAAAAATTATTTCCCTTTGGAAAAAGAATCAAACAAAATATAAAACTGAGATTGACTTTATTGATAATAACATTGGCTTTTCATTAGAAAAGCGGATGAAGACTGATTCATTTCCTATCTACTTGTTAATGCTTCTCGCACTGGTAGTCCATGCAGAATGCACAAAGAACTTGCACATGCTACCACAGCGTTGTAGCGTTATAATTCTGAATCAAAAAATACAAAGTTAGGAATGGAGGTTTTCATGGGTCAAATCAACTGGAAATTTATTAATATCACACTGGTAGCAATTCTGTCTGCCATTTTTGTCTTTCAGCCAATGGTAGCACGGTGTGGTAGCGAAATGAACCTTGTCATAGACAACATGCCACGGGTCTTTGGACTTGGCCTGGGATTTGCTCCGGATTACGAAGGATCAGACGACTACATGTTCGGTGTTGCCCCCTTTGCAAGGTTTCAGTTCGAGGGCCATCAGCAGTATCTACTCATCAAGGGCTACGAGCTCCAGATAAATCTGATGGATCACGACTGGTTCCGCCTTGGGCCTTCTGTAAATTACCACTTTGGCAGAGACCATGACGTGGATGACTCTGTTGTCAAAAAAATGAAAAAGATAGATGATACCGTAGAAGCAGGCGGATTCATTGGCGTTGAGTTCATTGATAAGCAAAATCCCCGTAAGCGGTTCCTGGCAGACGTAGACTTCCTGACAGACGTGGGAAACGAACACGATGGCTACACCATCACTGCCAGCACCAGATTCTGGTATCCGCTGTCCCAGATGTTTGATTTCGGCTTTGGTGTTGGCCTTTGTTATGCAAGTGACAACTACATGTCCACCTACTTTGGGGTAAGCAAGAGTGATTCTGCTAAGACTGGCCTTCCGGTCTTTGATGCAGACAGTGGAGTCAAGGACATAAGGGTAAACCCGGTCTTTGTCATGCATCTCAACATGAACTGGCACCTGGCAGCAGGCGTCCAATACCGGCGCCTTGTAAGCGATGCCGATGACAGCCCTGTAGTGGACAAAAGGGGTTCATCTAACCAGTGGATAGGCGGGCTTGGACTTGCCTACAGCTGGTAAATTCATGAGAAGACAAATCTAGTCTTTGGAGGTGAAAATGAAGCTCAGTAAAAGAAATGAAATCAAAACCCTGCTGATTGGCCTTTGCAGTTTCTTTCTTCTTCTTGCAAGTTCGGGCAAGGTCATTGCTGCAACGGCCCAGGAGATAGACAAGGAGGTGGATAAGGCCCTTCAAGAACTCTTTGAGAAGTCACCAGAGGCGCGCCAGCTTGCCAAGATGGCAAAGGGCATACTGGTATTTCCAAAGATATACAAGGCAGGCTTTATCGTTGGGGGACAGTATGGCGAAGGGGCACTCCGGGTCAAGGGACACACAATTGCCTATTTTAAGAGTGTTGGCGCCTCCTATGGGCTCCAGGCTGGGGTGCAAAAATTTGGTTATGCGCTGTTCTTCATGACAGATAACGCCCTGAAATACATACTTAACAGTAATGGCTGGGAGATAGGAGTTGGGCCAAGCATAGTGGTAGTGGATGCAGGTACAGCCAAGAATTTAACAACCACCACTGCCAAAAAGGATATCTATGCCTTTATCTTCAGCCAAAAGGGCCTTATGGCCGGCCTTGGACTCCAGGGAACAAAGATAACCCCCTTTCACCCGGAAGGAACCCAAAAGCCGGAAGAACACAAGTAGACCGTAAAAGCTATCAGCCTGTAAAACATAGCAAGCCAAATACTCAAGCCCTCTGCATACCATTGGTGCAGGGGGCTTTTTTATGATATTTTCCCTTAGGTACATCATGTCCCAAAAAGGCAGATCTTTACCTAAAAAACAAACCAAACCGGAGCTCCTTGCCCCGGCAGGAACCATTGAGGCATTCCTTGCTGCCCTTGAGGCAGGCGCAGACGCCATCTACATAAGTCCAAAGATACTAAATGCCAGGGCCTATGGAAAAAACTTTACAGTAAACCAGATTGCTGACCTTACGGTTACCGCCCATAAAAAGGGGGTAAAGGTCCTGGTAGCCCTTAACTCCCTTATGAAGGAAGAGGAGATCCCTGCCTGCATGGGTCTTCTTTCGCAGCTAGATGCCATAGGGGTGGATGCTCTCATAATCCAGGACCTTGGCATACTGAATCTAGCCAAGAAACATTTTCCATCCCTCAAACTCCATGCGAGCACACTTATGACCATACACAACAGCCTTGGGGTGGAGACGTGCAGAAGGCTTGGATTTTCTAGGGTGGTACTTGCCCGTGAGCTAACCCTTTCTGA
>Ga0256832_1002563_pt1 | contig 12406 bp, 9 predicted proteins | sample 134614metaG_FD_190534 | JGI IMG/M metagenome (GOLD analysis project Ga0256832, IMG submission 190534) | Hydrothermal vent microbial communities from Lau Basin, Pacific Ocean - 134-614 | ecosystem: Environmental > Aquatic > Marine > Hydrothermal vents | place: Pacific Ocean: Lau Basin | collected... | reverse complement strand
CACCGACTACAGCTCGGTGCGGCAGATGGTGCAGGACGCCATCCAGGAGCTGGACCCGGTCATCGACTACAGCCAGTACGACAACGACGGCCCCGACGGCGTCCCCAACTCCGGCGACGACGACGGCTACGTGGACGCCCTGTTCTTCGTCCACGCCGGGCCGGGGCGGGAGCAGACCGGCGATCCCAACGACATCTGGTCCCACGCCTGGGCGTTCTACGGCGGCCTGGCCACGGCCGACGGCGTGTCGGTGGGGCGCTACTCGGTGGAGCCGGAGATGCTGGCCGACGGGTCGCTGATCACCGTGGGCGTGTTCTGCCACGAGTACGGCCACGTGCTGGGGCTGCCCGACCTGTACGACACCGACTACAGCAGCAGCGGCATCGGCGAGTGGGGCCTGATGAGCGGCGGCTCCTGGAGCCACCGCGCCGGCGATCCGCTGGGCAGCAGTCCCGCCCACATGGTGGCCTGGAGCAAGATCCAGCTCGGCTGGCTCACCCCGGTGGCGGTGACCGCGGACATGGTGGGGGTCACCATCCCGCCGGTGGAGACCACGCCCACGGTGTACCGCATCTTCCGCGGCGGCGCCGCCTCCGGCGACGAGTACTTCCTGCTGGAGAACCGCCAGCCGCTGGGGTTCGACGCCTCCCTGGTGCGCCGCCAGGTGGAGCTGGGCCTGCCGCAGCCGGCCGGCCTGCTCATCACCCACGTGGACGACAGCATCAGCGGCAACAGCAACGAGCGGCGGCGCCTGGTGGACGTGGTGGAGGCCAGCCCCTGGTTCGACGGCCAGGGCGGCTGGTTCGAGCACCTGGACGGCGAGTACAGCTACGGCCTGCGCGCCCGGCTGGACCACAACAACCGCGGCGACAACGGCGACGTGTGGCCCGGCTTCAGCCAGGTCAACGGCGACACCACCGACTGGGTGGCGCCGCGGGACCGCAACCGCTTCGCCGACGACACCATCCCGCCCGCCGAGGACAACCAGTGCGACCGCACCGGCATCGCCGTGGAGAACATCACCCTGGCCGGCCAGGACGTGACGGCCGACCTGCTGGTCTCCGGCCTCAAGCGGGCGCCGGTGGTGGCGGCGGACAAGAGCCTGTCGTGGACCTTCGAGACCGGCACCGACGGCTGGTCGTTCTGCCGCAGCTACGTGCACCGCGACGCCACCCAGGCCGGCAGTTGCGGCGGCCCGTGGGGGCTGTGGTTCGGCGCCGACGACAGCACCTGGGCCTGTCCGCCCGGCTACGGCAACAACTGGAACGACTTCACCTGGACCACGGTGGGCGTCTCGGCCGGCGCCAGCATCACCCTGCGCCACCGCTACGAGCTGGAGCAGGGTTACGACTTCGCCGTGGTGGAGGTGCGGTGCGCCGGCGATCCCGACGCCGCCTGGACCGAGGTGGCCCGCCTGAGCGGCACCAGCAGTTGCGTGACCGACACCTGGCCGGTGCCGCTGTCCGCCATCACCGCCTGCCAGAACGCCTACGGCTACGCCGCCCTGGACCTGCGCCTGCGGCTGGAGAGCGACGGCGGCTGGTCCGCCGAGGACGGCAACTTCTGCGGCATCGGCTGGTGGGTGGACGAGGTGTCGGTGAACGGCGCCTACGCCGTGGCCGCGCCCGATGTACCGGCCGCGCCGGAGCTGGCGGCGCCGGAGCCCAACCCGTTCAACCCCGCCGTCACTTTGCGCTTCTCCCTCCCGCGGGAGGGGCTGTCGCCGCGCCTGGAGATCTTCGACCAGCGGGGGCAGCGGGTGCGCACCCTGCCGGTGGCCGACCGCGCCGGCGAGCAGGCGGTGCGCTGGGACGGCCGCGACGCCGCCGGGCGGGCGCTGCCCAGCGGGGTCTACTTCGCCCGCTTCTCCGCCGGCGAGCACGTGCAGGTGGAGAAGCTGGCGCTGGTGAGGTGAGTGACATGGAAACCGCCACCGTCGTGTTCGTCCCCACCGACCGCCTGGGCAGCGGCGACGACGAGCTGGGCCGGGCGCTGCTGCGCTCGGCCCTGAAGCACCTGGCGGGGCTGGCCGACCCGCCGGTGAGCCACGTGCTGTTCATGAACGCCGGCGTGCGGCTCTGCTGCGAGGGATCGGACGCCCTGGGCGACCTGCAGGCGCTGGCCGACGCCGGGGCCGACCTGCTCTGCTGCGGCACTTGCCTGGACTGGTTCGCCCTGGAGGAGAAGCTGCGCGTGGGGCGCCGCTCCGGCATGGCGGAGATCCTGGGCCTGCAGAACGCGGCACGGCGGTTGATCCGGCTCTGAAGCGCGCCTCTGGCCGCCCGGCGGAATGCGTTACGGTGTGACCACCACGTCCACGCTGGTGGTCTCGGCGGCAGCGCCGGCCAGCACCCGCGCGTGCAGGGTCACCGTGCTGTCGGCCGCCACCACCGGCGGGGTCCACGCGCGGCTCCACTGCTCCAGGCCGGTGACCGGTTCCCAGCCGGCGCCGGTGTCCAGCTCCACGGCGTCGAGGGGATCGTCGCAGGTGCCGCGGACGGCGGTCCCGGTGACGGTCACCGGCACGCCGCCGGGCACGGTGTCGGGCACGCTCACCGTCACCGCCAGCACCTCCGGCGGCACCCACTGGATGCCGGCGCTGTCCACGGCGCTGTAGTCCACGAACTCGTTGCGGAACTGCCCGAACACCGTCTTGTACAGCGGCCCGGCGCAGCCGGAGTGCACCAGCGTCGCCGACGGGGCGAACGGCTGCCACGGTGTGGCGGCCAGCGCCGCCGCCGACTCGGCGTAGCGCATCTCGGTGGCGGCCACCTGCGCGGTGACGGTCAGGAAGGTGTCGCTGGTGGCGGCGGCGCCCCCGTTGACGATGAACGAGACGCCGGACAGGTCGTCCGGCACCACCGTCACGCTGTCGGTCGTCGTGAAGCCGAAGTCGCCGCGGAACTCCCCGTACACCACTTGCGTGTCCAGCACGGCCGCCACCGTGTAGTCGCCGTACGCGGCGGCACCCGGCAGCCACGGCGCCGCTGCCAGGGAGTCGCGCGTGGGGGCGAACCGCATCTCGGTCACGCCGTCGCCGGTGATCACCAGGTCCAGCCGCCGCAGCGCCACGGTGGCGGGGTCGCCCTGCAGGTGCAGCCTGGGCTGGAAGGCGACGGTCAGGCTCTCGGCCACCGTCGCGGTGGGCACGCCGCCGGCGAACACCCGCACGTAGAACCGCTTGACGGTATCGTTGCTGTCGGCCGGTCCCAGGTCCCACGCCAGCCGCGCGGTGTCGGCGCCGGCGAAGGCCGCGCCGGCGGCGGTGGCGAAATCGGTGGTGGAGTCCACCGCCGCGCTGTCGCCCACGGCGCTGCGCACCCAGATCGAGACGTGCCGCGTGGGAGTCGCGCCGGCGGGGGTCACCACCACCTGCGGCGGCACCGCCAGCTCCGCCGGGGCCACCAGCGAGACGGCGGTGGGGACGCCGGATTCGTCCAGGGCCCGCACCTTGTAGTAGTTGACCGCGTCGGGGACGAACGTGGAGTCGCTGTACGAGGTGGTCGTGGACGAGCCGATCACCTCGTAGACGCCCTCCCGCTCCTGGGAGCGCAGCACATCGTAGCCGGTGATGCCTTCCAGCCCGGGATCCTCCCAGGTCACCACCACGGCCGCGCCCAGGTAGACGGCCTGCACGTGGAACGGATCGCCGCCGTCGGGGCCGTCCGGGTCCAGGGGGTTATCGAAGACGGGGGAGGGGGGATCGCTGCTGCAGGCCAACAGGCCGAGCAGGCTCAGCGCCAGCAGGCAGGCGGCCGTGATGAAGGTGCGGCGGTGCGGTCTCCAGGTGTCGCGGTGCGGCACGGTGCCCTCCTCGCGGGACCGGATCAGAACTCCAGTCGCCACCCCAGGTGCAGGGCGGCGCGGCCATCAGGCCAGGTGACGGGGCCGCCGTCCCCCGCGTCGCCGGTATCCGGCGGGGGCGGCACCAGGCCGGGGCCCGCCGCCATGTGGGGGAAGCGCAGCCAGGCGTCCAGCACGCTCACCACCACGGCGGCCGCCGCCACGGTCCAGCCGGCGTCGCGCAGGTCGCGGGCGTCGTTCATGTCGGCGTACTCGCTCTCCACCCGGCGGCGTAGGCGGACGATCTCGTCCTGGTTGACGGCGGCGCGGTAGTCGGCCAGGGCGGCCAGGTAGTCGTCCCTGTGGTTCTGGAAGGCGATCTCCCCCAGCACGCCGGCCAGACCGCCGGCCAGCTCGGCTCCGGTCAGGATCCAGCCCAGCCGCCGCCGGCCCAGGTAACGCTGCCCGCTGCCAGCCAGGATCAGGCTGCCCAGCACCGCCTCGCGCCGGCGCAGCGGCAGGGGCGGCACGTGGAAGCGCCACGCGTCGCCGCCGGCGGCAGTGAACCGGCGTTGCCACGGGCGCATGCCGCGCAGGCGGGCGGCCAGCTCGTGCCGTCCGGGCGCCACCGCCAGCGGGTGCGCCAGCGGCAGGGTGCCCACGACGTCGCCGTCCAGCAGCAGCGTGGCGCCGGCCGGGCCGGTGACGGTGACGGCGGCCGTCTCGCCGTCGGGCGGCGCGGCGGCGCCCCCAGGAGCGGTCACCCCGAGGATCGCCAGGCCGAGCAGAAGCGCGAGGGTGCGGATCGGTCCCCTCAAACCGGTTCCTTTCGTTGCGGCGTGGTCCGCCCGCCGGGCGGACGGGAACGCCGGCAGTATAGGGAATGCGCGGGCGGGCGGAAAGGGGGGAAACGGCGGCGGCGCGGCCGTCAGTCGCGGTGGTAGCGGCTCCCGCGGTGGAGGGAGAGACCGCGGTAGATCTGCTCCAGCAGCAGCACCCGCGCCATCTCGTGGGGGAGGGTCAGCCGCGAGAGGGAGAACAGGCGGTCGGCCGCGTCGCGCACGGTATCGGACAGGCCGTCGGGGCCGCCCACCACGAAGGTCAGCGAGCCGTGCCGCGCCAGCAGCGCCGCCAGCTCGCGGGTGGCGAGCTGCTCCCCTCGCTCGTCCAGGGCGATGAGCGGCGCCGTTCCCCCGCGCCGCCGCGCCGCCGCCAGCAGGTCGCGCCCCTCGCGGGTGGGATCGCTGTCGCGCACCTCCACCACCTCCACCGGCGCCCACGGCCGGATGCGGCGCAGGTAGTCGTCGGCCAGCCCGGCCCAGCGGGCGTCCTTCAGCCGTCCCACGGCGACGATGCGGAGCATGGTTCCTCCCGGTGCCGGCGGCGCCGCCCCCTGCGGGCGTTCCGCGCGCGGAACATACCAGTCGCGGCGCTTCCCGGCCAGGGGGCGGCCCCTTGGCCGCGGTGGCCGGATACGGTACTCTCCTGGCTTCCTGCTGTCCTGGAGGTCGTTCGTGACTCGCTTGCCCGTCATCCTCGCCGCGGCCGCCGCCCTGTCCGCCGTTCTCGGCGCCGGCGCGGCGCCGGCCTGCACCGACATCCTGGTGACCCCCGGCGCCAGCGCCGACGGGAGCGCCGTCGTCACCTACAACTGCGACGGGGAGTTCCACCCGCACTTGCGAATCACGCCGGCGGCGGACCACGCCCCCGGCGACTCGCTGCGGATCGACGGTCCCGCCGGCCCGGTGATGATCCCGCAGCCCGCCCACACTTGGGCGGTGGCCGGGCTGATCAACGAGCGGCAGGTGAGCATCGGCGAGTCCACCTTCGGCGGCCGGGCGGAGCTGCGCGATCCCGACGGCCTGTTCCAGTACTGGACCCTCATGCGCCTGGCCCTGCAGCGGGCCGCCACGGCGCGGGAGGCGGTGGCGGTCATCACCTCCCTGGCCGACCGGTACGGCTACCGCGGGCCGGGGGAGTCGTTCTCCATCGCCGACCCACACGAGGTCTGGCTGCTGGAGCTGGCCGGTGCCGGCCCCGGCAGCGGATGCGCCGTCTGGGTGGCGCGGCGGGTGCCGGACGGGATGATCACCGCCCACGCCAACATGGCCCGCATCGGCGTCGTGCCCCGCGACGATCCCGACTGCCTGTGCAGCGACAACCTCGAGCGCGTGGCCGCCGCGCACGGCTGGTACGACCCCGCCGCCGGCCGGCCGCTGCACTTCCAGCGGACGTTCGACCCCGCGGGGCCGGCCAAGCGGCGCACCTGCGCCATGCGGGTCTGGAGCATCTACCGCCGGGCGGCGCCGTCGCGCGACTGGCCCGACGCCTACGTGCGCGGCGAAGCGGACGCCCCGGAACTGCCGCTGTTCGTGCGGCCGGACCGGCCGCTGACCCTGGCCGACGTCATGGCCCTGAACCGCGACCACTACGAAGGCACGCCCTTCGACATGACCCGCGGCCTGGACGCGGGACCGTTCGGCTCCCCGCTGCGCAACCGGCCGCTGACGTGGGAGGTGGACGGCGTCCGCTGCGCGTGGGAGCGCCCCATCTCCACCCAGCAGACCGGCTTCTCCATGATCTGCCAGTCCCGCGCCGGCCTGCCCGACCCGGTGGGCGGCGTCATGTGGTACGGGGTGGACGACACCGATGCCACCTGCTGGTTCCCGGTCTGGTGCGGAGTGACGGACGTGCCGCCGTCGTTTGCCGCCGGTTCCCTGCAGCGCTTCAGCCGCGACTCCGCCTGGTGGGTGTTCAACCTGGTGTCCAACTATGCCCAGCTCCGCTACCGCGACATGATCGCCGACATCCGCGCCGTGCAGCGGGAGCTGGAGGGGGAGTTCCTGGCCCGGCAGCCGGAGGTGGAGCGGATCGCCGTCGAGCTGTACGGCCTGGATCCCGCCCTGGCCCGCAGTTACCTCACCCGCACCAGCGTGGCGTGGGGGGAGCGGACGGCCGCCCGCTGGCGGGAGCTGGCGGACGACCTGCTGACCCGCTACAACGACGGCTTCGTGCAGGAGGCGCCGGGCCGCCCGCGTGCGCGCGGCTACCCGGCGGCGTGGTACCGGGCGGTGCTGCGCGCGCGGGGCGACGTGCTGCCGCTGCCCGCCCCGCCGGACACGAGCGTGGGCCGGGACTACTGACCAACCGGGAGGTCACGTGATGTCATCGCCGTCTGCGCCGGTGAGGGCGCTCGCCACCGTCGCGCTCATCCTCGCCGTCATTTCCCCGCCGGCCGCCGCCGAGGAGGTGCCCGTGGAGCAGAACCCGGCCCGGGTGACCGTCTACGCCGGCCCGGTCTTCGTCACCCAGGATCCCGACCTGCCCGAGGCCGCCGCCGTGGCGGTGGACCACCACGGCCGCATCGTGGAGCTGTACGGCGAGGTGCCGCGCGACACCGAGTGGCCGGTGGTCACCCTGCCCGGCCGCCTGGCCCTGCCGGGGCTGTGCGACGCCCACCTGCACGTCAGCGGCATCGGCCGGCTGCGGGAGCAGGTCTCCCTGCGCGGCTGCCGCAGCCCGCAGGAGGCGGCCGCGCGGGTACAGGCGTTCGCCGCGGCCCATCCCGAGCTGCCGGTGATCCAGGGCCGCGGCTGGGACCAGTCGCTGTTTCCCGGCCGCCGCTTCCCCACCGCCGCCGACCTGGACGGGGTGTGTGACCGGCCGGTGATCCTGCGCCGGGTGGACGGCCACGCCGCCTGGGTCAACCGGGCGGCGCTGCGGGCGGCCGGCATCTCCGCCGCCACCCCCGACCCCGCCGGCGGCCGCCTGCTGCGCGACGCCGCCGGCGCGCCGCTGGGCGTGCTGGTGGACAACGCCCTGGACCTGCTGGACGGCGTGGTGCCGCCGCCGGACGACGCCACCCGGGAGCGGTGGCTGCTGGCCGGCCTGAACGCCTGCGCCGACGCCGGCCTGACCGCCGTCCACGACATGGGGGAGAGTCCCGCCGTCGCCGACGTGGCCCAGCGGCTGGCCGACGCCGGCCGGCTGCCCATCCGCCTGTTCGTCTACCTGGAGGGGAGCGTGCCGGGGGCGGTGGCGGCGCTGGACCGCTACCACGACGCGCCCCGCTTCGCGGTGGTGGGGGTGAAGTCGTACGCCGACGGCGCCCTGGGCAGCCGCGGCGCCGCCCTGCTGGCCGACTACGGCGACGACCCCGGCAACCGCGGCCTGCTGGTCACCGATCCCGACACCCTGCGGGCGCGGATGGCGGCAGTGCACCGGCGCGGCTTCCAGAACGCCGTCCACGCCATCGGCGACCGGGCCAACCGCCTGGTGCTGGACATCGTGGCGGACATCCAGCACGGCGACACCTCCCGCCGCCACCGGGTGGAGCACGCCCAGGTGGTGGCGCCGGACGACTTCCCCCGCTTCCGGGAACTGGGCGTGATCGCGTCCATGCAGCCCACCCACGCCACCAGCGACATGCGCTGGGCCGAGCAGCGGCTGGGTCCGCAGCGGGTCCTGGGCGCCTACGCCTGGCGCACCATGCGCGACCTGGGGGTGCCGCTGGCCTTCGGCAGCGACGCGCCGGTGGAGAACTGGGATCCGCTGCCGGGCATCTACGCCGCCGTCACCCGCCAGGACAAGAGCGGCTGGCCCCCGGGCGGCTGGTACCCGGCGCAGCGGCTCACCGACGCCGAGGCGGTGGCCGCGTTCACCACCGGCGCCGCCTATGCGGTGCACCGGGAGGGCGAGCTGGGCCGTCTCTCCCGCGGCTACCTGTTCGACGTGACGGTGCTGGACCGCGACCCGCGCGGCCGGCCGGCGCAGTGGCTGGCGGCGCGGGTCACGGCCGTGGTGGTGGGCGGCGAGGTGGTTCGCCGGATCGGTCCGCCGGGCCGGCGCTGAGGCCGGGGTCGCGCCGGGGACGGGGACGGCGCCGGCCGGCCGCGTTCAGCGCACCAGCGTGAGGCGCTCCCCCCCGTGCGCCGCCCCGGACAGCCGCACCAGGTACACTCCCGACGGCACCGCGCGGCCGTCCGCGGCGGTGCCGTCCCACGTGGCGGCGTGGGCGCCGGCGGCCAGGGTCCCCTCGGCCAGGACCTTCACCAGCGTTCCGTCCAGCCCGTACACCGCCAGGCGCACCGGCAGGTCCTGCGGCAGGTCGAAGTGGATGGTGGTGCGGGGGTTGAACGGGTTGGGGGCGCCGCGCAGGGGAACCCGCGTCGGCGGCAGCGCCGCGCCCACGCCGGTGCTCGACTGCGAACGCGTCTCCGCCGCCAGCACCAGCGCCTGGATGAACAGCGGTCCCACCGTCTGGTTGGCCAGGGCGTTGGGGTGGGAGTCCGTGCCGCTGTGGCTCAGCTCGTACTCGTAACGCAGCATGTTGCGGGTGTCGCTGCCGTCGTCCGGCGCCGCCAGCATGTCGAACAGGTCGATGCACGCCACGTTGGGGTGCCCGGAGAGGTACTCGGCGCTCTTGAGCCAGTCGGCGAAGGCCCGCGCCCGGTCCGCCTCGTCCAGGTTCGTCACATTGCGGTGCAGCGGCGGCTGGCTGACCACCACGAAGACCTTCTCCGGGTGCTGATCGAAGAAGTCCCGCATCTCCAGGTACCACTGCTTGCGCTGGGCCAGCTCGGCGTCGCTGGCGATGTGCGAGGCCGGGAAGCACGACTTGAAGGCGATCACCTGGTGGTTGGCCAGGATGGCGGCGCGGGCGGCGTTGTCGGTGGTCCAGAGGGTGTGCAGGCCGTCGGGGTCGGTGTTGTCGTCGGGGATGTTGTAGCTGGTGCCGGTCAGGTTCCCGTCGGGATCGGTCAGGCCGATGTAGTTGTAGTCGTGGTCCCAGAAGACGTAGCTGCTGCCGTGCTGGGCGTTGTAGTCGGCCAGCCAGCCGCGCATGTCCCCGCCCTGGATCAGGCCGCGGCCCGTGGAGTGGTGCAGGAAGAACAGGTTGTCCATGGTGGCGGCGATGGCGCCGCTGCCGGCGGCCAGGCCGACGGCCAGGAGGGCGGCGGCCAGGAGGCGGCGTACCGTCGGGCCGGTGACACGGATGTTCATGGGCGATCCCCCCTCGCGATGAGGTGCGTGGTGTCTCGGGCGAACGGCCGACGAGCGAGCAAATATCGTTCCATTCTGCCAAAATGCAACAGGAGGGTCCGGGAGGTCGCATGACGGTCTCCCGTGCCCGCAGGGAGCGCCCGGAACGCGATCAGCCTTGGCAGGAGAATGGCCGCGACTATCTTTGTGCAGAGTTGTTGAATCGGATAAATAGTCCACCCCGGAGGTGGGACATGAGCGGAACGGAACACTACGACGTGATCCTGGTGGGTGGCGGACCGTCCACCCGCATCCTCAACAAGTACCTGCACAAGCTGCAGCCCGGGATCCGCACCGTGGTGATCCGCGACGAGGACCGGATCGTGAACCACTGCGGCACCCCGTACATCGTGGAGGGGACCATCCCCTGGGAGAAGGGCCTGATCCGCGAGGAGCTGGTGACCCGCTTCGACACCGAGATCGTGGTGGATCCGGTGGTGGGCGGTGACACGGCCGCCCGCACGGTGGAGCTGGCCTCGGGCCGCCGCCTCGCCTACGACCGGCTGGTGCTGGCCACCGGTTCGGACCAGGTGCTGCCGCCCATCCCCGGCGTCGATCTGGACGGCGTGCTCAAGGTGCGCCGCACCGACGACGTGCGCCGCGCCATGGCCCGCCTGGCGGACGTGGAGCACGTGACAGTGCTGGGCGGGGGGTACATCGGCCTGGAGTTCGCGGTGGCGCTGCGCCGGCTGGGGAAGCAGGTGCTGCTGGTGGAACTGCTGGATCACGTCATGGGCGGGCGGATCGACCCCGCCATGGCCGCGACTGTTGAGGACGAGCTGCGGGAGATGGGCGTGGCGGTCCGCACCGGCGTCGCCGCGGAGCGGCTGGAAGGGGAGGACGGGCGCGTCCGCCGGGTGGTGCTGGCCGACGGCGCCGTCGTGGCCACCGACGCCGTCCTGTCGGCCGTGGGCGTGCGCCCGCTGACTGCCGCGGCGGAGGCGCTGGGCCTGAAGGTGCGCCCCGAGGGGATCGAGGTGGACGCCTTCTTCCGGACCAGCGCCCCCGACGTGTACGCCATCGGTGACTGCGCGGCGACCCGCTGCCTGGTGACCGGTCGCTTCGTGCCGGGCAAGCTGGGATCCAACGCCGGCCAGATGGCGCGGGTGCTGGCCCTGAACCTGGCGGGCCTGGACCAGCGGCCGTACCCTGGCGTGGTCAACGCGGCGGTGACCCGGGTGGGCGAGCTGGCCTACGGCGGGGCGGGCCTCACCGAGGCGGACGCCGACCGCGCCGGCATCCCGGTGGTCGTGGGTCGCAACACCTCCACCGACCGCTACGAGAACATGCCCGGCCACACGCCCGTGGAGGCGAAGATCGTCTACCGCGCCGACGACCTGGTGGTGATCGGCGGCGAGTTGCTGGGCCGGTTCAACCCGGCCGGCTTCGTGGAGACCCTGGCCCAGCTCATCGAGCGCCGGGCCACCCTGCATGACGTGATCGCCATGGCTTACTCGTCCCATCCCGAGCTGACGCCCAAGACCAGCAAGCCGTTCTGGGTCTGGGCCAGCGAGCCGTTGCTGTTCCGCCTCGCCGGACAGCGCCGCCTGCAACCGGAGGAGACCGCATGAGCACGCCTGTCTGCCTGATCGTCGGCGCTCTGATCGGCATGGCCCTGGTGATCTCCCTGGGGATCCAGGTCATGCGGACCCGCATGGTCACGGCCCACCGCAGCCGCCGCTCCTTCGAGGAGACCTGCGCGGCCATCGAACAGGAGGTTCCCGCCGCCGAGGGCTGGGGCTTCCCCATCGAGACCTGGAACTTCTACGAGACGTTCCGGAAGAAAGACCTCGTTCCCGACCGCTTCCGGAAGCTGAAGGTCTACTTCGTCTGCAACGCCGGGCTGGCCAGCAAGATGCTGTCGCACACCCCCGCGTTCGTGGGCATGATGCCGTGCAGTTGGGCGGTGTACGAGCTGGACGACGGCTCGGTCTGGCTGTCCAAGATGAACGTGGGGCTGATGAGCCGGATGTTCAGCGGCGTGCCGGGGGCGATCATGCGCCAGGTGGGCGAGGCGGACGAGAAGTTCCTGGCCCGGGTGCTGGGGGAGGAGTAGTCTCTCCGCCGCGCCGGGGCGCCGGCGGGCGCCCGTCCCCGGAACGATTCAGCGGAAGGAACACACCATGGCCGAGCGGCGGCACCCCCCCGGGCTCTATGTCCTGTTCTTCACCGAGATGTGGGAGCGCTTCAGCTTCTACACCATGTTCGCGGTCTTCACGCTGTACATGGACGAGGCGCTCCACCTGCCGTCCAACCAGTTGCACAACACCTACGCCTTCTACAGCGGGTTCGTGTACGTCACGCCGCTGCTGGGCGGCTGGCTGGCGGACCGGATCCTGGGTTGCCGCAAGGCGGTGCTCATCGGCGCCCTGCTGATGGCGCTGGGACACTTCGGGCTGTTCCTCGGCACCTACACCATCTTCTACCCGGCGCTGCTGCTGCTGATCTTCGGCAACGGCTTCTTCAAGCCCAACATCAGCACCATGGTGGGCAACCTCTACCCGCAGGACAGTCCGCTGCGCGACTCGGCGTTCAACATCTTCTACATGGGAATCAACCTGGGCGCCTTCATCGCCCCGCT
>Ga0256832_1002562_pt1 | contig 12406 bp, 12 predicted proteins | sample 134614metaG_FD_190534 | JGI IMG/M metagenome (GOLD analysis project Ga0256832, IMG submission 190534) | Hydrothermal vent microbial communities from Lau Basin, Pacific Ocean - 134-614 | ecosystem: Environmental > Aquatic > Marine > Hydrothermal vents | place: Pacific Ocean: Lau Basin | collected... | reverse complement strand
GCTCGACTCAAAACAAAATAGAAATACCCTATATCATCATAAAAAAAATCAATTTGATTTATACCCATAGGCGCGACACCTTTGCATCGCAAATGATTCAATAACCAAAAACAGAGAGAAAATGGAAGTTCAAGAGACTGCTTACAACCCGATGCCCCGCATCGGCGATCAAGCACCGGACTTTACCGCCATGACCACCAAAGGTCCGATAAAATTTTCCGAATTTGCCCGGGACAAGTGGGTATTGTTGTTTTCGCATCCCGCTGACTTTACGCCGGTATGCACAACGGAGATGAGTGGATTTGCCACCCGCAAAGCCGAATTCGAGGAATTGAATACCGAGCTCATCGGCCTGAGCATTGACAGCGTGCATGCGCACCTGGGCTGGGTCAACAATGTGCGCGAAAAGACAGGCGTCTATTTTGACTTTCCCATCATTGCGGACATTGACATGAAAGTTGCCAAGCTCTACGGTATGCTTCAGCCCAACGAGAGTGAAACAGCAGCCGTCCGTGCGGTATTCTTCATTGACCCGTCCAAGAAGATTCGCCTGATCATGTACTATCCGCTCAATGTCGGCCGCAACATGGACGAGATCTTGCGTGCACTCAAAGCATTGCAATACTCCGACAAGCACGGTGTCGCTATGCCACTCAACTGGCAGCCGGGCGACAAGGTCATCATCCCGCCGCCCAAGACACTGGACGAAATGGAGCAGCGCCTGCAGGACACGTCTTGCGAGCGCGTGGAATTCTACCTTTGCAAAAAGGAATTGTCCTAAGCCCTACTATTGTGAAAACGAAGGCCCTCGTCTCTTGACGAGGGCTTTCTTCCTTTGTGGCGTTGTGCTACTGTTTAGGGACCCGCTGCATTTGTGCTAAAACGGGCGCTGCACAATCAACTTCCTGATCACTGTTTGCGCAGGCGAAAAGAGCTTCAGGTAGTAGGCTCCCGGACGCGGAATCGTCACTTGCAAGCCCCCGTTGACCGGATGAATCGTACAAGCAACTTGTCGTCCCAGTTGGTCGAATACCACGGATGACCTGACGTCAAGCCCGCCCGTGCGCACCATAAAATCGCCTGAAGATGGGTTGGGGAATACGGTCACCGGCGTACTGGCGGCGTCCGGGTGGACGGCGTCGGGTCCTTTCACCACAAATTGCCCCATCATGCCGTCATCCTCGTGTGTGAGTAAATGGCAGTGGTACATATACGGCACGGCATCATCGGCAAAATCTTCGAACCGGGTGATAAAACGCACGGTCTCCATCGGACGAACCAATACCACGTCCTTGCGGCCCTGCTCGCTCGCCGGCGGTGGCACACCGTTGCGATCCAAAATGTAAAATTGCACGTCGTGGATATGAAACGGATGCGAAATGGCCGACATATTGCGCAGCTCCCAGATCTCCGTATCGTTGAGATGAACCGTGTAGTTGATTACATCCAAGTCCATGGACTGACCGTTGATCAGAAATTTGCCGTTGAGCTGGTTGGGGCCGGGGGACGCGGGTGAGAAGGTGAGCGTACGCGTCACATTGGCCTGGCTCTCCGGAATAGGTGTCACTTGCACCAGTGAAGCGGGAATTGCCGTCACCGGATTGGCCGTGGGCGCAACCACATGGAATTGGAGAATGTTAAAATCGGTCCCATTGAGCGGATTAGGGTTGTAGCCGTCGAGATTCATCATCGGCATCATACCTGCCGAGGAAGCACCGTAGATGCCGTTTTGCAGTTCAGAGGCATAGCTCATCAGATAATGGTCCTGGCCTTCCTGGCCGGTGAAGTCTATCAGTAACTCCGCACGCTCACCCGGGGCCAGTAGGAGCCGGGTGAGTGGCAGCGGTTCGGACAACAGGCCGCCGTCTGAGGCTATTTGGTAGAAAGTTTGGTTGTCATTGAGCCCCAAATTAAAAGTGCGTTGGGAGGAGCCGTTGAGCACGTGAAAGCGCACGACTTGGGCCGGCACATCCAAATAGGGATCCAACGTGGCATTGACCATCACGACATCATCGTTGTTGGAGTGCACGACGATTTGGTTGTCGGCGTCGAAGTCCTTGGTTTGGATGACGAGCGGAAACTCATCCATGCCGTAGGTGCGCGGCAAATTGAGTGCGCCTTCTTCGTCGTCCCGCACGATAATCATACCGGCAATCCCTTTGGAGACGTGGGCATCGGTGTGCTTGTGCAGATGCGGATGATACCAATACGTGGCGGCCTTATCCAATATCGTGAAGCCGGGTTCCCACGTCGTGCCGGGGGCGATGGGTGTATGCGGGCCACCGTCATTTTCGGCGGAGACGTGCATACCGTGCCAGTGGATGGTGGTCGTATCATCCAGATTGTTTTGGACGTGCATCTGTACGAAGTCCCCCTTGTGCAGGATCAGGCTTGGCCCCAGGATATTGCCGTTGACGCCCATCGTCGCCGTGGGCTGGCCATTGAAAAACTGTACAGATCCGGTCTGCAAGTTCAGCTGAATCTGCCCGCCCGACAATACCGGGGGAATCTGCAGTGCATTTTGCGAGAAGAGCCGGCCGGCACTAATCACCAGGGCCCAAAAGAACAACTGTCGAATACAACGCATAGACTGACGTTTTACGGTTCAAAATTCCGGCCGTGCGCACCGGCGTGTGCCGCCCCCCCGACCTATCCCGTCCAACGGGCGGGAAACTTTTCAAAAAAAAACCGGGTAACTGTTTAAGTACCCGCTGTTTTTGCACTAAAAAAGGAGCACCTAAACAGTTACAAAACCGGACAGTAGCGGGCAGTAGCGTGCCGGACGCGACGTCCGTCCAGACGAAGATACGCTAAAAGTGGGAATATGCCAAAAAAGAGTCTGCGCGCGCCGTTACGTCTTGCGCTTTTTCTTTTCGGCGGCTGGGAAGAGGATATTGTTGAGGATGAGGCGGTACCCGGGAGAGTTGGGGTGCAGGCTCAAGTCCGTGGGCGGGTCGTTGACCAGGTGGCGGTAGTCTTCGGGGTCGTGGCCGCCGTAAAAAGTCCAGGTGCCCTGGCCGTAGGTGCCATGGATGTAGCGCGCTTCGTGAGCGGCCTTGGTCTCGCCCATGATGAGGACATTGGACTTGATGTACTGCTTCTTGAATGCCGTGGTCTGTCCCATGAAACCCTTGATGGTGCGCGTGTGATTTTGGGTGAGCATGCTGGGGACCGGATCCCATTTGGCAGAGAAGTCGAAGAGCTTGAAGTAGTCCACTTCGGGGCGGATGCGGCGCTGCATGGTATTGTCAATGGAAGAGTACTCGTATTCGAGCGGGTTGCGCACGAGCTTGAAGTTTTTGAAGGCGAAGCAATTGTCGTAGTTGAGTTTTTGCTGGGCATTGGGGTCGGGCGGGTCGCCGTCAAACATGTAGTCGCAAATGTCCACGCCCTCGGCTGCCAGGGCGATGTCGTAGGTGTCTGTGGCGGAGCACATGGCAAACATAAAGCCGCCGCCAGCGACGTAGTCTTTGATGGCCTTCGCTACGGCGAGCTTGAGCTGGGAAACTTTTTGGAAGCCATTGCGATGGGCGATTTCTTCCAGCCGGTGGACGTATTCCTTGTACCAGGGAGCGGAGCGGTAGCTGGCGTAAAACTTACCGAACTGGCCGGTAAAGTCCTCGTGGTGCAGATGAAGCCAGTCATACTTGGCCAGTTTGCCGGCCAGGACTTCATCATCATAGACGACATCGTAGGGGATCTCGGCATAGGTGAGCACCAGGGTCACGGCATCGTCCCAAGGCTGGATTTTGGTGCCTTTGGCAGAGACATCGGGGGTATAGACCGCGATTTTTGGAGCTACTTCGAGCTTGATGGCCGCTTGATTGACTTCCGGGTCGGCAATCTCACGCTTGATTTGCTCCAGTTTGCCGTCCGGTATGACCTCGTAGCTTACGCCACGAGTCAGACATTCTTTCTCGAAGATGGCGTTGTGTCGAAAGGCAAAGGAACCGCCGCGGTAGTTGAGCAGCCACCAGGCAGTAGCGCCCTGATCCAACACCCAATAGGTGATACCATAGGCCTTGAGATGATCCTTTTGCCGGGTATCCATCGGCAAAAGGATGTAAGCAGCAAAGGAAACCTGTGCACCCAGCAGAAGAGCCAATAAAAAGAGCAGACGACGCATAGAAAAAGCATTTATACTCAAAGCGATTTGTTTTGGGACAATTAGAACACCGAACACTTGGGCTGCGTTTCGACAGGCTCAACGGACAAGCTTGTCGAAGTCAGGAACACCTGGGCTGCCCTTCGACAGGCTCAGGGCAAGCGCCTGTCGAAGTGCGAAGTCGAAGTGCCCACTTCTCAAATCTTCATTCGTTAACCTGTACTGAGCCTGTCGAAGTATCGGTGTTCAATATTCCCAAGTCCCAAACCTATTCCTAACGAGTATAGCACCCCCATAACGACAAAACCGGTGTTTTGTTGGACGGGTGGTGCAAGCGTCTTGGCGTACCGGATGTGACGAAGTGCCTACGGGATATCCTGTGTAGGATAAGCCTTTTTGAAGTTGTAGCGAAGTACGTCAAAATCCGTCACCAGGCCGACGAGTTTGTTGTCCTTGTCCACGATGGGTGTGGCGTGGAAGCGGTTAAGGAGGAACAACTCGGCCGCTACGCCGATTTTTTCATCGGGGGTGAGCTTGGCCACTTTGCGTGTCATGACCTCGTCCACGGTGAGTTTGTCGTAGTCTTCAAACTTGATGTTCAGTTTGAAAAGGTCATAAGTAGTCAGGATACCCACCAGCTTATTGTCCTCATCTACCACGGGCAAGTGGTGGATGCTCCGGGACAAAAAGATCTTGCGTGCTTCGGACAGTTTGTCGGTCGGCCGCAGGGTCACCAAATTGGTCTTCATGATGGAGGAAATCGGCTCATTCATCATAGGGCTCGGGCTTTTCTTTTGTAACTGTCTAGGTACCCGCTGTTTTGTGCTAAAAACAGGAGCACCTAAACAGGTGCTTTCTTTTCGCCAAAAATACAGCTTTTAGGCACGTTAGTCAAACATTTTTCGCAAAGTACAACGATAAGAGCTTTTCTTTGGTTGCAACCGGGCCAATTCCATTGTCGCAGGGCACGGGATGTGTGGAGACAAAACAGTTATAGAAAACACTTACTTTTGCCACGACCGGCCACTCCGCATCTCCGTGCCGTCAAGCAAAAGCAGATGAAAACTATCACTTGGGCACTATGCCTTGGGGCATTGACTTGCGGGCTGACCGTCAGCGGTCAGGTGGTCAATATCGAATCTCAGCGTATCTCTACCGACACGACCGGCTGGGCCGGCTCCGCTGCCGCCCAATTCAGTCTGGTGCAAAACACACGACGCTTGCTGATCGCCAATGCGCGCGCACACGTGCAGTGGCGGCCCCGCCGGCGCCATACGTTTCTGATGTTAGGAGAGTATGGCCTGACGCAAGGGGACGGCAGCAGATTCCAGGATTACGGTTTCGGCCATTTCCGCTTTACCACACAAGTGGCCGGCGTGTGGGCCCTGGAAATATTTACTCAGGCCCAGTACAACAAGGCCAACAGCCTGAACTTTCGCGGCCTGGCCGGTATCGGCCCCCGCGTTCAAATGGCGAATCTCGAAAGACTCCAACTTTACGCTGCCGGCATCATCATGTACGAGCGCGAACGCCCCCGCATAGGAGAAGTTTTTGAGGGTACGCGCTTGAGCGCGTATGTGAGTGGGACGTGGCACGCCCCCGGCTGGCTGCTGACCAACACGACGTACTACCAGCCGTTGTTGCACTGGTGGCATGACTACCGAATCGCTACGGAGAGCCGGATGGAGTGGACAATCAACACCCACCTACGGTTTTCTATTGCGTTTGTGTATAATTTCGACGCCCGCCCGCCACAAGGCGCGAATCCCGAAAACTATAAACTGCTGACCGGGGTGAAGTTTGTTTTTTGAGTTGTAACGGTTTAGGTACCCGCAGTTTTTGTACTAAAAACGGGAGCACCAAAACAGTTGCTTTGGGCTTTGGGTTATCCCACATTTTTGGGCAAGTAAGTACGGGAGGAGTTGGGAGCAAATTGTGCACGACTGTCCGTCCGCTACTACTGCGCCCGCAGTAGTAGCGGACGGACACAGGCGCCCAAAACGTAACGGTTTAGGTACCCCAAAACAAAAAACGGACTGCTCCGGGCAGTCCGCTCTTACATTGAGGACATCAAGCTACTTCACTACAAAAGTAACCTTCAGATTGACGCGGTAGGTTTCGACTTTACCATTCTTGACGGTCACGCTCTGCGATTGTACAAAAGCGGAGCGTATTTCCTTGACACTTTTGGCGGCTTTGGAAATAGCCTTTTGGGTGGCGTCTTCCCAACTCTTTTTGGAGTCGGACATAATTTCGATGACTTTGAGAACGGCCATAACTTGTTATTTTTTGGTCACGAGCCGGCCAAAGGGCCGGACACCAAAGGTAAGCGAAAATCGGGAGTAAACTGCTTGGTTGCTCCTGTTTTTAGGGATAAAACAGGCATTTTCGTGGATGTCGAAGGTATATGTACAGATCAAAGACAGGCGCGAAAAGGCCATTTTAGCACAAAAACAAGGGGGGCCTAAACAGTTACAATCGGGAAACATTCCCGACTTTCAGTCATTTGAGCGTCCCACAAGGCGATCAAGCGCCTGCCGGGCCTTTGTAAGGTCCGGGTCAAAGCGGAGGGCGTCATCGTAATCCGTATGGGCGCGCGCCGTGTCGCCAAGCCTTTCAAAGGTATAGCCGCGATAATAATAGGCCTTGGCAAAAGCGGGGCTGGTCTGCACGGCCATATTAAACTGGCGGTTGGCTTGCCGGACGGAGTCCATCATCAGGTACATGATGCCGGCATTGAAGAAGCCGTCACTAAACTGCGGATCCAGGCGGGCGATTTTCTTGTACAAGCGGATGCTTTCGGGATATTTGTCCTGCTTGCCCAGGGCCAGGGCGTAGCTGTTGAGCACATAGACATTGTTGGAGTCAATGGCCAGTGCGGATTCAAAGTACTTGTTGGCGATGGCAAAGCCGCCTTTGGCCGTCCACAGATTGCCGAGATTGATCCAGGCATCCAGGATGTCAGCATCCAGGTCCACGGCCTTTTGAAAGGCATTGATGGCCCGGGTGGTGTCTCCCAGTTCTTTGTAATTCAGGCCAAGTAAGAAGTATGCTTGGGCGTTCTGCGGGTCACGCGACAGAATTTTATTGATGGCATCCGTGCTCTGACGATACTGCTTGACGATGTAGTAAGTATGGGCGCGCGTGAGTGCGACTTTGAGATTGTCCGGAAAGCGGCGGGCCGCATTATCCAATACGATGAGCGCATCGCGCGAATGGCCGTAGTCCAGGAATATTTTGGCCAGATAAAGGAAGTTTTCAAAGCGGGTAGTGTCCAATTCGATGGCCTTGTCCATATCTTTGACGGCCTGATCGTAGTTCTCCATTTGGTGATATACCTGTGCGCGGGCCACGTACAAAGACGGGTCGTCCGGCTTTTGATCAATTTGACGGGTAATGCGCTCGATGGCGGGGTCCACGGGCTTGGCAGGTGGGGGCTGCTTCTCCTGCTCGCCGGATTGGCAGGCGACGCCCGGGAGCGTAAACAATATCACAAGAGACCAAAGTATTTGCTTGCTCATCATCAATGGTTTCGGTGCTTTGTACGCGATATATCGCACACAAAGGAAACGCATATCCGCCAATTATTGTGCGCCTCAACCGGAGAAGTTGAGCAGAACGCATATAATGCAGTGCAGGGAACGAAGCAATCCTACACGTGCCCTGGTCGCTGAGCTTGTCGAACCGGGACACGTACTTTCTTCAACTAAAGTAACTGTTTAGGTACCCGCTGTTTTTGCGCTAAAAACAGGAGCACCTAAACAGTTACCAATTAAAAACCCAAAAGACGGCTTTGTCGCGAGTGTATTGGGCAAAAGGCCCTATCTTGCGCAAAACACTCACCGTGCACACAGGCTTGGTCATCAAATCTACGGGCAGCTGGTATAAAGTCAAATCCGATGACGGCGGCGACGTCGTCAAAGCGCGGATGCGGGGACGCATCCGCCTGGAAGGCATGCCGGTCACCAATCCCATCGCCGTCGGGGACCGGGTCCAATACGAAATAAAAAAAGGCGAGGCCGTCATCCGCCACATCCTGCCGCGCACCAATTATCTGGCGCGCCAATCGCCCCGCAATACGAGACACCTGCACTTGCTGGGCGCCAACGTGGACCAGGCCGTCCTCGTGGTGACGGTGCGCTACCCCAATCTCAAACTGGGTTTCATTGACCGCTTCCTGCTTATGACGGAGCCGCAGGACATCCCCGTCATCATCCTGATCAACAAGATGGACCTGATGGATGAAGAAGACCTGGAACTGGCAGGCGGGCTTCAACTACTCTACGAGGGACTCGGCTACCGCGTCCTGCCCATCTCCGCCAAACAGGGCGAAGGTCTGGATATATTGAGACAGTGGCTGCAGGGCAAACAGAGTCTCCTCAGCGGGCAATCGGGCGTCGGCAAGTCCACGTTGCTCAACAGCCTCAAACCGGACTTGCAACTCAAAACGAAGGAACTGTCCCGCCACACCGGCAAGGGACAGCACTCAACCACCTTCGCCGAGATGCACTTCCTGGATGCGGACACGCGCCTCATTGACAGCCCCGGCATCAAAAAGCTGTCTTTCAACAATCTGGAACCGCAGCAGGTGGCTCACAATTTCAGAGAGTTCTTCGCCCTGTCTCCCAATTGCAAATTCGGCGGGGCCTGCCTGCATCGCCAAGAACCCGGCTGCGCCGTCAAGGCGGCCCTGGAGAGCGGCCAAATCAGCGACTTGCGCTACACCTCCTACTTGCAAATTTTAGAGGAAATCGAGAGCCAGAAGCACTGGCAGCGCCATAAGGACTGGTAGATGATGCCCGGCCCGGCATCAAATGCGTGCCGTAGCCGCCAGGAACAGATAAATGGCGCTACCGACGGTCAGCCAAAAGCGGATATCAAACAGGAGCTTCTCCTCCTTCGGATCAGAGCTATGCATCGTTTTGCGTATTTAGGGTGAATAGAAGGCAACTGTTTAGGTACCCGCTGTTTTTGCGCTGGAAACAGGAGCACTTAAACGGTTACAATAGAAGAAGGGAGGCCGTCTTCAATTACTACGCAAAAGGGATGCCATAGCGAAAAACGGAAATGCATAATGCTTCGCGTTGAATTTGCTTCGCGTTGAATTTACGCTCCTTGCGGAGCGTGTTGAAATGGCTTGCACGTTGAAAACTTGCGGTGCAGTTCCGGAGAACTCAACGGCCATACCGGCCGCCATTCGTAATTCGTAATTCGTAATTTTTAATTGAATCCTACTCCGGCACAGAGGATTCAATTTCTTTGCGAAGTAAGTCCAAGTCGCGGATGAGCAGGCGCTTGCGATCGAAGATCAGGATGTTACGGGAGCGCAGGTCGTTGAGGACAGTGGTCACCGTCTGGCGCGATGTGGCGGTCAGATTAGCAATTTCCTGGTGGGTAAAGAACTTGCGGACGACAGTCTCGTAGCCGACGCGCTCGCCCTTTTTTTCGGCCAGGTCCACCAGGAATTCAATGACACGGGTACGGGAGTCCTTGAAAACCAGTGACTCCAGGCGTTTTTCCATTTCCAGTACGCGGCTGCCCATCACTTTCAGGAGGAAGATTTGGAGCTCGTTGCGGTCGCGCAACAGGGTCGGCAAGTCCCGTTTGGACAGGGCGCACAAGGTAGTGGGCTCCAAGGCCTGTGCAAAGTCGCGGCGCTTCTCTTCGCCAACCAGTACCAGTTCGCCGAATACTTCGCCTTTGTGGATGACGGCCTTGATGATCTCTTTGCCGCCTTCGCCATAGGTACCGATCTTGACGCGGCCCTTGGTGATGTAAAAGAGCAAGTCGGCCTCGCTGTCCGGGATGTAGATAAACTCGCCTTTTTTGTAAGTCTTGTGAATGAACTCGGCTTCTCTCGCGCCAAATTTTTTGGGGCAAAAGATGCCGGAAAGATCTATATTCTCAAGAAACCAAAATGCATTCTTGCCTTCCATGATTGTATTCCTTTGGGCCTGGTGCTCCGGGCCATTGTCCAACAAGGAAAGGCCCGGGAGGGTATTTTGTTCCCATCCAAGATACAAAAAAATAAAATAGTCGTCCCGAAAACACTTTTGCGGCTTTGGCGGCTTACAGCAAGTCATCGGCCACGTGGTACGGCATAGTGATCCGTAAGTCCTTGTTTTTTTGCATGGCGCGGGCAGCAGAGAACTCGGCTTCGGCATTGCGAGCCCAGGCGCGGCGGGCGATGCCATTGTTGACATCCCAGAAGAGCATGGCCTTGAGCCGGCGATCGGCAGCGGGCGTGCCGTCCAGCACCATACCGAAGCCCCCATTGACGGCTTCGCCCCAGCCGGTGCCGCCGCCGTTGTGGATGGAGACCCAGGTGGCGCCGCGGAAGGCATCGCCGATCACATTGTGGATGGACATGTCTGCCGTATAGCGGGAGCCGTCGTAGATATTAGCCGTTTCGCGATAGGGGCTGTCCGTACCCGACACATCGTGATGGTCACGTCCCAGCACGACGGGGCCTTTCAGGTCGCCGTTGCGGATAGCCTTGTTGAAGGCGCGCGCGATGGCGATACGCCCTTCGGCATCGGCGTACAGGATGCGGGACATGGAGCCGACGATGGGAATGTTTTTTTTCGCATCCCGGATCCAGCGGATATTGTCGGCCAACTGGCCTTTGATCTGTTCGGGTGCGCGCTTGTAGAGTCGCTCGAGCACTTCCCGGGCGATGGCATCGGACTTGTACAAATCGGACTTTTTGCCGGAAGTGCAAACCCAGCGGAAGGGGCCGAATCCGTAGTCAAAGCACATGGGGCCCATGATATCTTCGACGTAAGACTTGTATTTGTAGATGCCGGCGGCCTTGTCCGCCCAGATGTCGGCACCGGCTTCGCCGGCTTCTTTCAGGAAGGCATTGCCATAGTCCCAGAAATACATTCCTTTGCGCGCCAGCTTGTTGATGGCTTTGACGTGGCGCTTGAGTGAAGCCCTGACCGCTTTCATGAAGGCCTTGGGATCGCGTGCCAGGAGTTTTTCGGCTTCGGCGAAGGTGTAACCGACGGGGATGTACCCCAGGTCATGCACATTGTGCAAGGAGGTCTGGTCGGAGCCGAGTTCGACTTTTACGTCTTCGGCGGCGAGTCTTTCCCACAGGTCCACGACATTGCCGGCATAGATAAGGGTGACAGGTTTACGCACCCTTCGGGCGCGTTCGATGGCGGGGAGCAATTTGGTCAGGTCGGAGTAGATATTTTCCTTTTTGATATAGCCGTCGTTGAGCCGGCTTTGTACGGCTTTGGGATCCACTTCGGCGATGACACCGACGGCGCCGGCGATCTCGGCGGCCTTGGCCTGGGCGCCGGACATGCCGCCGAGGCCGGATGTCACAAAGACACTGCCACGCAAGTCGTCCTGACCGAGTCCCCGGCGCCGGCCTGCATTGAGCAAGGTGATAGTCGTACCGTGGACGATGCCTTGCGGGCCGATGTACATATACGAGCCGGCGGTCATTTGACCATACTGTGTCACGCCGAGGGCATTGTACTTATTCCAATCTTCCACTTTGCTGTAGTTGAAGACCATCATGCCATTGGTCACCACTACGCGGGGGGCATCCTTGCGGGAGGGGAAGAGGCCGAGCGGATGTCCGGAATACATGACCAGTGTTTGGTGGTCGGTCATTTCGGACAGGTACTTCATCGTGAGCAGGTATTGGGCCCAGTTTTGGAATACAGCCCCGTTGCCGCCATAGGTGATGAGTTCGTGCGGGTACTTGGCCACCTTGGGGTCGAGATTGTTTTGAATCATCAGCATGATGGCGGCCGCCTGTTGGGAGCGGGCCGGATAGGCCGTGATGGGGCGCGCATGCATATCATACCCGGGGCGGAAGCGATACATATAGATGCGGCCGTAGCGCTCCAGTTCATCGCGAAACTCGCGGGCCAGTACTTTGTGGAATTTTGGAGGGAAGTAACGCAAGGCATTGCGCACGGCGAGTTTTTTCTCGGCTTCGGAAAGCACGTCGTCAATGATGCGTTTGGGGGCATGGGGCACCGAGTGGTCGCGCCTGCGGCGCGGCGGCAATGTGCCGGGTATGCCTTGACGGATAGCAGCTTTGAACGAACGAGTCCGGCTCATATTTTTTGTGGCAAATGTAAGGAAAACGGGGCGATTACAATTACGAATGACTTGGGGGTACAATAAAATTGTTAGTGATGAGATGGATATCTAAACAGTTACTTTTGGATTTTCGTTCCCGTCGGCTAAAGCCGACGGCAAGGCAAGGCAAGTCCCGCACTTACGGTTTGACGGTCCAAGGTCAACGGTCCAAGGTACTTGGTAGTATCAGGGGTA
>Ga0256832_1002561_pt1 | contig 12408 bp, 8 predicted proteins | sample 134614metaG_FD_190534 | JGI IMG/M metagenome (GOLD analysis project Ga0256832, IMG submission 190534) | Hydrothermal vent microbial communities from Lau Basin, Pacific Ocean - 134-614 | ecosystem: Environmental > Aquatic > Marine > Hydrothermal vents | place: Pacific Ocean: Lau Basin | collected... | reverse complement strand
TATTAACACCAAACATAGATTTTGCGTGAAGGTGCGAAATGAGCTCTCTGCAAGATGTGATATCTACTCCTTTACCCGTGAATTTTTGAAAACGTTCCGATGATGCCTTGTGGACATACGGTTGGATGAAGACAAACCCCTAAAGTATCTTAAAATCCTGCAACAGGTAATCTTGTACATATTGGTGGATGCCTTCTTCCAATGGACGGATGCCGGCCATTTCATATCCGGCCTCTGTCAACTTGCTCATGTCGGCCTCGGTAAAATACTGGTAGGTGTCGCGGATGTCCTCCGGAATGGGGATAAAATCGATGTTTTCAGGCCGGTCCATGGCGGAAAAAACCGCACGAACGAGGTCTAAAAAACTGCGTGCTTTGCCGGTTCCGATATTGTACAATCCCGACTCCGGACGTTTTTCATAGAAGAACAAACACATGTCCACCACATCTTTGACGTAGATAAAATCTCGCATTTGAAGCCCATTCTCGATCCCGGACCGATGGCTTTGGAAGAGGCGCATTTTGCCGGTAGAACGGATTTGGTTGAAGGCGTGAAAGATGACGGAAGCCATGCGCCCCTTGTGGTATTCGTTGGGGCCATAGACGTTAAAAAACTTCAATCCATACCAGTGTGGCGGAGTATTTTCTTGTCGTAGCGCCCAGATGTCAAAGTCGTTTTTGGAGCGGCCATAGGGATTGAGCGGCTGAAGGAGGGGGACGATGTCATGCCGGTCGTGATATCCGTGCTCTCCTCCACCGTAGGTCGCAGCACTCGAGGCATAGATCAAGGGGATGTCATGCGTATTGCACCAACACCATACGTCCTTGGTGTATCCCAGATTGAGCCGGTCGAATATCTCCGTATTTTTTTCGGTGGTGTCTGTCCGGGCTCCGAGATGAAACACGGCTTTGATCCGTCCGGCGTCCATATTCGCCTGTGCCGGAAATATGTCCCGGTGGATGTATTTTGCAATGCGCTTATTGGCGTGGTTGGGACGTTTGGTGTCCGGGGAGAAGTCGTCCACCGCGATGATGTCGTGGTCAGGATAGCGCTCCAGCAGAGCATCCATCAGGCAGCTGCCGATAAATCCGGCAGCTCCGGTGACTACAAATATGGGTTTGGACGTAGTCATCTCTTCGGTTTAGACACAAGAGGTGGTCGTGCTGCAAGATGCTTGCAGATGTCGATCTCCATACGCATTGTCGATACGCCCTACAGCCGGCCAGAACTTGGCAACCCTCAATGCCTCAACCGGATAGGCGGCTTTCTCTCTCGAGTATGGATGCGACCATTCATTGGCGGTGACCTCCATCAAGGTGTGTGGGGCATTGGTCACGACATTGTCCTCCGGATCGGCCGCGCCGGAGACCACCTCTTCCATCTCCGCCTTAATCATCAACATGGCTTCACAGAAGCGATCCAATTCGAACTTACTCTCCGATTCGGTGGGCTCTATCATGAAGGTGCCGTGCACGGGAAATGAAATGGTAGGCGCATGGAAGGAGTAATCCATCAATCGCTTGGCGATATCTTCTGCCGAGGCGATATCCTTGAAAATGTGCAGGTCCATGATAAATTCGTGGGCTACATATCCGTTTTCTCCCACATAGAGTATGGGAAAGTCTTTTTCGAGTCGGGCTTTCATATAATTGGCATTGAGCATGGCCATTTGAGCAGTCCTCAGGAGGCCTTGGGCGCCCATCATCTTGATAAATCCATAAGAGATAGGCAAAATACCAGCACTTCCAAATGGTGCTGCGGACACCGCTCCGTTTTGAGGCATGAGTTGACCATCGTAATACACATGACCGGGCAGGTGGGCCTTGAGTTTGTCATTGACACAGATGGGGCCAACCCCCGGGCCGCCACCACCATGCGGGATGGCGAAGGTCTTGTGCAGATTGAGGTGGCACACGTCCGCTCCGATTGTATGGGGATTCGTCAAGCAGAGCTGGGCATTCATATTGGCACCGTCCATGTAGACGAGTCCGCCATTGTCGTGAATAATCGTGCAAATCTCCCGGATGGCCGATTCGTACACGCCGTAGGTCGAAGGATAGGTAACCATCAATGCCGCGAGATTGTCCTTGTGGGCTTCTGCTTTTTCTTTGAGGTCACTGACTATGATATTGCCCTTGTCATCGCAATCCACCAGTACGACTTCCATTCCTGCCATGACGGCGCTGGCGGGGTTGGTTCCGTGTGCGCTTTTGGGAATGAGGGTCACCGTGCGGTGTTGGTCGCCGGCGGCATCGTGGTACCTCCTGATGGCCAACAGGCCGCTGAACTCTCCTTGGGCGCCGGAGTTGGGTTGAAAGGAGCAGGCGGTAAATCCGGTAATTTTGCACAGATCGTCTGCTAGCCCTTCTATGAGCTCGAGATACCCTGCGACTTGGTCTTGGGGTGCAAAGGGATGCATGTTGGTGAAGGCCGGCCAGGTCACCGGCATCATCTCCGCTGCGGCATTGAGTTTCATAGTACAAGAGCCCAAAGGGATCATCGAATGCACGAGGGAGAGGTCTTTGTTTTCGAGTCGCTTGAGGTAGCGCATCATCTCCGTCTCGGTATGGTATTTTGAGAAAATCTCTTGCTGGAGATAGAGAGAAGAGCGTTGGAATCCATTGTCCATATCTTTCGACGGGGTCAGGGTAATATGCTTGCCGGTGATGGCATAGAGGATATCCCGCACATCTTCGGGCCGGGTGGTTTCGTCCAGACTGATGCGTATCTCCTTCTGGAGGTAAAAGAGGTTGATCTCCATCTCCTCCGCTCGTCTTCTGACAGCCTCCGGGTCGGAAACTTCGATACTCAGGGTATCAAAAAAACCGGTTGAAGTGTGGAGGGTAATACCGCTTTCTACCAATCCCTTTCGCAATGCTCCGGTAAGAGCCTGAATACGAGAGGCGATGTTCTTCAATCCCTCGGGGCCGTGATATACTGCGTACATGCCGGCCATAGAAGCGAGCAATGCCTGTGCGGTACATATATTGGAAGTGGCTTTCTCTCGGCGGATGTGTTGTTCACGGGTTTGTAGTGCCATGCGCAGGGCTTTGTTGCCGTGTTTATCGACGGAAACCCCGATAATTCTCCCGGGGAGCTGCCTTTTGTAATCCTCTTTGGTGGCAAAATATCCGGCGTGGGGTCCCCCGTACATCATCGGGATACCCAGACGCTGGGTGGAGCCCACGACGATATCTGCGCCCCATTCTCCCGGAGGAGTGAGTATCGCCAATGAGAGGATATCGGCTGCTACGATTACCATTACTCCGTGTGCCTTGGCGGCATCGATGATTTCTTTATGGTATGAAATGGTACCTTTTTTGTCCGGGTATTGGAGTACGATGGCAAAGACCGAACTGTCGATCATCTGAGGAGTTATCTCCTTATGTCCGACAGTTAATCCCAATGCCTTGGCACGTGTTTGGATGACATCGTAGGTCTGGTCAAAAACTCCGGCATCCACCCAAGCGGTATTGCGCTTCTCTTTTCTGAACTTCTTGGAGATAATCCGGTGCGCCATGAGAACGGCCTCAGCTGCGGAAGTCGCTTCATCGAGGAGGGAAGCATTGGCGATTTGCATGCCGGTCAATTCGGCTACCACCGTTTGAAAGGCGAGAAGGGCCTCTAATCTTCCCTGGGATATTTCCGCCTGATAGGGGGTATACTGGGTGTACCAACCGGGATTCTCCAACATATTGCGTTGGATGACCGGAGGCATGATCGTCCCGTAGTATCCCTGCCCGATATAATTGCGGTAAATCTTATTTTTGTCCGCGAGGGCCTGTATGTGGTTGAGGTATTCGAATTCGGACATCGCCGGGGCCAAATCTGGGAGTTGGGAAAGGCGGATATCAGAAGGCACAATGCGGTCTACGAGTTGATCGAGGCTATCTGCTCCGGTTATCCGAAGCATTTCTTCTATTTGGTCTTCGTTGGATCCCAGGTGCCTCGGTGGAAATTGGCCTGTGATGGCATTCGCACTCATGTTGCTTATCTTTTATGGTTTGTTATTGGGTTTGTCGGTATTGCTATTTTCTTTATTCTTGTTGTTGGGGCGGTTTTTGTTCCGGTCACCGGTTTTTTTCTTGTTAAATCGTTTCTTCTTATTCGTGTTATTGGGCTTGTTGCGGGCATTGCCCTTGTCATTTGATTTGTCACCGGGTTTGGAGGGTTTCTGAGCACCCTTTTGGGCATTGCCCGACGTCTTCTTTTGGCGGTTTTGAGTCCCACCCTTTTTGTCACCTGTTCGCCCGGAGCGGGAGGAAGAGCGTTTGTTTCTGCGTTTTTTACGCCGGCGTTTTTCATCCGGCAAGTCGATGACTCCGGTGAGGTCTGCGGATTCGAATTCAATCTCCTCTTCGCCCGGAACCTCGATTTTAGTCGGGACGTAGGCCTTTAGGTCTTCGGGATATATACCCTGATCGTTGAGCGATTTGATGCGTTTGACCTCTTCTTTATCCACGGGGATAACCATACCGCGTACGCCGTTGATGACTTTGCCATAGAACATGAGTCCTTTGAAGATGTCCATCTTTATCAGGGTGGCAAAGCCGTCCTTGAGTTTTAGTTTGTCCACCTTCTTGGGGAATTCGAGGAGGGCCTCCATGTAGGTTTCGAGTTCGTAATTGAGGCAACACTTCAACCTGCCGCACTGACCGGAGAGTTTGGATTGGTTAATGGCCAGATTCTGGTACCGGGCGGCGGTGGTAGTGACGCTTTTGAATTCGGTCAACCACGTGGAGCAACACAACTCTCGTCCACAGCTCCCGATTCCACCGATACGGCTGGATTCCTGGCGAGCGCCGATTTGGCGCATTTCCACCTTCACGCGGAACTCTTTGGCAAAGGCGCGAACGAGATTTCTGAAATCTATGCGCCCATCCGCCGTATAGTAAAAGGTGGCTTTCCGGAGGTCAGCTTGATACTGTATGTCCCCCAATTTCATATCCAAATCAAAACTGCGCACAATGGCGCGGGCTTGAACCAGTGATTTTTTTTCGATCTCTCGCGCTTCGTACATCTTTTCGATATCCCTCTGGGAGGCGATGCGTAAGATCTTATTGGTGATTTGGTCTTCTTTGACTTTCTTTTTGCGGATTTGAAGGCGGGCGATTTCGCCCGAAAGGTTGATGACTCCGACATCCCTTCCGTTGCCGGTCTCTACGACCACCCAGTTGCCGGAGTGGACATCGAGGCGGTCGGAGTTGATAAAAAAGCCTTTGGTCGCCCCGTTTTTGAAACTCACTTCGTGGTAGGGATAGGCCGCCGGATCCGGGATGTCCATCATGCTCAACCAATCCATGGTATTGAGCCTGTTGCATCCCCCATTCAAACAACTCCCATTTTTGCCGCAACCCGCGGCGGAGGTACTCCCATCTTTACTACACGATCCACATGCCATCTTACATTTATATTTTAAGCAGTCGAAGCTGCTGATATTCTCAAATACTTTTCAAACTGAAAGGTCAATGCCATAAATACAATAGAGGCATTGACGTTGCGCTCTATATAAAAGATTGCCTTGTCCAACACCGAAATGAGCGCATACATCTGCGGCACTTCCAATGCATTTGCAAAATTGCGAATAAATTCTATTTCTTCGGGCTTTAGATAGGAAGTTTCTGCTTTTCCGTGTATTTTTGTTTGGATGGCCTTATGTACGAGGAGGGAGCACTGTTTGACAAACTGCTTGCGGTGGTGGTTGTTAAGGCCCTGAAAAGCAGCGGCCATTTTGACCAGAGCGCCGGCATCGTTGTTTTTGGCGAGTTGTGCCCAGTGTGGGAGCGTCCAGATGTCATCTACAGAGTCCTCCGTACTCGTCGCTATCTTGAATGCTTCGTTAACATTGCCTTGGACGACGGGGGCTATCTTTTGGGCTTGCTCAGGGGCGATCCCCCCTTCTGCTAGGATGTCCACGACTTCCTCTTCCCGGTAAGCATCGACTTTGAAGAGTTGGGTCCGGGATAAAATGGTCGGAAGGATGGCGCCCATTTGCTCTGTAACCAGGATGATATACGTGTTTTCGGGCGGCTCTTCGATGAGTTTGAGCAGGCGGTTGCCCTCCTTGCCCATCAGCTCGGGAAGCCAGATGACCAGTACCTTATTGCCCCCTTCGTAGCTTTTAAAAGACAGTTTGTGCATACCGTTCAGGATATTGCGGGTGCTAAGATTGCCCTGCAAGTTCTTGCTCTTACTCTCGAAATCTCCCTGTTCGAGCCATGCCTGAAGGTCGATTTCGGGATGCCGGATGATGACCTCTCTCCAAGCTGCTACATAGTCGTCGCTGGTGTATTCGGAACCGATGATGGGGAAGAGGAAGTGGAGGTCGGGATGGGAGAGTTTGGCCGTCTTCTTGCATGGAGAACACATGCCACAGAGGTCTCCGGCAGAGGGATTCGCACATAACAACATCCGGGCTGTAGCAAGTGCGATACGCAGTTTACCGGACCCCGTTTTCCCATGAAACATCAACGCATGGGGCATTTGCCCGGAGTGCACAAGTCCTGCCAGTTCCGCCTTGAGAGTATCGTTGCCCCGTATGCCCGAAAAATCAAATGCCATATTCACTAACTCTATTGGGCTGCAAGATAGAGATAAATCGAAAAACCAGTGCTCCACATAAGAAATAAATATACATAGCAACCGATGCTATTTTTTATTGAATCGATGAGCTCAAGAAGGAGTTATGCCTTAGCATAATGACTGTTTGAGCAACGAAGAGTCGGATAGATAGAGCAAGTTTATATTGTAGTTATTTTGTTCTTGTAGCACTTAAGCGCCTTACGATCCTGAAAGGAATAAAATAGCTTGAAAACGCCATGTAAATTGCCTTTATTCTGATTCTTTGGGTTGTGAAACAGTTTGACGGATGCTGTACGATAAAAGAATAAAGACAAACACTTCGTCACGGCGAGCAACCTCTGCAGGATGCAAAGGCTAAATAGAGTTAATGCGAAGAGTTGCGTTGTAGTCCATTCCTCCAATTCAGAAAATGAGATCAACTTATTTAGCTGACGTTCTGACTGACTGGCGAATGAAGTAAAATCAGGCTAAATTTGTAAAGTTTAGTTCATTATTAATCAGTCATTTAACGAATTTTGGTGTGAATTAAGCATGCTTCACCAACGATAATATTTTATAATACGTCTTTACATATGATTGCACGACTTTTTATAAGTAGTGCCTGCAAGAAAACTCTTCAAAATTAGAAATGTATCTTTTGGCGATCTTTTTATTTTTCTCAACTCACTGATGCACAAGTGTGTCACGTAAGAAATAAATATATATACTAGGCGAAGTTATTTTTTATTTAGACAAGGCGAAGGTTCTCGCGAATAGCCATAGCTATTTAAGAGGTTCTTCAACGAAGTATAAATAAAAAAGGACGAGTATATATGTGTAGTTATTTTTTGCGTGACGCACTAACATCACTTCGTCTCGAAAAATAGAAAAGCACATCCAAAATCTTTCATTTCATAAAGTTTGACAGTTTCTAGCAAGCACTAAGTAAATAGAATGAAATGAATATTAAACTATTAGCCGTTCTTTTGACTTTCATTATAATTGGGTGTCAAAAAATTGATGTAAATGAATATTGTCATCAAATGGGAACAAACCTTAGTTTTGTTGAAGAAGATTTTAAACCGAACTATACTATTCAATTTCCAAACACCTATGTCGGTGAAGGACTACATTTTCTTTTTACACCTGTATTCTTCAAATCGTCACCGAGCGGAGTAATTTATTCTTACAAATACTTATGTGCAACTGATTGCCACATTTATTTTGGTCAAATACTTGAAACACCTCTTCCCAATAAAATATTATACTCAGATTATACAAATAAGCATAACGGTGAAATTTTAGATAAAAGAATCAACTTTTGTATCAATCAAGAATTATTTATGGTCCTCTATTATAGTTCGAAAGGATTCAATAAAAGTAAATTGTTTATCAAGGATAAGGGCGAGTTCAAAGAAGGTTTGATTGTTGAATTTGGAGAAAATAATATTGATGAAGTAATTGCTATACTAAAAACGATTAAAAGGAAATAATGGATTATGATGTGCGTATTTCGAGCTTTACAATTCATTTGTCGGAACAAACCAATACATCTTAGATATTAAATTAAATAATTATTGTTTGGTTGTGAAAATAGGCTTTAAACTTCAAACAGAACCGGCTTTTCCTTATCCCGTCCAATTGATGTAATAAAATTCAAAATGAGGTAGAATAATATGATTAATTGAGATTTAAGTCCGAAACATATGTATATCCTATTACTAAAGGCATTGATGCACAATGGATTGGAATCAAAAAATTTGTAAAAGTGATAAGAAGTGGGGCACAAGGAATAAAATCATATTTAGAAACGCATTTTTTTATAAGTTCCTTGAACTGCAACAAAGCAGAGTTGTATTCAAAAGCAATAAAATCTCATTGGGGAATAGAAAATAACCTTCATTATGTTAAGGATGCAAATATGCATGAGGACAAATCAGGAATAAAAGGAGGTTCTTCGGCAGAAAACCTTTCAATATTTAAAAATATAGCCATTAATATATATCGCGGAAATGGGCTACAATCGATAAAATATGCAACCAGAAGGTTCATCAATAGGGTTGATGAACAAATGAAATTGATTATAAATATTCATATCAGAAATAAACATATGTGTAAAAGTTAGTGATGAATAGCCTTGGGTTTGAGAAGGGTGTATTGCAATGGTTAATTGTTAATTGTTAATGGTTTACCGTACGGATCGAATTTATTTCCTTACCTAATTCCTAATGTGACCTTATAACGCCGGGGCGTCACAAGTCGTGCCTTATAATGCCGGGGCGTCACAGGTCGTGGTAATCAACAACTTTGTTTTGAACCACAAAGACACATTAGGACACAACAGGTTTATGTCCTGTAATGACTTCAAGTAGAATTCCATACGCCGGTTTGAGAAGTGACGTATTATGCGTGCGCCTATACTACACATAGCGCAATAAAAATTGCAAATCTCCAAACGCTCCTGCGTGATGAATCTCTCAACAAACCGGCTTCAAAGTCACTCCTGTCAGTCGTACTTTTGAGTCCTACATTTAGTTTGTAATACACACTTGCAATGCACCTTGATGTGCATTACCATAATTTTATTACTTTTGGCGCATGTTTTTCGAGCAAATCTTAAGTGGGCGAAGAAGTATTTGGGCTTTTGTGGGGACGATAACCCTCGTCGTCATCGGTTATGTATTGGGGCAATTCCCCTTGGCCGGGGTGGCAGCGGTTTACGCCGGAGCAAATGACTTATCGATGGAGGAACTCCAAAATGCGATGGAAACCATGGATTTTTCGCTATTGGGGATGAGCGAAAACCTTACCCTTACGCTGTTGCTCTTTACCTTTATTTTCGCCCTGATTGGGCTTTATATCGGGGTTCGGGCACTGCACAAGCGACCGCTGAAGTCGATAGTGACCGGTTCTCCCCATATCCGTTGGCATCGCATCCTGTTTGCCTTTGCCCTATGGGTCGGATTGACCGGTGTTGCCGAGGGATTCAGCTATTTTACCCACCCGGAGAGTTATGTTTTTCAGTTTGATCCCGGTCCGTTTTTTACGCTCGTCCTAATAGCTTTCTTTCTATTGCCCATTCAGACCTCCACCGAAGAGCTTTTTACCCGGGGTTATCTCATGCAACTGTTTGTTTACCTGACGCACAGGCCCTGGATTGGAGCCGTCGTATCATCTGCCCTCTTCGCTGCACTCCACGGGATGAATCCCGAGGTGGACAAGTTTGGCAAGTGGACCATGATGAGTTATTACTTTACGGTAGGGCTCTTTTTGGCAATATTGACGATATTGGACGATGGGCTCGAGCTGGCTTTGGGGGTGCATGCAGCCACCAACATCTTTGGAGCCCTTTACGTCACCTATTCCGGCGCAGTCATCCAAACGCCCGCATTTTTCCAACTCATAGACCCCGATGTGGATGGGATGATCCTCGAATTTGTTTTGGCGGCCGCCTTCTTTTTGTGGATAGCTCAAAAGAAATACGGGCCATGGGATTGGGGTAAGTTGATTCGCCCTTTGGCTATTGGCAAAGAGGAATCGCCTCTTGCATCAGAGAGGGGATAATGTTTGCGTTCCACCATTTCATACCCAAAAATTATCACACATTTCTTGGCAAAACACAACATTTTAAGAGCCGGATTTGTTAAAACCCCGTGTTAGGTGGACAGCCGAAAACATGAAATTACAATAAAATATAAGCATATGAAGTACGCTTTGCTCTTGTTGTCCTTGCTGGTGACAACACCCCGGATTTTTGCCCAGTGTTACTGGCAGCAACAGGTCGACTACTCCATGGATATAGAGATGGACGTCAGGGCCAACCAATTGGGCGGATACCAAAAACTCGTCTATACCAATCACTCTCCCGATACCCTCCGTCAGGTCTTTTATCACCTCTACTTCAATGCCTTTCAACCGGGAAGTATGATGGATGTCAAGAACCGGACCATCCTGGACCCACACCCCAAGATAAAGAGCCGGATATCCACCTTAAGCGAAAAAGACCAAGGGTGGCAGAAGATTCTCTCCCTCGCTCAGGATGGTAAGCCGGTCGAGTATGAAATCGCCGGCACTATACTGCAAGTGACCCTCGACCACCCGGTTCTGCCCGGAGCATCCACGCAACTTGATATGCATTTTAAAGCACAAGTGCCCGTTCAAATTCGGCGTTCCGGTAGGGACAATGCCGAAGGCGTGCGCTATACGATGACCCAATGGTACCCCAAAATCAGCGAATACGACCGGGATGGTTGGCACCCCAATCCATACGTCGGTAGAGAGTTTTACGGCGTCTGGGGAGATTATGATGTGACCATTTCTATCGATCCGCAATATATGATTGGAGCGACCGGATTGCTTCAAAACCCCGGTAAAACCCCGGACCAACGACCGGAAGAGATGAAAGATAACAAGCGAATCTGGCACTTTAAAGCCCGGCAGGTGCATGACTTTGCATGGGCGGCAGATCCGGATTTTACCCGCAAAACCATGCAGAGAAAGGACGGTATATTACTCCAATTTATCTATCAGCCCGGAGAAAAGACGGCGGATTGGGCCAAGATGCCTGCCATCATGGATAAGGTCTTCGATTATGCCAATACCCATTACGGTCAGTACCCTTTTCCGGCGTATTCGTTTATCCAAGGGGGGGACGGCGGCATGGAGTACCCCATGCTCACCATGATTACCGGCAATCGCAGTATCAACAGCCTGGTGGGTGTCGCGGTACATGAGCTCATGCACAGCTGGTTTCAAGGAGTGCTTGCCACCAATGAGTCGCTCTACGCATGGATGGATGAGGGCTTCACAAGTTTTGCCTCCACTGAAATCATGCATTACCTCGCACAGGCCGGCATCCTAGGTACGCCCGAACAAGCGGCCAAAAACCCCTTTTTGGGGGAGATAGAGGGGTATCTCGCCTATGCCAAATCCAATTACGAAGAGCCCTTGTGCACCCATGCCGACCATTTTAATACCAATTACGCGTACGGTATGGCTTCCTACGTCAAAGGGCAGCTCTTGTTGTACCAATTGGGGTACATCATCGGGGACGAGACCATGCACAAAGGGCTCCGCAAATATTTTGCTCAATGGAAATTCAAACATCCCACAGACCTGGATTTCTTCCGGGTGATGGAGAAGGTCAGCGGTATCCAGCTCGATTGGTATTACCGCGATTGGGTGCACTCCACCAAAAAGATTAATTACTCCATCGACACCGTCATTTCCACGGGCAATATCTTCCGAAAAAAGACGGTGGTCACCCTTCGCAATACCGGCCAAATGCCTATGCCCATCGATGTGGTTGTCACCTTCAAGAATGGCAAACAAAAGATGTACAATATCCCATTGCGTATGATGTTTGGTCACAAGCATGAAATGGTGGACATGCCCGTACAAGTACTTCCGGCATGGCCCTGGGTCAATCCCACCTACTCACTGACCATTCCCAAAAGAATGGGGAAAATCAAAAGCATCGAAATCGATCCGAGCTTGCGCCTGCTGGACATCGATCGCAGCGACAATCGCTGGGAGCAGTAGGGGGCTGCGTAAGAATAGCTATCGAGACGATTGAATAGGAGCCATGCCATAACATAGTGGCGGTCTGAGCAACGAAGAGTTGGAGGAATGGAGCGAGGGGATATGCATAATTAATTTCTGCGCATTGCACTATATCTCCTCCCATTCATAACCGATGATATTCCTCTTCTCGCTACTGAATTGGATACCGATGAGGTAGATGTTTTGAGCGTCTCCTTGGTATTTTTCCCAATATCGTCGCTCTTTGATTTGTTGGAGGGCATTTCCGGTGGCTTTATCCGTCAGCTTAAACTCGAAGATAAACGC
>Ga0256832_1002560_pt1 | contig 12409 bp, 9 predicted proteins | sample 134614metaG_FD_190534 | JGI IMG/M metagenome (GOLD analysis project Ga0256832, IMG submission 190534) | Hydrothermal vent microbial communities from Lau Basin, Pacific Ocean - 134-614 | ecosystem: Environmental > Aquatic > Marine > Hydrothermal vents | place: Pacific Ocean: Lau Basin | collected... | reverse complement strand
CTCGGCCCCCGGAAGACCGTGCTGCACGAGCGTCGTGTGAACCTCGTGCAACTCTTCCTCGTGACGCGAGACCTCCTCGCGGATGGCCGTGGCCACGACGCCCTGCTCCAGCTCGGAGATGTCATGGCCGAACACATCGCGGAAGTGCTCGTAGGCCTCGACGACGTGCTGGAACTCGAGTCCAACCTTGGGACGGAACGACGCCTGACGGAAGAGGTTGTTGTTGGGGAAGGTGCTCCTGGCTTCGAGGGAAAGCGCGCTCTCGATGCTCTGGCCCTTGCTCGTGGCCTCGATCTTTCCCGCCCGCAGCAGGGCGACAACCAGGAGCCGGACCACGTCGAAGTCCCAGCCGAAAGGCTCCTTTGCGAACTCGTCGGCCAGGTATCGACCGCTGGCCGTCTCCCCGTAGCTCGTCCGGTTCTCGATGCGGGCCAGGACCTCGGCTAAAGGGCCGCTTTCTGTGTTGAAGACCGGCTTGCCGCCCTGGTCGCGCACGAGAGACAGGTCGGTGAACACCGGCGTAAGACCACGCAGGCTCTCGGTCGTGAGCAACGCGTCGAGGTCCTTCTTGGAGACGCGGGCGGCGGCCTCCTCGAAGCGCTCGAAGACCTCGGGCAGCGCCTGCGCGAGCGCGCGGGACGCGGCCTTGCCGACCTCGCTCACCTTCTCGTCGGGGCTCCGATCGTTGCCGCGGAAGAAGATCGACCCGGAGAGCAGCGCCTGCTTCAGCAGCCGCTTCAGCTCGTCCTGATGGCGGCGTAGTCGGCGCTTCTCCTCGGCAACCAGCGCGGTCTCGTCCTTGGTCTGGGCGCCGCGCTCTTTGCGGGCGAGGATCTCCTTGCTGCGATAGAGCTCGACCGTCTCACGGTCGATGGCCTCGCCCGTGGTGGCCACCCAGAAGATGCTCTTGGTCTCGATCTGGCTGCGCTTGCGCATCTCAAGGGCGCGCTCGGTGTACTCCTTGCCCGCCTCCGCCAGGGTCAGGTGGACGGGGATGTCGCCTTCGGTGACCAGCCGGCCATTCAGGTAGAGGCCCGCCTTGAAGCCCTTGACGTCGAGCAGCGTGTGCGCGGGCTGCGGCTGCCAGAGAGTCGAGACGGCGTCGGCGTGCAGGCGGCTGATGTCGCCTGGCTTCGGCGACAGGCTCGCGCGCTGACGCTCCCAGTCGTCCTCCGCCGGGGAGGGGATCCGGTAGCCATCGTCGCCAAGACGAACCTTGTGGGCCTCGAGCAGGGCGCTCAGGGCCGCTTTTACCTCGGAGAGGCGCGAGTCGCTGTCGACCCCCGGGTGCAACGTGGCCGCGATGTTCTCGGGCGTGCGGTGGATGCTGCGGACGTACTGCAGCAGGCAGATCGCCTTGGCGACCGGCTGTGCGAGCGGGTGATCGACCTCTTTGTCGATGGCGTCGATCTTCCCGCGGATCTCGCTGGCGATGTTCCCGGAGACCAGGTCGTAGATCTGGTCGATGGTCGCCAAGGTTCCAACGGGCTTGTCGCCCAAGGCCACGTCGGGATGGATGAGGAGCTGCTGAGCGAGCTTGATGATCGTGCGGTTGGCGCCGCCGACGTGCTTGCTGGCGCCGCCCTGGGTCCTCAGGCCCGAGACGACCTGGATGATGAGATCGATCTGGTACGGGAGCAGCGGGTAGAGGTCGACGAAGGACTCGGTGTCGAGCTCGGGCAAGCGGATGTCGGCGGTGAGACGGGTGTTGTCGGTGAGCCGTCCTCGGTGCTCGGTGAAGAGCTCGCGGAGGTCCTTCTGTGCCTCGGCGTTCTTCGAGAGCACGCGCTTGCTCGTGACCTCGGAGATGTCGGCGGGCTCCAGGTGGACCTGCAGAGGGAATCGGTCCATGAGGCGAGCGAGCTCGACGCGCTTGTCGTCGAGGCCGCCGACCAGCTCGGTGAGCTTCTCCTGCGAGGTGACGACGAGCCACATCCTGCCGCGGCCCACACGTCCCAGACTCTGCACGACGGCTTGCAAGTCGAGCATCTTCTGGACGTCGCGGGCGACGAACTGGCCCACCTCGTCCACGACGAACACGAGGCTCTTGCCCGGGCGACGCCTTTCCATCAGTTGCTTGCACCGCTCGGCCAGGCGACCAGGGGTGATGTCGGCGCGTCGGAGCGCGGACTGTCGCCAGCTATCGGCTGTGGGGTAGGTCGCCGGGTCGAGCGTGTGCATCACGCGGCTTGCCTGCTGGACCGCGATGGCGATCTTGCCCTTCTCCTTGTCCCAGTCCTTGCCGAAGACGTCGGCGTAGGTCTGCTTGAAGGCATCGAGGCGACTTTCACCCTCCAGCGTGATCTCCAGCTCCGACAGGTCGAGGTCGCGGGCGTAGCCCAGGCTCTGCAGGAAGAGCCGGTACATGATCTCGGTGATCGTCTGGTTGCCGGTGCGTATCCCGCGGTCGGTAGAGACGTCGAAGATCACCGCGTCAGTCGGGATGTGCTCGGTGATGTTTTGCAGGAGAACCTGCACGCGGGAGTCGCCACTGCGGCCCGCGAAGAGCTCCGCAGCGCCCTGGCCAAGGATCGGACGGTTCTCCAGTGCGAGGCCCAGGTACTTGGCAAAGCTCGACTTACCGGAGCCGAAGAAGCCGGAAACCCACACGCCGACGCCCTCGTGAGGCTTGTTGGGCGTCTCGCGGTACTGCTCCAGGATGTCGATGAAATGGGCGCGGAGCGAGTCGGTGACCACGTACTCCGCGAGCTCGTCCTTGAGGATTTGCTCGTCGGCCTGGTCGACCTTGATGACCTCCTCAATGCGACGGTGGATGTCGCTTGCGAAGAGGTCTTTCACGGTCTTGTGGGTCATTGGGTCAGCTCCTCTGTGCTTCCTCAGAAGATCTTTGGCCGGTAGTTGTGCTCCGCATCGAGGACGCCCATGAAGCGGAGTCCCGCGGCTCCGTCGAGCTCACCGGGATAGAAGAGGACCGCTGGCACACGGACCTTCCCCTTGAGCTGCTCGAGCAGCGACGATGTCCGGTAGATCGGGAACAGAGCGCCCGCGCGGACGATGAATACCACGTCGCGCAGCGGATCGGCGTCCGTCGGGATCCGCTGCGCCACGAGCTCGTCGAGGGGCTGGTACTCGCTCAGCACCTGGTGGATGGTTTCGATGGTCGGCTCCAGGCCGACAGACCTCTCGGCATCGACGAGCGCCTCCGGCCCCATCCCCTCGGCCTCGAGCGCGCTGTCCAGGCACTCGGCGAGGGAGATCGTGGTGACGCGCTTGCCGGCCTGTTCGAGCCGTGTGCGCAAGAGCGCCACCTCCTGGCGTACGTCGAACTCCGCCTCCGGCGGGTAGCGGAAGATCGCGTAGGGCATGTCGTGGTAGGCGCTGATGTCCGGGCGCGGGTCTGCGCTTCGGAGCACCGGTTCGAGCCGACCGGTCAGCCTTTCCTTCCAGTCCGTCATGGCGCCGCTCCCATCATCGGGCCCCTCGCATAGTCGGTGGTGGAGCTGCAGGGCAGATCGAGCTGGGCCAGGCTGCCCGCGACCTCGTAGTGGAGCCGCCGAAACTGGTGCAAGCGGAGCAGCTCGCGCTCCACGTCGGCGGCACCCATCAGATACATGTGCCAGTCTGGCGAGTCGACGATCTTGCGTGCGTTCGGTTCGGCCTCGGCCATCGCGTGCAGCAGGTAGAGGAAGCTCTCCTCGGGCAGATGGTAGGAGGCAAACTCCTTGACGAGCGTTCCTGTCATCAAGCCGAAGTCCGCGGCCATGCGCAGCAGGCCAGATGCGACGCGAGAGGTGGTGGCGTCCGACCAGTTGCCCGAGATCTGGATGCCTCGGCGCCTCTTGAGCTTTCGTAGGTAGGGGACGACATCTTCCGTGCGGATTCGGTAGGTGCCGTCCACGTAGTGGTCGTAGAGCCAGCTCGTCAGGAAGTCGCGAAGCAGGAACTCGTCGCGCGTCATGTGCCAGAGCAACAGCGGCTTCCAGACTTCACGGTCGCAGCCAGCCTGAGCAAGCTCGACGAGAGGCCGGTCCCGGCCGGCGGGGTCGAAGCGACGGTTGAGAACGAACGCGACGTCGCGAAGCCAGTTCGTGCTCGTGGCACCGATCCAGTTTTCCTCGCGCATTCTGGAGAGGTTGTCGCGGCGTGAGAGGCCGAAGTCCCAACGCTGGAACACCACGTAGGTCTCGTCGATGAACGAGTACTTCACCGTGAAGGACGAGACGACATTGGCGCGGGACGTCGTCAACTCAGCCCTCCAACCTCGCGTACGGGATCGCGGGGCTTCCTGCCTCGCCTCGGGCGAACCCGGCGGCAAGCAGGGTGATCACCCCATCGTCGGCCCTGTGCGTGCCAGGGAGAGGCACCGCGCGACCCTCCGCCGACCGGCGGAGCTTGAGGGTCGCGTCACGCTGCTCTGACGTCAGGAGTTCGAGGCCGCTCATCGCCTCGATGAGGTCCCCGTCCTTCAGCACAGCAAGGCGCTCGAACAATGGGGCCCATCGCTCACCCTCATCCAGCCAGTCCTGCCACCGCTCCTCGAACGCCTCCTCCACCTCCGCGGGGAGGTTCCAGAGCGTCATGCAGCCCGGCGGGTTGAACAGCTCCTCACACCGGCTGCGCGCCACGGCGAACACCACCCGCGCCTGCGCGAAGTGATGTGTCGCCGGGAAGCCGCGCTTCAAGACGACGGCACCGTGGCGGCCCAGCATGCCTTTGCTGTTCCACCAGCGTGCGAGATCCATCTCGCCGAAGCGCGCGACCACCAGCCGGAGCTTGAGCAGCCGATCCAGGTCGACAGGAGCAGCGGCGCCCGCAGTCATCCTTGCTCCCCCCTGGCATCGTCGTCGTCCGTCGACCCCGCGCCGCCGGCCAATACCCACTCGTCGACCTCGGAGATCCGGAACTTCCAGAGGCGACCCATGCGGTGGGCAGGTAAGCCCTTCTTCTCGATCCAGCGGTAGACCGAGTCCTTCGCAACACCGAGGTGCTTGGCGACTTCTTCAACAGAAACCCAGGGTTCGGCCATCGAGTTCGGCTCCTCCTGTTGAGCCGCGAGAGCGCACAACGACGCTTCAAGCGCGACGGGCCCGAGCGGGCGCCACGGTATCTCGGTCCATCGGAGCCCTCAAGGACGAATGAAAGTCGATGAAAGCGGGTGGCTATCGCTGTTGGGACGCGGGCCGGATCGCCACCCACCGCTCCCTCTGCTCACTCCAGAACGCCACCCGAACCACCTGGCGCAGGTCGTGCTCGGTGATCGGGTCGCGGCCGGGCGGGCCTCGGTGAAGAGGATCTCCTCCTGGATGTCGGGGGCGAGGAGGAGGAGATCGAGGAGCTGGGTGATGCGGGCGCGGCTGAAGCCGAGGCGGCGTCGATCATGGCCTGCAGGCGGTGGGCGAGGGCGAGCATGCGGGCGGCGCGCAGCGGGCGCGTGGGCTGGGGCTCGGGCGGCGTGGGGGCGATCTGGGTGAAGACCTTGGCGCGGCCGCGCCGCACGCGGAAAAGACGTCCCGTGAAGACACGGTGGCCGGGCTCGGTGTGCGACTCGCGCAGGGGCTCGGCGGTGGATCGACTCATGGGCTTGTCTCCGTGGGTGCGACCAGGTGCAGGCTGGGTGGCGCGGTCGTCGCCGGGGTCGTCGCAGTTGGCGGTGCGGAGGGCGGCGCTTCGTCGGGGCCGGCGTCAGGATCGGGCGGCGTCGCGCCAAAGTCGACCAGCGTCGCGGTGACCTCGCCCGAGGGCTCGTCCACGCGGACCTCGTGGACCAGGGCGTGGACGAGGCGGTAGCGGTTGGGCGGGGTCATCGCCTTCCAGAGCGCGGTGAAGTCGTCGAGGGCGGCGGCCACCCAGGCAGCCTCGGCCTCGAGCTCGTCGAGGCCTGCGAGGCGGCGCTCGACCACGGCGAGGCGATCCTGCAGACGGGCGAGCTCGTGGCCCACCTCCTCGAGGCGCTCGTCGAGCAGGCGGGCGGCCGGGCCCGACAGGGCGGCAGCCTTGCTTACGAGCTGCTGGCCCTCGGCCGAGAGCTCGGCGATTGTCCGCGGTAGGCCGGCTCGCTCGGTGTGCAGCTCGGCGTGCTCGCGCTCGAGGCGCTCGGCGATGCGCGCGCGCACCTCGGCGGCGAGCGCCCCGCCCTCGGTAGCCTCGTGGAGGCGGTCGATGACGAAGTCCTCGATAGCCGCGGCAGGCAAAGGTCTCGCCGGGCAGGCGCCGCGGCCCTGCTTCTCGCGGGTGAGGCAGCGGTAGTAGCGGTAGGTCCGGCCGCCCTTGCGGGTCGAGGCCGGCGTGAAGGCCGCGCCGCAGCAGGCGCAGCGAAGCAGACCCCGCAGCATGTAGTCCGGGGTCCGCGGCCGCGCGCGCGTGCGGCGGGTCTGCTTGCGCAGCATCGCCTGGGCCTGGCGCCAGCGCTCCTCGGGCACGATGGCGTCGTGCTCTCCCGGGTGGACCTCGTCGCCGTAGGGCATGAAACCCGCGTAGATGGCGTTCTTGACCACGCGCAGCACCGCATCCTTGGTCCAGGGGCGAGCCTTGCGGATGTTGCCGTTCTGGGCCCGGTGGCGCTTGGTGGCCCGGCCGCGCTCGTTGAGGATCCGGGCCGCCGTCAGGGCCGAGCCGTGCTCGAGGTAGAGGTCGAAGACCTCGCGCACCACCACGGCCTCGACCTCGTCGACCACGAGCTTCTTGTCCACCACCTGGTAGCCGAGAGGCACCGAGCCGCCGGTCCACTTGCCCTTGCGCCGCGCGGCCACGATCTTGTCGCGCGTGCGCTCGGCGATCATCTCGCGCTCGTACTCGGCGAAGGACATGAGCATGTTGAGCGTGAGGCGGCCCATGGCGTCGGCGGTGGAGAAGTTCTGGGTGACGCTCACGAAGGCCGCCCCGGCCTTGTTGAAGCGCTCCATCACCTTGGCGAAGTCGATGAGCGAGCGCGACAGCCGGTCCACCTTGTAGACCACCACCACGTCGACCTTGCCCGCCTCGATGTCGTCGAGCAGGCGCTGAAAGGCCGGGCGGTTGATGTTGGCGCCGGAGAAGCCGCCGTCCTCGTAGGCGTCGGGCAGCAGGTGCCAGCCGTGGCGTGCGCGGCTGCGGATGTACTGCGCGCAGGCCTCGCGCTGGGCGTCGAGGCTGTTGAAGTCCTGGTCGAGGCCCATCGTCGTGGACTTGCGGGTGTAGATGGCGGCGCGCTTCGCGCGGGCTTGAGGCTTGAGGGGTGGGGCTTGAGGGGACGTACGTCGCTGCGTAGTGTCGTGTGTCATGAGGGACCACCGAAAGCCGCGGGCGTTCGAGCTGGCCGATGCTCTGGTTGTCCGCGTCTACGAGGTGACTTGCTCCTTTCCGGGCGAGGAGCGTTTCGGCCTCGTGTCTCAGCTTCGCAGGGCTTCTGTCTCCGTCCCGACGAACATCGTCGAAGGCTGTGCTCGCGCGACAAAGAAAGAGTACTTGCACTTTCTACAGACGGCTTTTGCCTCGCTCCGTGAGGTTGGATACCTGCTCGACCTGTCGCGGAGGTTGGGATTCCTCCATGACCCCGAGGCAGAGGCCATCTTGTCGCAACACGACGAGGCCGCGCGGACTCTCGGAGCCTTGCTACAGTCTCTTCGTCAGACCTAGCCACAAGCCTCATGCCTCACCCCCGCATCCCCTTCGGCCTTTGCGCGAGCAAAGGCCGAAGAACAGGAACCCGTTCCAGTTGGTGCCAGTGATCACGCGGGCGATCTTGGACAGGCTCGCGTAGCGCTCGCCCTGGTACTCGAAGCCGTCGTCGAGCATGCGTACCTCGTGGTCGGTGCCCTTGTGGGTCTTGACCAGGACCTCGCCCACGGGCGGCAGGCGCGGATCGCGGGCCTTGGCGTCGGGCGCGGGCGGCTCCTCGGCGGGCGCCTGGTCGGCGGGCTCTTCGCTGGCGCGGCCCCTCCGATAGCGGAGGGGCGCGTCCTCGGCCAGCTCGTCGATGCGGGCCCGGGCTCGCGCGGACAGGCCGCCCTCGGCCAGCTCCTGGATCCGGTAGGCCACCTTCTTCTTGAGGTAGGCCTTGTTGCGGCTGCGGGTAGGCTCGCCAAAGAGCTCGGCGTAGCGCGCGGTCAGCTCGGCCGTGGTCATGCGCTCGAGCTGGGCCACCTGGGTGGCCACGTCGGCCACCTGGCTGCGCGCCCGCGCGGCGCGGGTCTTTGCGGTCTGGGTCATCGCTCTTCCTCCATGTCTCGGGCTGATTGCCGCTGGCGCCCATCGCCGGCGGTCTCGTGGACATGCAGGCGTTGTTCTGGGGAACAGGCAAGCTCTTCAGACGCGTGGTTCTGCCCGGATTCCGAGCCGTTTCCCGGCCTGGCCATCCGCTCGACGGTGAGGTCGAGGATGGCCTGGGCCAGCACGTCGGCTGCGACCTTACGCCGCTCCTCCAGGGTCAGCTTGCGGCTGCGTCCGTCTTCCATCGGCTCTCCGGCTCCTCTCCGGCAGGGGGGCCGCCGCTCGACGCCACCTGAACGCCGGGTGGTCGGCTCCTCTCCACCCGGGCAAAGCCACGCCCCGCGGATTCGGGGACATTGCGTTCACCAGGCCGGTGCAGCGCGCTCGTGGAGGGGCCGGGCTGCTGGCGGTCGCGAGCGGTCAGCGGAGGGGCTGTCCCCGTTTTCGAGGTCCCTGGCTTTGCGCTGACGAGGGACACCGCGTCCCCGAGCGCCGCACGCACCGCGGACGCGAGCGAGCCGAGGAGAGAGCAGCCGATGACCAACCCAGAGCAACCCGCCCCGCGATGCGGCCACCTGCGGCCGCAGGCCCGCAGGAGCTGAGCCGTGGACCCGGCCGCGTTCCGCCACCTGGTCGACGAGGTCAAGCGCCGCACCGACATCGTCGAGCTCATCGGCCGCGACATCGAGCTTCGGCCCGCGGGCTCGCACCTGGTGGGCAGCTCACCATGGAACCGCGACTCCAACCCCTCGTTCGTGGTCTGGCCGGACAGCCAGCGCTGGGAGGACTTCTCGCGCGGCGGCAATGGCGGCGGCGACTGCATCACCTACGTGCAGGGACGCGACGGCGTCGGCTTCATGGACGCCCTGCGCCTGCTCGATGTGGCTCCGGAAGCTGGACTCGAACCAGCGACCAATCGGTTAACAGCCGACCGCTCTACCAACTGAGCTATTCCGGAAGGAGGGGCCAAATCTGAAGCGATGGGGGGCGGCTGTCAAGAGTTCGAGTCGCGCTCGAGGAGCTGCTGAACCCGGGCGAGGAGGCGCTCGGGCACGAAGGGTTTGGCGAGCAGGTCGAGCTCCGTGAGCTCGATGCCGTGGCGGGCGACGAGCTCGCCGGCGTGCCCGGTGACATAGAGCACCCGGTGCACGGCGCCGGCTTGCCGCAGCTCCTGCGCGAGACGTGGGCCCGGGAGGTCGGGCATGATGACGTCGGTGATGAGCAGCGCATAGGGGGCGGCGCCTTCGGCGGTCGCCAGAGCGGCTCGGGCGTCCGCGGCTTCGCTGACACGGTAGCCGGCGTTCTCGAGAACGCGCCGAAGCGCGGCACGCACCTGCCCGTCGTCGTCGACCAAGAGGATGCGCTCCCCACGCCCGCGCCTCGGCGAGGGTGGCGTGTCGGACGGGGTCCGAGGGGCCACAACCGCGCGAGGAAGGTACACCGTAAAGCAGACAGCGGCGGATCCCTCGCCCCCCAGCTCGAACGTCCCGCCGAGCTGCCGCGCAATGCTCTGACAGCTCAGCAACGCGCCGTCGTCCATGGACGAACACGGCGGCGCGGACGAACCATCGAGCGCCATGGACGAAGCGGCACGAATCCCATCGGCCTCTGCGTCCTGAGTGATCCGAAGGCGCACGAAATCACCGGGGGCAGCCTCGAGTCGCTGCGCCTCCGCGCCGAGCGTGCAGTTGTCCGCCCGCACCGTGACCCGTCCCCCGGCTCCCACCGCAGCCGGCGTGCAGAGCACGAGCTGGGTCACGAGCTGGTCGAGCTGCGCCGGATCCGCCCGCACCGCCCATAAGCCCGCGGAGCGCTCCTCCACGAAGGTCACATCTTCGTTGAGGGCGCGACGTAGCAGGCGCCCGATCCGCTCGAGGCTCTCGCCGAGATCGACAACCTGTGGCGGTGCTGGACACCGACGGGAGAACACGAGGAGCTGCTGGGTGAGCTCGGCGGCCCGCGCGGCGGCGCGGTCGACCTCTTCGAGCTCACCGCCAATGCCCGCGCCAGCGGCCGCGTCGGAGGCCAGCGCCACGGTTGCCCGAATGACCGTGATGAGGTTGTTCAGATCGTGGGCAACCCCACGCGCGAGTCGGCCCACCGTCGCCAGGCGCTGCGCGTGGCGGAGCTGCTTGTCCAGGCGCTGCTCGCGGCTCACGTCGCGCAAACTCAACTGCACCTCGCGACGCCCCTCACCCTGCACGAGCGCACCGGCGACAACGAACGGAAGCAGCCGCCCCTCACCCCCCAGACGAACCCGCGCAGCCGGCGCTTGCTTCCCGTCGACGAGCGCCTGCGCCACGGCCTCGATCGCTGCCCGATCGGCGGGCAGGAATAGCTCGCGCACGTCGTGACCACGCAGCTCTTCGGGGCGACGCCCGAGCACTCCAGCGAAACTCGGCGTGCAATGCCGCAGCTGCCACGAGCCGATCTCGAAACGACACCCCAGCGGCCTCGTGACCGCGTCCTCGGTCGCGACCATGCCTTGAACACCATCGGCGCCGCCATGCATGACCCCTTCGCGAAGCGCGCGCACCAACAGCCCGACGTCTTGCACGACGGCGCCCCACTCCTCCCGGCGCAGGGTCACCGCGGCACCGCTCCCCGCCCCACGCTCTCCCAGGCGTTCCAGCCGCCGCAAGGCAGCATCGAGGTGGTCAAGGTGCGTTCGCCGGTGCCACACCTCCCATGCTCGCCTAGCCGTACGCCGGCGCCAAGCCCGAACGTGCCCGTCAACGACAGATAGGTCGGAGCTCGCCCACGCCGTACAGCTCTGCATAGCCCCGCCTGACGCCAAAGCACTTCGAACGCAGCGCGCAGGGATCGCAGACAGATGGGTGAAAGACTTCTGCGCCGCCGTAGCCCGCCGGCTCACCCCCGGTCAGGACCACGCGGGAGGACTGCACGGCGGCAGCGTCGAGTCGCCCTCGGACCGCGGCAGGCGCGACGAACGCAGGGCGCTCTCGGGACGCCCGGCGATCGCAGAAGGAGCAGCCCTGGTTGCAGGTCTCGTTGGTGTAGACCCGGACCGTGCGGCCCTACCCTCGCATGCCCCACTCAGTCACGGAGCGCTCGCACCACGAGCTCCTCGACGGGCGACGAGGCCGGCGCAGAAAAACGCAGGGGCTCGCGTGTGAAGAGGACCGGGTTGCTCATCCAGCGGATGCGGCCGGAGGGGTTGGGCGACGGAGAGTGGAGCATGAACGGGTGCAGGGCGTAGACGTCGCCGACACGACCTGTGAGCGGCACGAAGCTCCGGCAGCGTTGGATGATTCGCGCGGTGCTGCGCCGATCGACGAAGTCGACAGGGCCGGAGCGAAGCTCCCGCGCAACCTCGCGCACGGACTCGGGAGCGATGTAGGTCGGCCCACGGTCGAGCTCCACGTCGTCGAAGAGCACGACGAGGACGAGCCCGTTGCGGTACGTCTGCAGGCTCGTACGCTCCGATGGTGCGTCCATGTGCCATGAGCCCCACTGCGGATGGGGCGGCCTCGCTCCGAGCGCCGCGCGCGCGCGCAGGTTCAAGATGAGGTACTCGCCCATCTCGCGCGTCTCGAGGCGGTCCTCGCCGCCGACGAGGGCACAGAGCACAGGCCAGGCGTCCGGCAGAAGCTGAGCAAAAGGCCAGGACGCATCGAGGGCGCAGTCGATCCGCTCCATGGCCCATGTGGAGGGGTCGTCGGGGTCGAGGGCGTCGAGCGAGACGGATCCATCCCACCCTTTGACGCAGCGATGAGGAGCATCGCGGAGCTGCTCGAGGGCGCGGAGCCTCCAGCGGCGAGCCACCTCCGGGTCCAGGACTCCGGGAAGGCGAAGGTAGCCCTGCGCCAGAAAGGTCTCGAGCTGCTCCGGCGTCAGGGACGCGGGAGTCGGCCGAGGGGGCGCGGGCGCCTGGAAGCGGCCCACCCCAGCGGCCCGGAGCAGCATGCCGCGGGCGCGCATGAGATCGTCCTCGTCGCCCGCGTGGGGGCCACGCTGACCCTGCCGCTGCGGAACCGTCCGCAGCCGGCCGTCGTCGGTGACGTAGGTGACGATGCGTGAGCTCCGGTTGCCGCGCATCAGCTCCAAGGCGCGTTCGAGCACCTCGTCGAGGCGCTCGAGGTTCACACGCTCGGGCGAGGTCCACAGCACGACGGAGAGGGACGCCGCCGCGTCGGAGAGCAAGCCGGGGGCGCGCTCGAGCACATCGGCGACGAGCGGCTCTGCGTCTTTTCCACGGCCGCACGCACGAAGCGCCAAGATCAAGTTGAGGCGGGCACTG
>Ga0256832_1002559_pt1 | contig 12418 bp, 12 predicted proteins | sample 134614metaG_FD_190534 | JGI IMG/M metagenome (GOLD analysis project Ga0256832, IMG submission 190534) | Hydrothermal vent microbial communities from Lau Basin, Pacific Ocean - 134-614 | ecosystem: Environmental > Aquatic > Marine > Hydrothermal vents | place: Pacific Ocean: Lau Basin | collected... | reverse complement strand
TCCATGCTCATCAAGTTTGCTGTGATCATGCTGCTCGGGCCGCCGATCGTGGCAGTCATTATTTTTGAAGTCCTGTTGAATGCGACTGCAATGTTCAATCATGGCAATGTGCATCTTCCTGAAACACTGGACCGTTTTCTCCGACTCATTGTTGTTACGCCGGACATGCACCGTGTACATCATTCTGTTGAAGACGATGAAACCAATAGTAACTTCGGTTTCAACCTGCCGTGGTGGGACCGCCTGTTCGGCACCTACCGCGCACAACCACGTGGTGGGCATGAGGGCATGACCATCGGTATTCGTACCTTCCGTGAGGGCAAGTGGTGCAGCTGGTTGCCGGGCATGCTGGCGATTCCTTTTGTGGGTAAGGTACAGGGCTATGCCATCAACCGCCGTGAGTGGAGCGCTGACGATGAATAACAATCACCTCATGCGTATTGTCCTGTTTATCGGGCTGGTTGCTGCCATTACGCTGGCCGTAATTTACCGCGACCGGTTTGATGGTGCGGCACTGGAGGCCTGGGTGCACGATGCCGGGCCGGTTGCACCCTTGCTGTTCATGCTGGTTTACGCACTGGCCGCTGTGCTGTTTCTGCCCGGCTCGGTACTTACGCTGGCAGGTGGTGCCCTGTTTGGCCCTGTGCTTGGCACCGTCTATAACATGGTGGGCGCCACCCTTGGCGCGACGCTGGCTTTCCTGATCGCGCGATACCTGGCCTCGGACTGGGTGGCCGAAAAGGCTGGCGGGCGAGTGAAACAACTGATCAACGGCGTTGAAGGCGAGGGCTGGCGGTTTGTTGCCTTTGTCCGCCTGGTACCGCTATTCCCGTTTAATCTCCTGAACTACGCCCTGGGGCTGACTCGCCTGAAATTGTCGCACTACATCGTGGCGACCTTCCTGTTCATGTTGCCGGCCGCGGTTGCCTTTACCTACCTGGGTTACGCAGGACGTGAAGCGGTTGCGGGTGGGGAGGGTATGATCCAGAAAGGCATCATGGCACTGGCCTTGCTGGCCGTGGTCGCCTTTTTACCGCGCCTGATCGCCAGTCTGCGCAGCGGTCCCATGATCGACACGGAAACCTTTAAGCGGATGCGTGATACCCGTAAGGACCTGCTGGTACTCGACGTGCGGACTGCAGATGACTTTGTCGGTGAGCAGGGTCACATCGAGGGTGCCATCAATATTCCGGTTGAAGAACTTGAACAACGTATGGATGAACTGGGTGATTATCTCGAGCACCCGGTTGCCATTGTGTGCCGAACCGACAAACGTTCCGCAAAGGCGGAACTGCTGTTGGCAGAGGAAGGCTTTGCTGACGTGCACGTCGTGCGCGGCGGCATGACAAAGTGGAGAGAGGCAGGTCTGCCAGTGGTCTGATCGCAAATGACCGTGTGCAAGGCATGTGATCTGTCCAAAGGAGGTAGTCATGAACACTGACATTAGCATTGCTGACATTGTGGTTCACCTGCACCCTGATGCGACACCCGAGTGTAGAGGCCGGATCGAAGAAGGATTGCGTGACAAGGATGGTGTTGTCTCGGTGCATTTTAACGAGGAAGAACACCCGCATGCCCTGGTGGTGGCCTATAACCCCGAGGCAGTTAACTCCGAGACTCTGCTCGCAGAGATCAGGAAGTGTGACGAGAAAGCCGTCATGGCGAGCTTCTAGTTTCAGCCGGGTAAAAGACAGTAACCATGTGATGGTGTTCCAGGGGGTTATGCGTGCTGCAGGAAATACCCGTACAGGTTCATAATCCCCGCACCTCGCGTAGCGACCGGCAGGATCTCATGCCGCGGCGCTACAGTGTTGCTGTGCAACTGCTCAGTATGGCGGCCTTCAGCCTGGCCTTTTTCGGCTGGCTCAACGAGGCCTGGCTGTTCTGGTTCGAGAACCCGATCTGGCTCAACCGTTACACCGAGTATGCCATTATTCTCGGGTTTGGTGTGTGGCGTATCTTTGCTGAACAGAATGCCTATACCCGCAGGCGGCTGGTTATCCTGGTGTTCGTGGTTACCGTATTCTGGTGGCTGATACCCTGGCTGTACCCGGTCTATGAACCCTACGTGGGATTCCTCTGGGCACAACCGGTGTTCCCGTCCCTGCACGTGCCGGGCACGCTGACATTTTTTCTGATTCTCGGCCTGGTATTCCTGTTTGGCCGACGCGTGATCTGTGGCTTTGGCTGTCCCTGTGTGGGTATTCGCGAGACGGTGGGCTTTCCCTTCCGCAAGAAAACCCTGCGTTCCAAATGGACCTGGCGGTTACGCCACAGCAAGTGGTTCTTCTTTACCTACTATGTCGGGATCATGGTGGTGACACAGTTCCCGCCAAATTCCTGGACGGTAAGTTTTGTCGGCGGCTTTTACCTGATTGTGGCCCTGACCTACTTTGGTACGTTCTTTGTCGCGCCACTGGTCGGCAACCGTTTTTACTGCCGCTATCTGTGCCCCTACGGTGCGACCTTCGGTTTACTCAATCATGCCGGCTTCTATGGCATCGATATGCAGACAGACAAGTGTATCGATTGCCAGCGTTGCGAACAGGTCTGTGATATGGGGATCCCGGTATGGGAACAGGGCAAGCGGACCGGGCGGGTGACTGCGCTTGAAGATTGCATGGGGTGTGCGCGTTGTGTGGTGTCCTGTCCCACGGATGCGCTGGAAATCCGGGATGTGCGTAACCTGTTCCGGCCTTCCCTGAAACAGAATGCCAGTCATCTGCTGAAAAAAACACGGCCCGAGGAGCCATTGCCGCGCCAGGAGCCAGTACAGCGGTCAGCCGGAGAGCGCCTCGGTGACTGGGTGGAAACCACGACAACACCCGCCCTGGCACAAATTCAGGCACAGGCTACCCGTTGTCTCGACTGTGGCGTACCCGGTTGCATCAATGCCTGCCCCCTGTCCAACCGTATTCCCGAATGGCTGGAGGCGGTGGCCGCCGGCAACATCGAAACTGCCGCAGAAATCAGCCACAGTACCAGTAACCTGCCGGAAGTCTGTGGCAGCCTGTGTCCACAGCACCGGTTGTGTGAAGGTTCCTGTACCAAGGCAAAAGAGCCGGACGGCGCGGTAACCATCGGTGCCATCGAACGCTACCTGACCGAGGCGGCTTTCAAACAGGGCTGGCAGCCACAGCAGACGATCCGTCGCAACGGCAGGCACATTGCCATCATCGGTGCGGGCCCTGCGGGCCTGGCCTGTGCCGACCAGTTGAACAAGGCGGGTTGTGAGGTCACCGTATTTGATAAACAACCGGTCATCGGCGGGTTGCTGGCCAGTGGTGTGCCGCCTTTCAAACTGGACAAGTCACTGCTGGACCGGCGTCATCAGTTGCTGCAACAGCAGGGGGTTCACTTCCGCCTGGGTGAGGAAGTCGACGAAGCACGCTTGCAGGAATTGCTGGAAAGCTGTGATGCCATCTTTATGGGTACGGGAACACAGACTTCCCGCAACCTGAAACTGCCCGGTCAGCAACTGCCGGGTGTTAAGGATGCATTGACCTACCTGCAACAGGTCAACTGTCACCCTGAACCGGCCGCCATGGCGGGCAAGCATGTACTGGTGATGGGCGGGGGAGACAGCGCCATGGACTGTGCCCGTTCTGCCGTGCGCCAGGGGGCCGCGACAGTCACTGTGGCCTATCGAAAAGACGAGCAGGCCATGCGTGCCACGCCAAAAGAAAAGCAGGCTGCTTTTGAGGAAGGTGTGTTCTTTCGCATGGAATGTTCTCCGGCGAAGATCCTGGGTGATGAAGCCGTGACCGGTGTGTGCTTCAACAAGCCCGATGGCGGACAGGAAGTGATCGACTGTGATGTGCTTGTACTTGCCGTAGGCCAGGTTCCGCAACCACCAGCCTGGCTGGATCGTTTCAATGTTCGAACTGACGAACAGGGCATCATCCGCGTGGATGAAAAAGGCAGAACCTCCAATGTGAGGATCTATGCCGGTGGTGATAATACTCACGGGCCTGACCTGGTGGTAACGGCGATCGCCGCCGGCCGCCGTGCGGCTGACGGCATACTCGACAGTTTTCGTCCTGCCCGTCGCGTACTGGAGTCAGTCGAATCGATATGGAAACCTTCCGTGAAGGAGCCACAGCCGCAGATTGCCACTGTACGGAGCCTGTCATGAAAACGGTTGCCACACTGTGCGGACTGTTTTTCAGCGTCGCTGCGACAGCACACCATACCCGGGACCACATGATGCTTGCCGAAGACGCCGGGCAGGTTGTTGCCGCCACACGTGAAGGTGCAAACGGCCCGTTGTGGTGGATCCTCTGGCTCCTGCTCGCGCTCGTCCTGCTGCTGGGATTCGTACGTTGGTGGCAGCGACGGACATGAGCCGGAAACGCGTCCGTTATATCTGGATTCCACTGTTGATAGCCGTCATTGTGGTGCCGGCCGGGTTTCTTTATGTCGACTGGAACAAGAGCGGGAGCGGTGCCGGGCTCTATTCACGCCAGTGGCTCCCGGATGCGCTGTTTGCTTACTGGAATCCGGATGATTTTTACCAATCGGTCGATACAGTAAGTGGGGTATTTGAGGGTAAGCAGTGTGTCAGCTGTCACGAGGGTGTGACACCGGGCATTGTCAGGGACTGGAAAGCGAGCCATCATTCAAATCCCGGTAACGGAAAACCCGCTGTCTACTGTTCTGCCTGTCACGGGGATGATCACCAGGCACTGCACCTGCCCACGCCTGACATCTGTGGCCGCTGTCACGTCACACAACATGTGCAGTTCGAGGATGAAAAGCGTTTCGGTTTTCCCAGTCATGCGCTGGCCATGGAAAGGGCGATGGATGCAAAGCATTTCGTGGACAAGCCCAAGGCGGAAGTCACGGCCTGCCTGCAGTGTCATTCGGTCGCCAGCAAGTGTGATTCCTGCCATACTCGCCATCGTTTCAGTGCCGCCGAAGCACGCCGGCCCGAGGCGTGTATTACCTGTCACAGCGGACCACCACATCCGGATGATGAAACCTATTTCACTTCTGCTCACGGCCGGTTGTACCTGGCGGAAAACCGGCAGTGGGACTGGTCAAAGCCGTTGCGCAAGGGTAATTACAAGGGGCCGACCTGTGCGTACTGCCACATGAGTAATGGCAAACACCAGGTGGCTGACAAGTCGATCTGGAAATTCGGTATCAAGCAAACCAATCCACTGACCTCGGGTAACAAGGTCAAACGTGAACAGTGGGTGGAATTATGCAGCGACTGCCATGAAGCCGACTGGTCAAGGCAACAACTGGCCGGGCTGGATGCAGAGCGCAAAAAAGCCTGGAAAAAACTGTACCGTGCCGAGGCGGTTCTGAAAGATTTACGGGCAAAAGACCAGCTCTACCCTGCTGCCGGCGAGCGGCCCGCGTATCCTGTCGACTGGCTGGACAGTGTTCGGCCACGTGCGCGTATCGGTTTTTTCGAGGGGCAGGCTTCAGCCTTCTACAATGTCTCACCCATCGAGCGTGACTACTTCGAGATGTGGTACTTCGATAACCTGGGTGCCTACAAAGGGGCGGCCCACGGGGATCAGGCTGCGGTGAGCCGTGGTCATGCGGCCATGGACAGTGACCTGGCAGGTATCGAACAAGAGGCGAAAAGGTTGCGCAGTCTGGCCGGGCAGGAAGGGCAGGAACAATATCAGCGGCCTGATCCTTCCACACTCTGGTTGTTTGGTGACTACACTGAGTTCAACAAGGGGCATAACTGATGCACAGGCTGTTCTGTGTAGGGTTGCTGGGCTTTGCTGCCCTGTCCATGGCAGGTACACCAATACCTGAAGGGCCGTTTGAAAATGCGGCCTGTGTGTCATGCCACCGGCAGCAAAATGACGGGCTGGTTTCTGCATGGCAGGAAAGTGCGCATGCAACCGCGGAAACGACTGTGGACTGTGTGAGTTGCCATGGTAATTCACACCGGAATGCGGCAGTACGTGCCCGCCGTGACAGCCTGTGCGTGGATTGTCATGGTGGGGAGGACAGTCCTGTGGTGCACAGTTATGCCACATCGAAGCACGGTGTGCTGGTACGCCTGGAGCAGGAAGAACGGGACTATAACTTTCCGCTGCAACAGGCAAACTACCGTGCCCCGGGCTGTAGCTACTGTCACATGCACAAGGCCAACCATAATGTCAGCGCAAGCATACGTGTGTGGAATGCCACAGAAGGGGTGAATTCGGCTGAACGTGAGCGAGTACAGGATGCCATGCGCGCGGTTTGCCAGGACTGCCATTCTCCACGGTATATCACCCGCCTGTTCAACAATGGTGAGAATATGCTGGATATCGGGCGCATGAAAGTGCGTGAGGCAGCTGGTGTACTGGAGCAGGCAGCCCATGAATTTAGCGCGGAAGACCTGGCGGGTGCCCGTAAACATTTTATGAGGATGCAATCACGGCATCTGAAAAACCTCTACCTTGGTATAGGGCACCAGTCGCCGGATTATCAGTGGTGGCATGGTCAGCCGGCACTGGATGGAGACCTGCTGCGTATCAAGGGTGCCGTGGGTGATCTTTATCGTCTTCGGGCCAGTAAAAATTCCAGGGATGGAAACAAACAGTGACACGCAAGACTTTCCTGTTACTGGTGCTCCTGGTTCTGACGGTATTCCTGGCTGCCACGCTGGTAACCGGTAAGTTATACCTTGTCGGTTCCTGGCAACAGCCGGCAGAAACCGGCATCTGTTGAAGCTGTTATACGGTACCATTTGCTTAATGAAAGGCGGCGCAAGCGTTTTGGTTACGACAACAGGGAGCCGATTGTCTATGAAGTCTTCCGGCAGAAACATTCTCTTGGCACCAGTTGAATTGAAGGGACAAATATGAAACGACGCAACCTGGTTATTCTCGGGGGTGGTGCCGGCGGGTTGGTGGTCGCCAGTGTGGCGGCGCAACTCGGACTGAAAGTGACGCTGATTGAAAAGGCGGACAAGCTGGGCGGTGACTGTCTGCACTACGGCTGTGTGCCAAGCAAGACGCTGATTCATGCCGCCCGGGTTGCTTCGTTGATGCGCCGTGGTTCCGAGTTCGGGTTGCCAGCCTGTGACGTGAAGGTCGACCTGGGGAAGGTTGCTGACCATGTGCAGTCAGTCATTGAACGTATCCAGGTACACGATGACCCGGAGCGCTTTCGCAGTTATGGTTGTGAAGTCATTTTTGCTGCGGCAAGCTTTATTGATTCGCACAAGGTGCAGGTCAACGACGAGGTCATACGTGGCCGGCGGTTTGTCATCGCAACCGGCTCGCAGCCCTTCATACCCCCGATAGAAGGCCTGGAAGAAGCGGGTTACCTGACCAATGAGAATCTGTTTTCCCTGCGTGATTTGCCGGCACGGCTGGTGGTGTTGGGCGGTGGCCCGGTTGGCCTGGAGATGGCGCAGGCCTTTGCGCGTCTTGGTAGTCACGTCACAGTGGTTGAGCGTTTGCCGCATCTGTTACCCCAGGAAGATCCCGAGGTGGCAGATACTCTGAAGGCACAGCTCGAGTCGGAAGGGTTGATTATTCACACCACGACGGCGGTCGAACGTGTTTCCCGGGAGGGGGATACAACACAGGTTGGATGCAGTGAAGGCCTGGTTATCGAAACTGATGCATTACTGGTCGCGGTCGGGCGACAGCCGGTTGTCGATGGTCTGGGGCTGGATGTGGCAGGTGTTGTCCATAGTGCGAAGGGTATCCCGGTAGATCGGCGACAGCGGACTTCACAGAAGCATATTTTTGCCTGCGGTGATGTGTGCGGGCCCTATCCCTTGACGCATATGGCGGAATACCAGGCTGGCATCGTGATCAGCAATGCCATCTTCCGGGTGCCGAAGAAGACCGATTACCGGGTGGTTCCCTGGGTGACCTATACCGACCCGGAACTGGCACGGGTGGGTATGACGGAACAGCAGGCACGTGACAAGGGGATAGAACCCGAAGTACTGCGTTTCCCTTTCCAGGATATCGATCGTGCGATAACTGACAGGGAAACATCAGGTCTTGCCAAGCTGGTTGTGCACAAGGGGAAAATACTCGGGGCTTCCATACTCGGCCCGCATGCGGGTGAACTGATTCACGAAATCGTACTGGCCATGAAGACCGGTGCAGGTATCGGTGATATTTCTGCCACCATTCATGCCTACCCGACACTGGCACAGGTCAATCGGCGTGTGGTCAATACGTTCTATGGAAAGAAGCTGTTCAGCCCGGCTACCCGGCGGCTGGTCAAGTGGATTAACCGCCTGATCCCCTGAATGCGGCCATCACCATGAACAGTATCACTGATCCGGCTGACTATGAGGCCTGGTACCACACACCACGCGGGCAATGGATTGCTGAACGTGAGTTCAGGCTTCTGAAAAACCTGTTAAGGCCTGAAGCCGGTGCTGCATTGCTGGATGTCGGTTGTGGAACGGGACATTTCAGTCGGCGCTTTGCCCGGCTGGGTTTATCAGTGACCGGGATTGATCCTGACCCCGCAGCGCTGAAGTTTGCGGGGACACAGGGGGAAGCCATTCACTATCTGCAAGGGGGCGTTCCGGAGCTGCCATTTCCCGATAATGCATTTGATTACACAACCGCCGTTGCCAGTCTTTGTTTTGTTGATGAGCCGTTACAGGCCTTGAGGGAAATATGGCGTGTAACCCGCCATGCCTCGGTAATCGGATTACTTAACCGCCACAGCCTGCTGTACCGGAGGAAAAAAGGGCAGGGCAGTTATACCGGCGCCCGATGGGACACGGCAGGTGAGGTGATGAATACGTGGGTACCTGTGCTCACACCAGCGCCAGAGGAAGTTGTGTTGCGCAGTGCTGTCTTTTTCCCCCAGGGAAGTGACACAGCACAGTGGATCGAACAGTGGTTACCGGCTGCACTGCCCTGGGGTGGCTTCCTGGCTGTTGGGTTAAGTAAGCCATAACATTTTGCGAGCTAACCCGGGCGGGGTGTTGTCCCTGCCAGTTGTGAGGCGGCAGCGACAATGTCCTCAACCCGCGGGATACTGGCGGCTTCCAGTTCAGCGTTGAACGGTGTCGGCATGTCCAGCCCGGCAACGCGTACCGGTACGGCATCCAGTTCAAAGAAACAGCGCTCGGTGAGGCCCGCGATAATTTCCGCACCTGTTCCGGCAAACCGGCAGTCCTCCTCGACCACCAGCAGCCGGTGTGTCTTGCGCAGCGATGCTGCACACGTCTCCCAGTCAATCGGGCTGAGGCTGCGCAGGTCAATGACTTCGGCCTGGATATTCTGATCGGCCAGTTGTTGTGCAGCAGACAGTGCCAGGTTGGCCATTCTTGAGTAACTGACAATCGTCAGGTCGGTGCCCGCACGGCGCACAATCGCCTGGTGCATGGGTGGGGGGACGGTAGTGAGATCCACTTCACCCTTTTCGAAATACAGCAGTTCATGTTCCAGCACAATAACAGGCTCATCGCTGGCGATTGCCTGGCGCAGTTGCCACCAGGCGTCCTGTGGTGTCGCCGGCACCACAATACGCAGGCCGGGGACATTCATCAGGGTATGTTCCAGCCGTTGTGAATGTTGTGCGGCAAGTTGTTTTGCAACCCCCCCCGGCATACGGATCACCAGCGGCATGGGGAACTGACCACCGGACATAAAAGGGATCTTGGCGGCCATATTGATGATGGCATCGAGTGCCAGCAGCGCAAAGTTAATGGTCATGATTTCCACCACCGGGCGCATGCCAGTCAGTGCGGCACCAACGCCCAGGCCGGTGAAGCCACCTTCCGAAATCGGTGTGTCGCGAACACGCCATTCACCGTATTTTGCATACAGTCCTTCGGTCACACGATAGGAACCGCCATACAGTCCAACATCTTCACCCAGTGTAAACACGGACTCGTCACTGGCCATTTCAATATCGAGTGCACGGTTTAGCGCCTGCCACAGCATCAGGGTTTCAGTCATGTTGTGAACCCTCCAGCAGTGTTTCGTGCTTTCGGTTGCAGTACAGGCTGTCCCGGGCATCCTGCATGTCGGGTGGCGGGCTGGCCAGTGCAAACTGCACGGCATCTTCCACGACCTTGTCGATTTCGCGCCGCACGCTATCAATGTGTTGTTCATTGAAATGATCAGCCGCAGCAACATGGCAAACCAGCTGATCAACCAGGTCAGGCCCGGCAGCGGCAATTTCAGCCTGGGTCGGGTAGCCGATTTCCGCTTCATGGATCACGGTATCGACCGGGTCGCGACCGGATTGTGAGTTGACCTCCGCGCGTGGCCGGTAGTTGCCTGCATCGGCCATCGAGTGGCCGCGGAAGCGGTAGGTTTCGAACTCCAGCAACTGTGGCCCGTTACCGGCACGGATCTGTGTCAGGGCATGCCGGGTGGCTTCATAGACATTGATGACATCCATGCCGTCGAGTTTTTCAGCCGGGATGTTATAGGCGCAGGCGCGCTTGTGGACGTCAACAACAGCAGAATGGCGATGTATCTCGGTGCCAATCTGGTAATGGTTGTTCTCGCAGACGAACAGCACAGGCAGCTTCCACAAGGCTGCCATATTCAGTGCCTCATGAAATGTGCCCTGGTTGACGGCGCCGTCACCAAAGAAGCAGATCACGGCTTCGGGCAGGTCACGCAGTGCAACGCTATAGCCGATACCGGTGGCGACCGGGAAGGTTTCGCCGACGATAGCGTATCCACCCATGAAACGCCGTTCCCTGTCGAACAGGTGCATGGAGCCGCCCATGCCCTTGCAGATACCGTCGCGGCGTCCGAACAGTTCCGCCATCACCTGGCGCGGTGGAATACCCCGCACCAGTGCATGTACATGCTCGCGGTAGGTGGTGACCAGGTAGTCGCTGGGTTCCGCGGCATGAATGACACCCACGGCAACGGCTTCCTCGCCGGGATACAGGTGCAGAAAGCCGGCAATATTACCGTTGCTGTATTCCTGCGCCGCACGCTCCTCGAAGGCGCGTGCCAGCAGCATGTCGTAGAGGAATTTGTGCAGGGTATCCCGATCCATGTCAGCTGGTTTCCGGTAAAAATTCGTTGATTGCGTCCAGCAAGGGTGTCATGTACATATAGGCAGGACCACCGTGCATGATAATAGCCATGAAGCCGGCTTCCATGATTTCATCCCGGCTTGCACCCGCTTTCACGGCTTGTTCGACGTGGAAGGCGATACACCATTCACACTGTGCCGCCACGCCGAGCGCCACGTTGATCAGTTCCTTGTCACGGATGCCCAGCGCCTTGCCGGATTCGGCCTTGCTGAGGAAGCCGAGAAACGCATTGGTTTCTGTCGGGTAGCCCTTGCGCAGGGATTGTGTCAGCGCCATGACTTCGTCAAGTTTATCCTGCATCTTGCCCATTGTTTACTCTCCGGGAGATCCTTGGTAGCAAGTATTCTGCACGAACCGGTGCGTTGATGATGTAACCTGGGTGACAACCCACTGTGCTACTCAGGCGGCCATTTCCAGGTCAGGCCGGTATTCACCATCTTTCTTCCGGTTCGATCCGCTGGTACAGGATGAAAGTGACACAGCAGGTCATTATAGCCAGGATTACACTGTTTTTTGCTAACGCATGGTGGTTTTCAGTCTTCTGTCACCGCCTCCAGACGATACTGTGCGTGACAGGCAATACAGTTATTCATTAACACCCCGAGTTGCTCCACAGCAAGCTCCTTATCGCCGAGCTGACTGGCATCCAGTGCCAGCTGGTCGAAGCGCTTGTGGGTGTCGAACCCCAGTGTCTTGAATGAAAGTGGCAGTTTTCCTGCCAGTGTATCCGGGATCTGCCCCGGGGGTGGCATACCTGATTTTCCGGCGGCCTCGACGACTGTTTTCATGTCTTCCTTTCCGGCAGCCACCAGTACGCCCTGCACGCTGACCAGGAAGGCACGCATCTCGGTAAGGATCAGATCACGTTCGGCCGGTTCAAGGAGGATAGCAGTGCGCCCGTCTGTGGATAACTGTGTCTCACCGATAATAATGAATTTGCCAACCAGTGTGCCGGTTGTAATCAGCAACACAACAACAAGTATCCAGCAAAATCTACACATAACCTGCTTACCCCACGAATTGTAAAAAAAATCAGCTACCGACCTCTTGCCATGAGAGCTATAGCCCGGTTAGTCGCCGTATTATGGCATGAAGCAACATTCCAGGGGCCCGAAAAGTGTTACAGGATGTTTCTTTCCCTCTCCTGAAACAACCTGTAACAGTTCAGCAGAATTCGGAAATCATTGTGAAACAACTGGCCTCTAGCATGTTCGCCACAGTCAGCCTGTGCCTCTTCCCGGGGCCGGTTTTCTGCAACCTTTTATTGATTTATACGGAGACTACCAATGAAGCAGAATTTATACAGATATGGAACAGGCCTGGTTATGGTGCTGGGTCTGGTGAGTGGCGCAACGGCAGCCGACTATTCTTCTTACACCAATGAAGAGATGGTGCAGATGCGATCCCGGGTCC
>Ga0256832_1002558_pt1 | contig 12418 bp, 14 predicted proteins | sample 134614metaG_FD_190534 | JGI IMG/M metagenome (GOLD analysis project Ga0256832, IMG submission 190534) | Hydrothermal vent microbial communities from Lau Basin, Pacific Ocean - 134-614 | ecosystem: Environmental > Aquatic > Marine > Hydrothermal vents | place: Pacific Ocean: Lau Basin | collected... | reverse complement strand
GCCCCAAGGAGAGGGCCCCGCGCGCATGGGGCCCCGGACAAAGCAAAAGCTGAACGTGAAGGAATAGGAAAATGCGTCACCAGAAAGGCTACCGGAAGCTCAACCGGACCCACGAACACCGCAAGGCGATGTTTGCCAACATGGCGGGCTCGCTGATCGAGCATGAGCAGATCAAGACGACGCTGCCCAAGGCGAAGGAGCTGAAGCGCGTGGTTGACAAGCTCATCACGCTTGGCAAGCGTGGCGATCTGCACGCCCGCCGCCAGGCGGCAAGCCGCCTCAAGCAGGAGCATCACGTGGCCAAGCTCTTTGATGTGCTCGGGCCGCGCTACAAGGATCGCCAGGGCGGTTATGTGCGCGTGCTGAAGGCCGGTTTCCGCTATGGCGACATGGCGCCTATGGCGATCGTAGAACTCGTGGATCGCGATCCGGATGCGAAAGGCGCCACCGACAAGGCCCGCCTCGAGGCCGAGGAAGCCGCAGAAGAATAAGCCTTTTTCATCAGGCAATGAGAAACGGCAATGTGAAACCCGCCCTCATGGGGCGGGTTTCTTCGTTCCTGTTTGAATGGGTTCAGTTGCCTTATGCGGCCGGTTGCTTGAGGCGAATGGCGGTAAGGAATTCCTCAAGCATGCGCTTGGCATCTTCCTCATTCGATGATTTCGCGCCAAGAAAATCGAGCAAATCAGCACGGGCCTTTTTCGGCAGTTTCTTCAATTTTCCGATCAGATCAAATTCATTTGCGTTCATGAGTTTTCAAGCTCCCGTACACCATAATGCGTCACACTCTATAGTTGATCTTGGTTGGCGCAACATGTCTAAAAGGGCATGTGTCCTTTTCGGCATGAAATTGCTTTCGCACTGCCATGCCTTTGCAGATGCAATTTCCCCGCTCGGCTCTTTCAAAGCGCTTTCCGCCTCCGTAGGCTTGTTGCATGGCCGATCTGTTTGATTCTTCCCAAGCCTCCGAAGCGCCGCAGGCACCACAGCGCCCGCTGGCCGATCGCCTGCGCCCGCGCTCGCTCGGCGAGGTGATCGGGCAGGATCATGTGCTTGGGCCGGAGGGGCCGCTCGGGATGATGCTGGCTTCGGGCAGTCTTTCTTCGCTGATCTTCTGGGGGCCGCCCGGCGTCGGCAAGACAACGATCGCGCGCCTGCTGGCGGATGAAACCGATCTCCATTTCGAACAGATCAGTGCCATCTTCAGCGGCGTTGCCGATCTGAAGAAAGTGTTCGAGGCAGCGCGCCTGCGCCGGCGGAACGGGCGCGGCACGCTTCTTTTCGTCGATGAGATCCACCGTTTCAACAAGGCCCAGCAGGATGGCTTTCTGCCCTACATGGAGGATGGCACCATCCTCCTTGTGGGGGCGACGACGGAAAACCCCTCATTCGAACTCAACGCCGCCCTTCTGAGCCGCGCCCAGGTGCTGACCCTGAAGCGCCTCACCCTCGCCGATCTCGAGCTTCTCGCCCAGCGTGCGGAAAAGGAGCTCTCCCGCCCCCTGCCGCTTGACGGCCCCGCCCGCGAGGCGCTTCTGGAGATGGCGGATGGCGATGGCCGGGCCCTTCTCAACCTCATCGAGCAGATCATGCTCTGGAAGATGGAAGGCAGGCTCGGGGCCGAGGATCTCGCCCGTCGCCTCATGCGCCGGGCCTCGAAATATGATAAATCGGGCGATGAGCATTACAATCTCATTTCCGCCCTGCACAAATCCGTGCGCGGCTCCGATCCAGATGCGGCGCTCTATTGGCTTGCGCGGATGCTGAAGGGGGGCGAGGATCCCCGCTATCTCGCCCGGCGCATCACCCGCATGGCGGTGGAGGATATCGGGCTTGCCGATCCACAGGCGCAGAGCATCTGCCTGCATGCCTGGGAAGTGTATGAGCGCCTCGGCAGCCCCGAGGGGGAGCTTGCGCTTGCCCAGGCCGTGACCTATCTCGCGCTCGCGCCGAAATCCAATGCCGCCTATGTGGCCTACAAGGCGGCGATGGCGGCCGCAGCCAGAACCGGCTCCGAGCCCCCGCCGAAGCATATCCTTAACGCGCCCACGAAGCTGATGAAGGATGAGGGCTACGGCAAGGGATATGCCTATGATCACGATGCAGAGGATGGCTTTTCGGGGCAGAACTATTTTCCCGAGGGGATGAAGCGGGGCGTCTATTATCTGCCGGTGGAGCGGGGCTTCGAGCGGGAGCTCAGGAAGCGGCTTGATTTCTTCGCCCGCCTGCGCGCCAAGCGCGAGAAGGGCGGGGAGGGGTAAGCCTTTCACCGGCCTGTGGTTGACAAGCCCCCGCCTTCCCCCGAAAGAGGGCGCATGAGCTATACCATGTTGCAAGTCGCCCTCGGGGGCGCCATCGGCGCATCGCTGCGCTACCAGACGGGGCGCCTCGCCGTTCATCTCTTCGGCCACGGGTTTCCCTGGGGCACGCTGCTGGTCAATATCATCGGCTCCTTCGCGATGGGGGTGATCGTGGTGGTGCTGGCGCACAAGGATGCCACCCGCCTCGCGCCCTTCCTGATGACGGGCATCCTCGGCGGCTTCACCACTTTCTCTGCCTTTTCCCTCGATGTGTTGACGATCTACGAGCGCGGCCAGGTAGGGCTTGCCGCTGCCTATCTGATGGCTTCGGTGATGCTTTCCCTCGCGGCGATCATGGGCGGGCTGGCGCTGGCGCGGTGGTTCTGGGCATGAGCCGGGTGCAGCAGATCGAGATCGCGCCGGATGAGGCCGGCCAGCGGCTCGATCGCTGGTTTCGCCGCCGCTTTCCACACATGCCTCAGGGGCGGATCGAGAAGATGTGCCGCAAGGGCGAGATCCGGCTTGATGGCGGGCGGGTGAAGGCTAATGTGCGGGTCGAGGCGGGGCAGGTGGTGCGGGTGCCCCCGCTGCCGGAGCCGGGGGCGGAGAATGCACGGCCTCAGCCAGAACGGCCTGCCGTGAGCGAAGCGGATCAGCGCATGATCCGCGAATGCGTGCTTTACCGCGATGATCACCTGATCGCGCTCAACAAGCCCCCGGGCCTGCCGGTGCAGGGTGGCAGCGGCCAGCGCCGCCACCTCGACGCCATGCTCGATGCCCTGCGCTTTGGCACCGATGAGCGCCCCCGCCTCGTGCATCGCCTCGACAAGGATACCTCCGGCGTGCTCCTGCTCGCCCGCAGCCGCCGCATGGCCGCGGATCTGACCCGCGCCTTTCGCGATCGCGACACCCGCAAGATCTACTGGGCGGCGCTCGCCGGCGTGCCTTCCCCGCGCATGGGCACCATTCGCTACGGGCTGGTGAAGGCCGGTGGCCACGGGCCGGGCGGCGCGGGCGAAAAGATGCGCTGCATCCATCCGCGCGAAGTGGACGGCACGGAGGGGGCGAAGCGCGCCACCACCGATTATGCGGTGCTGGATGCGCTCGCAGGGCGGGTGAGCTGGGCGGCGCTCGTGCCGATCACCGGGCGCACCCATCAGCTGCGCGCGCATATGGCCGAGATCGGTCATCCGATCATCGGCGATGGCAAATACGGTGGCTCGGGGCAGGAAAATCCGGGCGATGGCTGGGGGGCGGCCCTTGGCGGCGAGATCAGCCGCAAGCTGCACCTCCATGCCCGCTCGCTTCGCCTCATCCATCCCGCCAGCGGCAAGATGCTCCAGATTACCGCTCCCCTGCCACCCCACATGCAGAACACATGGGATCTTCTGGGCTGGCGCGAAGCGGATGTTCCTGAAGATCCTTTCGGGGAGGAGGCCCGATGAGCAGCAAGGCCGGATGGAAGATGAAGCGCTTCTGGAAGGAGGCCGGGTATTCGCCCGCCGATGGCGGCTTTGCGATCAGGCTGGACGAGCGCCCGGTCAAGACCCCGGCCAAGGCGCCCCTGGTGGTGCCCACCGAGGCGCTTGCGCGGGCCATATGCGATGAGTGGCAAGCGCAGGGCGAGGACATCGATCCCCATGCCATGCCCTGCACCCGATCGGCCAATGCCGCCATCGACAAGGTCATGCCAAACCGCGCGGCGGTGGTGGGGATGCTTGCCGATTACGCCGATACAGATCTCACCTGCTACCGCGCCGATGGTCCGCAGGAGCTGCGCTTCCGCCAGGATGCGGCCTGGGATCCGCTGCTCGATTGGGCGGCATCCCGCCACGGCGCGCGCCTCGCGCCGCGCACGGGGATCGTCTATGCCCCCCAGGAAGAGGCGGCCATAGAGCGGCTGAGGGCGGCGGTGGAGGCCCTTGGCCCCTGGCCGCTCACGGCTCTGCATGATCTCGTGACCCTTTCGGGCTCGCTCATCATCGGCCTGGCCGCGCTCGATCGCCATCTGCCGCCGGAAGAACTGTGGAAGCGTGCCCGCCTGGACGAGGATTGGCAGGCCGAGCAATGGGGGGAGGACGAGATCGCGCAAAGGGAATCGGAGGCGAAAAGGAAGGATTTCCTGCATGCAGTCCGCTTCCACGAACTGCTCGCCTCTCCGTGAAATCGCCATTTCGGGCGGTGCGGACGGTTTTGCAAAAAAACCCGAGTAAAATAACCGTAAATTTCCAACATGACCCTTGACGGTTTCTTTACATTTCGCGCAAACTGACGGGCATTGGGGGGTGCAAGGCCCCTCATTCCATCGCCCCCGGCCGTCCTGGCCGGAACAAACCGCCCGGGAACGGGCGGAATATCAGGAAGAGGTAAACATGAAAAAAACCGTATTTTTTGGCGCACTGGCCGTAGCGGGTATGGCAGCCGGGGTAGCTGCCGCCGGCACGCTTGATGACGTGAAAGCACGTGGCAAGCTGAACTGCGGCGTGTCCACCGGGCTTGTCGGCTTCGCCGCGCCCGATGCAAACGGGAACTGGGAGGGATTTGATGTAGGCGTCTGCCGTGCGGTTGCCGCAGCCGTGCTTGGCGATCCTACCGCAATCGAATTCGTGCCCACCACCGGCAAGACGCGCTTCACCGCGCTGGCTTCCGGCGAGGTGGACATGCTGGCGCGCAACACCACCTGGACCTTCACGCGTGATGTCGATCTGAAATTCGAATTCGTCGGCATCAACTACTACGATGGTCAGGGCTTCATGGTTCCCAAGAGCCTTGGCGTGACCTCGGCCAAGGAACTGGACGGCGCCACCATCTGCATCCAGACCGGCACCACCACCGAGCTCAACCTCGCGGATTTCTTCCGTGCCAACAACATGACCTATGAGCCGGTGCCGATCGAAACCAACGCTGAAGCGCAGCAGCAGTATCTCGCAGGCGCCTGCGACGTTCTCACCACCGACGCATCCGGCCTCGCGGCCACCCGCGCCTCCTTCGAGAATCCGCAGGATCACATCATTCTGCCGGAAATCATCTCGAAAGAGCCGCTCGGCCCGCTCGTGCGCCATGGCGATCAGCAGTGGGGCGATCTCGTCCGCTGGACGCTGAACGCGCTGATCTCGGCTGAAGAGCTTGGCATCACCTCGGCCAACATCGATGAGCTCGCCAAGGGCACCAAGAACCCGGAAATCAACCGGATCCTGGGCACCGAGGGCGATCTTGGCGGCATGCTCGGCCTCGACAAGCAGTGGGCCTACCGCGCCATCAAGACCGGCGGCAACTACGGCGAACTGTTCGAGAAGAACATCGGCGAAAACACCCCGATCGGTCTGGCCCGCGGCCTGAACGCGCAGTGGAAAGACGGCGGCCTGATCTACTCGCCCCCGTTCCGTTGATCTGAAAAGAGTTGAGGGCGCGGCCAAACCGCGCCCTCTTCATATCCGCAAGAAACAAAAATCCCGGCCATATGCAGAAGATGCGTGTTCAAGGGCCGGGCAGACAGGGATACCAACATGTCATCCATGACCGACGCGCCAAAGGAGCCGTTTCGGCTCAGCATGTTGATCTATGACTCGCGTTTCCGGGCAATCACCATCCAGGTCGTCGCGCTGATCGCTTTCATTGCCGGTGTCGCCTGGATCGTGAACAACACCATCCAGAATCTGGAAGCGCTGGGCAAGACCCCGGATTTCGGCTTTCTCCTGAAGCCCGCCGGCTATGACATCAACCAGCGCCTGATCGAATACAATTCCCAGATGACACATGCCCGCGCCGCCTTCGTCGGGCTGTTGAATACGCTGCTCGTTGCCGCACTGGGCTGCGCGCTTGCCACCATCATCGGCATTTTCGTCGGGGTTCTGCGGCTGTCGAAGAACTGGCTCGTCGGCCGGTTGATGACGGTTTACGTGGAAACGCTTCGCAACGTGCCCGTGCTGCTGTGGATCGTTTTCCTGATGGCGATCATCTCCGAGGTGCCGCCAAAGCCAGCCGATTTCAGGAGCGGAAAGGCGCAGATGCTTTTTGACAGCATAGCGATAACCAACCGTGGCATTTATATTCCCGAACCGCTGTTTTCCAGAAGCCTTGGCGATATTACCGTGCTGAAAGGCGTTTTGAATGACAGCTTCTATTTCAGCATCAGCCTCGATCTGATCGTGCTCCTCGCCGTATTCCTCGGCGGGCTGATCATCTCCGGGCTGATCAAGCGGCGCGCCGATCGCATACAGGAAGCGACCGGTGAGCGGCCGACAACATGGTATCTGCGCCTTGGCGTGGTGATCCTGCCCACCCTGATCGTGCTCTATCTGCTCGGCTTCCACCTCGGATTTCCGCAGCTCAAGGGCTTCAACTTCAAGGGCGGGATTCATCTGCGAAATTCCTTCGTAGCCCTCTGGATCGCGCTTTCGCTCTATACGGCGGCCTTCATCGCCGAGATCGTGCGCTCGGGCATCATGGCCATTTCCAAGGGCCAGACGGAGGCTGCGGCGGCGCTCGGGCTGCGATCGGGCAAAATCATGAGCCTCGTGATCCTGCCCCAGGCGCTCAGGATCATCATCCCGCCGCTGATCTCGCAATATCTGAACCTCACGAAAAACACTTCGCTCGCCATTGCCGTGGGATACATGGACATCACCGGCACGCTCGGGGGCATCACCCTCAACCAGACCGGCCGCGAGCTGGAGTGCATTCTCCTTCTCATGCTCATCTACCTCACCATCTCGCTTTCCATCTCGAGCGTGATGAACTGGTACAACGAGCGCGTGAAACTGATGGAGCGCTGACATGAGCGAACAATCATATGTCCGGGATGAAATGCTCCCCGAACTGCCCCCGCCGGCAACGGAAGTGGGGATCATCGGCTGGATGCGCGAAAATCTGTTTTCGGGCTGGCTGAACACGATCCTCACGCTCATCGGGATCGCGATCGTCTATATGGCTGTTTCTGCGGCGCTGCCGTGGTTTCTCAACGGCGTCTGGAACGCGAATTCGCTCAGCGAGTGCCGCGAGATCCTCCAGGGAAAGTCCGGTGCCTGCTGGGGTGTGATCCGGGATCGCTTCAATCAGCTGATGTTCGGCTTCTACCCGCATGAAGAGCAGTGGCGGCCGGTTCTGGCCTTCGTGCTGCTGCTTGTTGCCATCGCGCCGATCCTCTTCAATCCGATGCCCCTGGGGATGAAGATCGGCTGGGGAGGGTTCATTCTGGTTGGCCTCTGGCTGCTCAGGCTCACTGGCGCGCCCACTCTTGCCTATCTTGTGTTCCTTGCCCTGGCGCTGCCGGTTTTTCACGAGAAAATGGCGCGAAAGATTCTGTTCTTCTCGGCGCTGTTTCCATTCGTCATGGTCTGGCTGATGTGGGGCGGATCGGCCTGGTATGTGATTTCGGCGCTTCTCGGTTTCGTGATCGGCTATCTCGCCTTCCGCCTGCTCGAGCCCATCATTGGCTTCCTTTTCTCGATCATCGTTTCGGTTCTGGTTGCCATCGGCTGGTGGTTTTTCCTGACCGCGCCGTTCGCCGCCTGGATGGCCGGCATCATTCCGCTTGAGCTTACACCGGTCGAAAGCCGCAAGTTCGGCGGCCTGATGCTTTCGGTGATGCTCGGGGTAACGGGGATCGTGGGCTCGCTCCCGCTCGGGATTTTCCTGGCGCTGGGGCGGCAATCGGATCTGCTGATCGTGAAATCGATCAGCGTGGGCTTCATCGAGTTCATCCGGGGCGTGCCGCTGATCACGCTCCTGTTCGTGGCCTCGACGCTTCTCAACATCTTCCTGCCGCCCGGCACGGAATTCGACATCATCCTGCGGGTCATGATCATGGTCACGCTGTTCTCGGCCGCCTATATGGCGGAGGTGATCCGCGGCGGCCTCGCGGCGCTCCCTCGGGGGCAGTATGAAGCCGCCGATGCGCTCGGGCTCGATTACTGGAAAGCGCAGCGCCTTGTGATCATGCCCCAGGCGCTCAAGATCTCCATTCCCGGCATCGTTTCCACCTTCATCGGGCTGTTCAAGGATACCACGCTGGTTTCCATCATCGGCCTGCTGGATATGCTGGGGCTTGCGAATGCGATCAGGGCAACCACCGCCTGGAACGGCATCATCTGGGAGCTCTATCTCTTCATCGCCTTCGTGTTCTGGATCTTCTGCTTTTCCATGTCACGCTATTCCATGTATCTGGAGCGCAAGCTTCAGACAGGCCACTAATACCAAGGGAGCGACTCCATGTCTGAACTCGCTACAGAACGTCAGGTTGACCGCAGCAAGCTGCAGGTTTCCGATGAGGTTGCCATCGATATCGTCAACATGAACAAGTGGTATGGCTCATTCCACGTGTTGCGCGATATCAATCTCACCGTGAACCGGGGCGAGCGGATCGTCATCGCCGGGCCTTCGGGCTCGGGGAAATCCACCCTGATCCGCTGCATCAACCGCCTCGAAGAGCACCAGAAGGGGAAGATCATCGTCGATGGTACCGAGCTTTCCTCGGACCTCAAGAACATCGACAAGATCCGCCGCGAGGTGGGGATGGTGTTTCAGCACTTCAATCTCTTCCCCCATCTGACCATCCTCGAGAACTGCACGCTCGCACCGATCTGGGTGCGCAAGATGCCGCGCAAGGAGGCCGAGGAGATCGCCATGCACTTCCTGCGCAAGGTGAAAATCCCCGAGCAGGCCGATAAATACCCCGGCCAGCTCTCGGGCGGCCAGCAGCAGCGGGTGGCGATTGCGCGCAGCCTGTGCATGAAGCCGCGCATCATGCTGTTTGACGAGCCCACATCGGCGCTTGATCCGGAAATGATCAAGGAAGTGCTCGATACGATGATCGAGCTTGCCGAAGAGGGGATGACGATGCTCTGCGTGACCCACGAGATGGGCTTTGCCCGCAAGGTGGCCAACCGGGTGATCTTCATGGATCAGGGCCAGATCGTGGAGCAGAACGAGCCCGAGGAATTCTTCAACAATCCGAAATCGGAGCGCACGAAGCTCTTCCTCAGCCAGATCCTCGGCCACTGAGCCATTCAGGGATACATGCCCGAAAGCCCCGGCCACGGTGCCGGGGCTTTTTTCATTCCAGATCGCGCGGAGAGATGAAGGCCGCCACGTGCCCTCGTGTTTCCGGGGCAAGATCGCGCCATGTGGAAACCGGCAGATCGAGCAGGGTTGTCGCGCCGGTGATGTAGCGGCGGAACGCGGGATGTGTGGGCGGATTGGCGGCAAGCTGCCTCGCCAGAGCCGCGATGCCGGGATTATGAGCCACCAGCATGACTGCGGGCGCGGTGGCATGGCGGCGCAGGCAGGCGATCATTTCTGCCGGTGAGGAGAGGTAGAGCGCGTCATGGCCGCTCACATCACGGGCGCGGCAATGGCGTGCGATCCGCTCCCAGGTTTCGCGTGCGCGCGTGGCGCTCGAATGCAGCACCTGATCGGGGCAGAGCCCCTCCGCGGCGAGCTTCTTGCCGAGGAGATCCGCAGCGCGGCGCCCGCGCCTGCTCAGGGGGCGTTCGAAATCATCGAGCGAGGGATCCTTCCAGCTCGATTTGGCGTGGCGGGTGAGAATGAGGCGCAGCGGGGGAGCCATGACACGAGCCTGCCATGGGCCGGCTCGCCCGGCAAGCCCCGGCGAAAACAGCCCCGATCAGCGCTCGGGGCGGATCAGGGTGCCGGCGCCGTGATCGGTGTAGAGTTCGAGCAGGCAGGCATTGGGCGCGCGGCCATCCAGGATCACAACGCCGCGCACGCCGCCGTCGATCGCGGTGAGGGCGGTTTCGGTTTTCGGGATCATGCCGCCAGCGATTATGCCCTTGCGGATGAGGCTGCGGATCTCTTCGGGCGTGAGCTCGCTCAGCACCTCGCCGTTTTCGCCCTTCACGCCAGCCACATCCGTCAGCAGCAGCAGGCGATCGGCCTTGAGTGCGGCGGCGATGGCGCCGGCCACCGTATCGCCGTTGATGTTGTAGGTTTCGCCTGCCCTCCCGGCGCCGAGGGGGGCGATCACCGGGATCACATCGGCGGAGAAAAGCGTGTGCAGGAGGCTTGGATCTATCTTCGAGGGGATGCCCACGAAGCCGAGCGCGGGATCGGCGGGATCGCAGGTGATGAGATTGGCGTCCTTCCCCGAAAGCCCGGCCGCGCGGCCCCCCTGGCTGTTGATCGCCTGCACGATGCGCTTGTTGACCCGCCCCGATAGCACCATCTCCACCACCTCGACGGTGGCGGCGTCGGTGATGCGCTTGCCATCCCTGAAATCGGATTTCACGCCAAGACGCGCGAGCATTTCATTGATCATCGGCCCGCCGCCATGCACGATCACCGGATTGACGCCCACCTGCTGCATCAGCACGATATCGCGCGCGAAACTCTCCATCGCCGCATCGTCGCCCATCGCATGGCCGCCGAACTTGACGACCACCGTCGCGCCATCGTAGCGCTGCAGCAGCGGCAGGGCGTGCGAAAGCGTGCGGGCTGTGGCGATCCAGTCGCGGTTCATCGGCTTGGCGTTTTTCATCGGTTCTTCCCCCGTTTGCGCTTCGTTGTTAAATTGTCGGGCGGGCGCTGCCAAGCCCGCAGGGGCATCGCGGCGGCGATTGTTGTTGGGGAGGGGAATGCCTATGATCTCCTTGTCAGAGGCAGAGGACGTGCGATGAGCAAGGAAAGCAGACAGAAAACCATGGTGCTGACAGGCGCCAGCCGCGGCATCGGCCACGCGACGGTGCGCCGCTTCAACAGGGAGGGTTGGCGGGTCATCACCTGTTCGCGCAACCCCTTCCCGGAGGAATGCCCCTGGGGCGGGGGCAACGAAAATCATGTGCAGATCGATCTTTCCTCGCCTGACAAGACGATCGAGGCGGTGGACGTGATCCGCAAGAAGCTCGATGGCCGCCTCGATGCGCTGGTGAACAATGCCGGCATTTCTCCGAAAGGGCCCAATGGCGAGCGGCTCAATACGATCAATACCGATCTGCGCACCTGGGGGCAGGTCTTCCATGTGAATTTCTTCGCGCCCGTCGTGCTGGCGCGCGGGCTTATACAGGAACTCGCGGCCGCGAAAGGGGCAGTGGTGAATGTCACCTCGATCGCCGGCAGCCGCGTGCACCCCTTTGCCGGCGCGGCCTATGCCACCTCCAAGGCGGCGCTGGCGGCGCTCACGCGCGAGATGGCGCATGATTTCGGCCCCTTCGGGGTGCGCGTGAATGCGATTGCGCCGGGAGAAGTGGAAACCTCGATCTTGAGCCCCGGCACCGAGAAGATCGTGGAAAAGCTGCCGCTGCGCCGGCTCGGCCAGCCCGAGGAAGTGGCCTCGGCGATCTATTTCCTCTGCTCCGAGGAGGCTTCCTACATTTCGGGCGCGGAGATCGAGGTCAACGGCGCGCAGCATGTGTGATGGCCGGGATCAGGTGCCGATCAGCTCCGCGATGATGGCGCGAAGGGTGGGGATGCCTTCGCCCTTTTCCGAGGATGTAAGCACCATTTCGGGATAGGCGGCGGGGTGCCTGTTGAGCGCGCTGCGCACCTGGGCAAGCACCGGCGCCACCTGCTTCTGCTTGACCTTGTCCGATTTCGTCAGCACCACCTGGAAGGGCACGGCGGCGCGATCGAGAAGCGCCATGATTTCCTCGTCCACCGGCTTCACGCCGTGGCGGGCGTCGATCAGCACGAAGGCGCGGCGCAGGCTCTGGCGGCCCGAGAGGTAGGATTTCAGCAGGCGTTGCCATTTCTCCACCACGGGCTTTGGCGCCTTGGCAAAGCCGTATCCGGGCAAATCGACAAGATAGGCCTGGCCGGAGAGATCGAAAAAATTGATCTCCTGGGTGCGGCCGGGGGTATTGGATGCCCGCGCCAGCTCCTTGCGCCCGGCAAGCGCATTGATGAGGCTTGATTTGCCCACGTTCGAACGCCCGGCAAAGCAGATCTCCGGGCGGTCGGCAGGCGGGAGGCCGTCCATCGCCACAACGCCCTTGACGAACGCCGTTTCCGAGGCAAAGAGCCGGCGACCGGCCTCCAGCGCGGCTTCATTGGGGGCTTCGGCGAGGGGGAAGGGAAGATCGGCCATCAGAGCACCTCGATTGCATCGCCCACGGCGATCCGGCCCGGCTCTATCACAACGCCATAGACGCCGAAATCGCGGTGGC
>Ga0256832_1002557_pt1 | contig 12420 bp, 8 predicted proteins | sample 134614metaG_FD_190534 | JGI IMG/M metagenome (GOLD analysis project Ga0256832, IMG submission 190534) | Hydrothermal vent microbial communities from Lau Basin, Pacific Ocean - 134-614 | ecosystem: Environmental > Aquatic > Marine > Hydrothermal vents | place: Pacific Ocean: Lau Basin | collected... | reverse complement strand
GACGAAGACTTTCCATGTCAACTACATCAGCACCGACAGGGAGAGTACAAGCAGCACCAAGGTGACTCTCTCGAGCGGTGCCGCGAGGCAACAGACGACGACACAGAACAGACAGGGCGCTCCATCGACCAGTACGATGAGCGCCGGAGAGTCCGAAAGCGGTATAAATGTAACCTCCGACGACAAGTTCATATTCTGGTCTGAGCTTCTGGAGCAGATCAGGGACATCCTCAACAGGCCTGAAGATACGTATGAGGCCGGAGACCCCGTGGTAGACAAGGAGTCGGGCCTGGTAACGATTACCGGAACCAAAAAGCAGCTCGACAGGGTGGAAGAGTACATAGACAACCTGATGGAGAGGCTGCACAAGCAGGTTCTTATAGATGTTAAGATGTATGCGGTCGTACTGAACAAAGGCAACGAAACCGGAATAGACTGGAGACAGCTCTACAATATTCAGAACTTCAAAATCAACGCCGAAAACCTCACGACAAATGAAAATGTCTATGAAATAAAATACCCGGGGACCGTCGATGTTCCCTATATCAAAACTTTCGGTCAGGGAACCGCCACATTCACCGACATAGTCATGACCGCAAAGATAGGAACTATCGTAAAGTTCCTGAAATCGCAGGGTGACGTCCACTCAGTCTCCAACCCGAAAGTGCTCACGCTAAACAACCAGGCCGCAATGATAACAGTAGGCAAACAGTACTTCTATAAAATAAAAAACAGTACCACTACCAGCAACACGGGCGGAAGTACGGTGGCCCAAAACGAGATCATAGACTCCGTATTTGCGGGAATCCTGCTCGATATCACACCGGAAATAGCCGCTGACGGCACGATCACGCTGAAGATCAACCCATCGGTAAGCGATACGATAACCCCTGTAACGAACGACAACCAGAACAGGTCGATGCCGCCGGATCTCGAGCGCAGGCAGATGGCTTCGGTAGTCACCGTAAAAGACGGCTCTCACGTAATTCTCGGAGGTCTTATCACCGACAAGGTAAACAAGTCGACAAACAAAGTGCCTCTGCTGGGAGATATTCCGCTGCTCGGTTACGCATTCAGGTATGATGAGCTGACGGACGAGAAGGTGGAACTCGTGATTATCGTAACGCCCCATCTTGTCGAAGCGAAATCGTCCATGACGCTGAAAGACTTGGGATACGACAAGCTCTCCGACAGCAATTTGACCAAGATGCAATGAGTAAATACAGACAGCTGCAGAGTATCTTTATAGACAGAATCGAGGTAAACCAGTATATCGGTCTCGATACCTCAATACTGTTTTACAACAAGCTCCAAGAGAGTATACAGAAACCTCTCAAGATGATTCTGCTCTATGGAAAGCCGGGGACAGGCAAAAGTGTCCTGATCAACAAGATATACCACGACGCAAAAGATAAGAGAAATGTGTTTCTGATATCGACACCCATACAGCAGGAAGAGGAGTTCATAAAAAAGCTCTACACCTTTCTTCTGCCGGAATCGACACTCCCGGAAGATCTTACATACAATAAGTTCATAGACATATGCAACGCGCTCAAAGAGAAAAAGCATATCACCGTTTTACTTGACGAGGCGCAGCTCTATCCATCGTCTATGATGGAGAAGATCAGGCTCATATCGGATACCAGAACCATCAAGTTCGTTGTCTCTCTTCATAAAACGGAGAAAGAGGATCTTATCGCAAAAGAGCATTTTCAGTCGAGAATCTGGGAGACGATAGAGTTGAAAAACGGAACGATTCACGATACAAACATGTATGTGCAAAAAAAACTTATCCAACAGAACTACTTCGAAATAGCCAATATGTTCCGCAAGAGCAACATAAAGCTGATCCATAAATTCACAAAGGGAAACTACAGAGAGATAAACAAGCTCATGTTTACACTTTTCGAGATCTACGACTACTACGAGACCAACAAACCCTCCAAGATAGCCGGCTCTACCATTAAAAACAGATATCTCGAGATGTCGGCGCTCAAGCTGGGATATATCAATGCTTGAAATAGAGAAGTTAGAAAGAGAGTGGCGCAGATACAGGCTGAAGCGTCTGAAACCGTGGATCTTTTCCTCTGTTGCGCTTCTTGTAGCGGCGGCTGCCGCAGTATGGCTAACCGAAACGGGCCTCTATCCGACTCTCAAAAAAGGCGGCGAAGAGATCGAGGCGGCCGCTCAGGGTCTCCCCGCCGCATCAACAAAAACCACTTCTAATATCGAGCCCGAATCCGTACCTGTAGAGAAAGAGAGTGCGCCGATGGTCGAAAAGCCGATCAAGAGCGGAACGGAAGAGGCCGCTGCGCAAACAGAGCCTAAAGAGAGGGAAAAAAGAGAGGAGCGGATGAGCCGTACCGAAACCGTAGAACCTGAGGTGACTCTCAACCCCGATACCGCTTTTATGGAGTCTCTTTCCGCTGAGGCAAAAGGTATCTCCCCGGCTAAAGGGTATACAGCCGTCAAACCTGCAAAAGAGGAGATCGTCGCCTCGTCTACGATAGAGAGAAAGAATAGTCCTGTTTCAAAAAAGAGCGACGATACCGAAATAGAGAACACGGAAACGGCAGATAGAAGCAAAGGATCGGGCCTGCAGATACAATCTACAAAGACGAACAATACTCTTCAGCTTCTGATCGAACGGTTCAACAGAAACAACGATCCCAAGCTCGCCTCGTACATAGCCCAGAGCTACTACAAAAAAGGGAACTACAAAGAGGCCGTAAAGTGGAGCGTTACGGCAAACTCTCTCGATCCTTCAGGCGAAGATAGCTGGATCACGTTCGCCCGTGCAAAAGTTAAGCTGGGTAAGAGAGATGAAGCGATCAAAGCTTTGAGGGTCTATCTGAACCAGTACAGCTCCAGAAAAGTGAGATCGTACCTAAGAAGGCTGGAGTCGAAGAGATGAAAAAAGCTGTTCTTGCAACCATGCTCCTCCTCTCTTCACTCGCATCCGCGGATATAGAGAGCCTCTATAAGCTCTACCAGAACAAGAAGTACAAGCAGGCGTGCGGACTCGGGCTCAGGATGTTCAAAGAGCATAAAAAAGACTCGAGGTTCCTGATGCTCTACGGGCTCTCATGTCTCAACGCCGACTATATAGACCGTCTTGCCGTCCCTATGACCGGTCTGCGATACACGAAGACCGAACGTGCGAATGCCAGCTATTTTGCCACGATACTCCTGCAGAAGAAGCTTCTTTACCACTCTCTTCTCGACGGTGTCGACATATCTAATCTAAAACTTCCAAAAACCGATTATATACTCTCGAAGGTGTTCGATCTATATACAAAAAAAGAGTATAAGAAGGTCGATGACAGATACTACTTCATACCCGAAAAGGGTGCCGGTCTGATGTATGTCCTATATCTGGAAGGAACCGGCAAGGTTACCAAGATGGTTATCGAAGAGAGGCTGGACGACCATATTATCAAGATACACAGGTATTGGTAGATGAGCAGAATCATTGAACTTTTGATGCAGAACGGACTTGTAACGAAGGAGCAGATAGCCGACCTGCTCAAGAACAAGAAAGAGAAAAAGATAACGATCAAGGCCCTGCTGGAGCACCAGGTCGTAAAACCGGAACAGATTTACAAACTCATAGCCGACGAAGTGAGAAAAGGGAATCTCTCTCTCGATATGCTCGAAAAAGAGGGCGGCTCTATAAATATAAACAAAGTCCTGATGCAGCTGGCGAAACTGATGAATATGGACTATATCAACCTCGACGAGGTAGATATAGATCTGCGCCTCGTCGGCAGGCTTCCTATGCAGAAACTGGAGAAGATAGGCGCGCTGCCCATAAGAGAGAGCGACCTTAGTGTCACCGTAGCGTTCAAGGATCCTTTCGATTTCAGCGCCCAGGAGGCGATGCAGCGACTCTTTCCAAAAAAACCGGTCAATCCGGCCATAGCCAGGCCTTCGCAGATAGACTACCACCTGAACCGCCTCGAGATGTCTGAGAGCATCAAAGGGCTGATAAACGAGATAAGGCAGGAGATTTCAGAGAGCGCTTCCGCAACCGAAGCGAGTGAATCCTCCGCAATCCTGAAGCTTATAGAGGTGATCTTGAAGTCGGCGATCATAGCGAGGGCCAGCGATATACATATCGAGCCAACCGAGAACAGCTGTATCGTAAGAAGCCGTATCGACGGAATGCTTGCCGAGAGTTTCCGCTTCGACAAAGATATATACCCGCCCCTCTCTTCGAGGCTGAAACTCCTCTCCAATCTCGATATAGCCGAGCGCAGAAAACCGCAGGACGGCCGCTTCTCCGCCACAATCGTAAACCGTGAGTTCGACTTCAGGGTATCTACGCTTCCCATCATGAACGGTGAATCGATAGTAATGAGGATTCTCGACAAGTCTAAGGTGATGATCCGCCTCGAGGATGCCGGGATGAGCCAGCACAACTTCAACATATTCAACGGAGCCCTGAAAGTCCCATACGGCATAGTGCTCGTCACAGGGCCTACAGGAAGCGGTAAGACCACCACGCTCTACGGTGCGCTCAACAACCTAAAGAGCGTCGACAAAAAGCTCATAACGGTCGAAGATCCCGTAGAGTATCAGATGAACCTTGTTCAGCAGGTGCAGGTAAACCCGAAAGTCGGTCTGACATTCGCCAGTGCGCTGCGCTCGATTTTGAGGCAGGACCCCGATATCATCATGATCGGTGAGATCAGGGACCAGGAGACGCTGAGAATCGCCATCCAAGCCGCACTGACCGGCCACCTGGTCCTCTCCACCCTGCACACGAACGACTCGATAAGCGCAATCAACAGAATGGCCGATATGGGGATAGAGCCCTACCTTATAAGCGGCTCCCTGATTGCGATAGAGGCGCAGCGTCTTGTCAGAAAGATCTGCCCCAACTGTAAAAAAAGCGTCGAAATTCCCGATCATGTAATCAACGAGCTCGAAGAGTTCCTTCCCGAGAAGTACCAGTTCTTCAAAGGCAGCGGCTGCAAGGAGTGCCAGGGAACGGGATATATAGGGCGTGAGATGATCAGCGAAGTTCTGCGCGTAGACGACACACTCACCAGTATGATCGCCCGTGAAGCGTCCAAGGCCGAGTTGACCCAGGAGGCGTTGAGGCAGGGGTTCGTCTCCATGATTCAAGACGGTGTCAACAAGGCGGTCGAAGGTAAAACGACAATAGATGAAGTACTAAGAGTTGCGAGGTTATCATGAAATATTATCAAGTCACTATGCTGGTTCGCGGAAACCGTCAAAACATTGTGCTCAAAGCCAAAGACCGGGCGGACGCCATCAACAAAATCAAGAAGGACTACCAGGGCACGATGCTCCGCATCAAAGAGATTTCGGCCCCTATCGACGCAACCATCAAAGAGTTCTTTTCGCAGTTCGGCTCAACCGTCGCCAACAAAAAAGTGCAGCCCAAAAATCTGATCGCCGCCATAAGGCAGCTGGCGGTTATGACAAACGCCGGAATCTCGGTACACGATGCGCTAAACGAGATAGCTAACGCGACCAACGACGCCAAGCTCAAAACGATATTGACACAGGCATCCGAGAGCATAAACTCCGGTTTGAGCCTTTCCGACACCTTCAAGCGATACAGATACGATGTCGGCGGAATAACCCTGGCGATGATAGAGCTTGGAGAACAGACGGGAAACATGGCCGACGCCCTCTCCGCCCTTGCCGATATCCTCGAAGAGATACAGGAGAACGTACAGAAGTTCAAAAAAGCGATGCGCTACCCGATGATTACACTGGGAGCCATGGCGATAGCCTTTACCATTCTGATTATGGTGGTCGTACCGAAATTCAAAGCCATCTTCGAAAAGTTCAACGCCGAACTCCCGCTTCCCACAAAGATACTGCTCGGAATAGAGCACGTTCTGAGCAACTACGGCCTGCTGGTACTCGGCGGACTCATCTTTATAATCGTTCTGATTCTATACCTATACAGAAACAACGAAGAGTTCAAATACAAAGCAGACAAACTGATGCTGAAGACCTACCTGATCAAAGATATCATATTTTTCGCGACCCTTAACCGCTTCGCCATTGTCTTTACGGAGCTCGTGCACGCCGGTATCCCTATCGCCGACGCGCTCGATACGGCAACGGGCATGATAGACAATGCCGTGATGAAAGAGAAGCTCGAATCGGTAAAAGTAGCGGTTTCAAGAGGTGTGAGCCTAACCGAAGCCTTCAGGGATACCGGTGTTTTCGAAAACATGATCATCCAGATGATCTCGGCCGGAGAGAGCAGCGGACAGCTCGACAACATGATGCGTAAAGTCACCGACTACTACAGAATGCGCTTCAACTACATTCTCGACAACATGTCATCCTACATAGAGCCCATAATGCTCGCGATAATCGCGGGACTGGTACTTCTGCTCGCCCTCGGAATCTTCCTTCCGATGTGGGATATGGCCCGCGCCGTCAAGGGGCACTAAGGGCCTTGAGCCTCTCGTAGGTCCCATCCTTTTTCAAGAGGCCGGCCTCGTAGAGAAATTGTGACGGGAAAAAGGTGATATCCTTGAAGCTGTCGTATTTGGCGTACGAAAGGTATAGGATATCCCGCGCACGGGTAAGAGCTACGTAAAAGAGCCTCCGCTCCTCCTCTATACTGCCCCCCTGCCCCGCCAGCTTCCTGTTCGGGAATCTGCCGTCCATAAGGTCTATTACGTATACCTCGTCGAATTCGAGCCCTTTACTCGCATGTACCGTAAGCAGATTTACCCCTTCTCCTTCGTTCAGCTCCCTGCCGCCCAGGACCATGGCGTTTATGAACTTTTCGTTGCTTCCGTACGCCTCCGCCAGGCGCACCAGCAATAGACCTTTGCGCTTTATCCTCTCGAGGGCATCGACCCTCTTCGCCCCGTCTATCTCACCGTTTTTCAGGGTGGCTCGTCGTTCGGCGAGGCGCTCAGTTATGTAGCCGTAAAGATCCGAAGATAGAATATGGCGCATAATTGAGTGGGGCTGCTTCAGACTCTTGAGCCTCTTTATGAGCCTGTAGAAGTCATATAGGAACTTTACGCCGTCGCTGTTTAGGGCCGGATGCTTCAGAATCGGGTGTGCCATGAAGTTCTCGTCAAGTCCGAGGTGGGAAAACCTCGAAACAGATCCGATCTGCATGGGATGGTCGAAGAGTCCAAGCTGGTAGTTCGTATTTCGGGCTTTGAAAGGGTTGGTCATAGGTTTCGGATCGAAGAGTCCTCTCACCATGCAGCCGTCGCCGAGAGTTGTCAGCCCCTCGAAAAGCTCCTTGGCGGTAGCGCTTCCGACACCTCTGGCGTATTCGAAGATATGTATGAAAGCCATCATATCCTTCGGATTCAGAAGCAGAGTCGCGAAATCGAGCGCCGCTTTGACCTCCTTTGCGTCGAAGAAACTGCGCCCTCCTTTGCGGCGGCACGATATCCCCTCCTCTTTCAGCATTGCCTCTATGCCGTCGGCCGATGCGTTGTTTCTGAATATTACCGCTATCTCATGATGCGGGGTGGTGGAGCGCCTGATCGATTGGGCTATCGTCTCATACTGCTGCATCAGGTTGTCGAATATCAGAAGCTTCGGTCTTGCAGCCGAATCCCCCTTGCGCACCACCTCGAGCTGTTTGGGATATATACGCTCGTTATACTCTATCACCCTGTTGGCCAGCTCCAGTATCGGCGCCGTGGAGCGGTAGTTTTTGGTTAGCGTAAAGACCCTCGCATCGTCGAATTTTGTAGCGAAAGAGCCTATGATATTTATATTGGCGCCGTTGAAGGCGTAGATGCTCTGGTCGTAGTCGCCGACACAAAAGAGCGAAGGTGCGTTCATCGCATCTATCAAAGAGCCCTGTAGTTCGTTGGTATCCTGATATTCGTCTATCAATATCTCCCTGAACGCGAGAGGTTTGCGCTTCACCGATTCGCGCATCATTATCAGAAGATCGTTGAAGTCGACGAAGCCGAACTCCTCTTTGCTGCTTTTGAACTCGTCGATGATGTCGAGGTATATATCTATATAGGGTTCGTGCCCCTTATGCCTTTTTGAGAGCCACTCTTCAAACGGCTCCTTGGTAGCGTTTTGGTAGAGCGAATGGAGATCGTACAGAAAGTTCGACGCAAAAGGCTCGGTCTCCGCCCCTATATGGTGAAAGCGGCGCTTCTCATAGATGCTTCGAAAGAGCGTTTTAAGCTCGAAAGGCTGCTTCAGGTTGATATCTCTTTCTCTCTTCAGATAGCGGTAGCTTACCGCATGAAAAGTACCCGCCTCGATTTTTGCGGCCACTTCACGGCTGAAATAGCCCGCCACCCTCTCGACCATCTCGGCAGCCGCCTTGTTCGTGAAAGTCAAAAGCAGAATATCCCGGGGGTCTACACCCTTCGAGAGCAGATATCCGATCCGGCCTACGATCGTAGAGGTCTTTCCGGTTCCGGCCGAGGCGATGACGAGGTTGTGGCCGAAGGGGGCCGTTGCGGCTGCGAGCTGCTCTTCGTTCAGGCGTGATAGGGGCATATGTCGGGGTTTGACTCCATTTCAAGGCAGATCTTGCGAAGCGGCACCATCCGCAAGCCCTTTGCAGGTTTTGAATCGGGCGAAATTATACCATGTATTCTCACCTGCCGGAATACCTTCGTATCTTGCGCCCTCCCCTGTAGCACTCCTGGCATATTCCGAAGCGAAAGTTGGGCGGCAGGGGTTTCGCACACCTTTTGCAGGCTCTGGCGAATACACCTTTGCGCAAAGAGCGCTCTATGAACGAATTGAGTATCTCCCGTGCCCTCAATGCGTTCTGCGTATCTACGAAAGCTTCGGGAAAGCGGTACGAAAGCCAGAGATATAGCGAAACCTCCTTGACCCTCTCTTCCGCATCGAAAAGCATGTCGGAGGTCTGCGCTGTCGGCGGCAGATCTTCGGGAATCGCAAAGGGTATGGGCTCATCGCGCTCCAGCGCTATCAGGTATCGGTGAAAGACGCTCTCAAGATAGGCCGACCCCAGGCTGAGGGGTGCGCACGAGAGGTGGTATTTGGCCTTCAGGTCGAGCCTGTAGAGATCGACCATTTTGGCGATTTCGAGCATATTTTCGATATTCGCCGCCACGAACGGACCGTCGAAACGCATATTTTTAACAAAAAAGCCGAGAATCTCCGAAAGGCTCTGCGTCTCGACTATTTTGGCGATCAGCTCTATATGCTCGAAGTTGGCCATTACACGGTACGGGCCGCCTATCGGAGCCGACTCTTCGTCTATCAGCTCGGTTACAGTATTTAGGACAGGGCCGCTCAAAGCTCCCACATACCCCTCTTCGTGAAGGCCGTAGCGCCCTGCCCGGCCCGCTATCTGGCGTATCTCCGAAGGTGTCAGCAGTCGTCGGCTCTGCCCGTCGAATTTCGAATCCCTTGCAAAGAGAATCGTCTTTATGGGGAGGTTCAGCCCCATCGCTATCGCATCGGTGGCCACGAGTATCTGCGACTCACCCTCCCTGAACCTCCTCGCCTCTTCCCGGCGCACTTCGGGGCTCAGATTGCCGTATACCACCGACACATCGTACCTGCCGCCGAGCTGCTCCTTGAGTGCAAGAACGTCCCTCCTGGAGAACGCCACGATAGCTGTGGAGGGTTCGAGCCTCTTCAAAGATGTTGGCCGGTGGTTGAGTATCAGGGGAGCCTTTCTCTCGAAACGCACCACCTCAAGCTCCTCGTCGAGCCACTCGGCAAGCTCTTTGACAGCCTCGAGGGCATCTTCGCTTCCCGTCATTACGACGGTAGTTGCGGGTATTCCTATTATGGCGTTCGCCCACGCCCACCCCCTGTCGGGATCGTCTATCATCTGAACTTCGTCTATGACGCATACATCCACCTCTACCTGGAAGTTCGCCATCTCGATAGTCGAGCTCACATGCGCCGCCTCTTCATCTATAAGCTGCTCCTCCCCGGTAACCAAAGAGGCCTGAAGCCCCCATTTCAAAAGGGTCTCGTAACCCTCGAGCGCCAGCAGCCGAAGCGGCGCCAGGTAGTACCCGGTCTCCGCTTCTTTGAGCATCTTCATCGCGCTGTATGTCTTCCCGCTGTTTGTCGGGCCTACATGGAATATGAGCTTTCGCCCCATCTCCCTTGCAAGCGGAAAGAGGTTTTTGAAGTCCCTTATCGTTCTGGCGAGCAGCTCCTCTCTCTGCTTCTTCAGCTTGAGGCCCTCTATTTTGCGTGCGAAGTGCCTGTTTATATTCTTGAGGGTCTTGTAGGGAACCTCAAGGATCCCGTTCTGCTCTATCACACCGATAACGGCTTCGGCGATTATCGACTCCACCTGCGACGGCTCCATATCCAGGCCGTCCGCCTCTCCCAGCAGTGCATCCCTCAAGGCGTAGAGTTCGGCATCGAACTGCGCCTCGACTTCCGTTTTTCGGGTTTCGAAATCTTCGTCTATCCCAAGGGGCTCCGAGGCCCATACCGCCTGGTAGAGCCACCGCTTCTCGACCGTCAGCATAAGACGGTAGCCGACTCTCCACTCCTCATTGGAAAAGAGCACTTTAGTCTCGTCTCTAAACAGCCTGACGGAATCGGCCGTAAACTCCGGATGCGAAATATCGAAATCTTCGAGCAGAATATCGCACAAAAAACTTTCGGGAATCGGAACGGAGACAAAGTCGCAGCTCTCGGGCAGCCGCTTTATCGCCTGCACGACCTGCTCGCTCGTCAGGTAGCGGTTCGGACGGCCGGCCATGTCCAAAAAGGTCTCGATCTGCCTCTTTTTTCTCGAGACCGCCTCCGCTTTGCACTCATCGAGCTTGGAGACCAGCAGACTCTCCTCCCGGCGTACTATTTCAGCGTCATCGAAAGGCGGACACTCCAACTCGATTATCTTGTGGAACTTTTCGTCGAATATCGAAAACTCGAAAGAGTGGAAAAAGCGGAAGCTTCCATCTTCGTCGAATATGCCGTCGCAAGCCTCTTCGAGTCTGTTTCGTTTCTGCACGCTTCTGAGTTTGGCAAGAGCTTCGGCGATCCTCTTGGGGGTGATCTTTTTGAGTTTCGATTCGCCAAACTGCTCCCTTACTGCAACCGCCTCGGCGGGCGTATGCTCTATCTGCGCCAGTATCTCGTCTATCTTCCGCTCTCTAACCTCCGAGTTGGGAACACTCTTTTGGGGTCCGAAAGTGGTGTCGAGAGACTTTAGATACTCCGTGATCAGCGCTCTGTCCGCGGCATCCCCCGACGACCACAGGCGCCTGAAGGCCCGTACAAGATCGGCCTTGCTAAGGTGCTGCTCCTTCAGGGAGAGGATCATCGCCATCTCGATCAGGTTGTCCAGAGGCAGACGCTCTACCCCCTCGTCGAACCCCTCCCCGCCGAAGATCTTTCTGATGGTCTGATTATACTTTATGAGTTTTTTCTTCTTTTTTGCCATTTCGATGATCCGTCAAAGGCCAAAAAACCTTTTTCGCAACCATTCCTTTCGTAAGATTGAACCAAGTCCAAATCGAAATACAACAAAACATCCGCTCCATTCTGTCGGCAGCGATAGAGTCGGTTGGTTCAGCTTTAGTCTACATACCTAAAAGTACGAAGCGGTTCCGGGCGAGAATGACGACTGCGTGTTTCGTTTCTATCTGGAGCCGGTGCTATTTAGATTTCGGCCTAAACACCTCTATCACCTCTTCGTTCGCCACCATGTAGCGCCCGCCTATCAGGTCTATACAGTAGGGGACGGCCGGAAATACGGCATCAAGGCACTCCCTTATAGATTTCGGTTTGCCCGGAAGGTTTATTATGAGGCTCTTGGCGCATACACCCGCGCTCTGGCGGCTCAAGATCGCGGTCGGCACATACTTCAGACTCACCTGCCGCATCAACTCACCGAATCCCGGAAGCATCTTGTCGCAAACCGCCTCCGTAGCCTCGGGTGTGACGTCTCTGGGTGCCGGTCCGGTGCCTCCGGTGGTCACTATCAGGTCACACCGCTCCTGCGCAAGCTCCTTAAGTGCCGCCTCTATCTCCGGCTGCTCGTCCGGTATACAGCGGTATAGAAACTCGATCTCGTTTAGAAGGTACTCTTTGAGCGTATCCATTATGGCGACACCCGATATATCTTCGTATATACCGGCACTCGCCCTGTCGCTTGCTGTGACGACTCCCACTCTTATCTTATCCACTCTTCTCTCCTCCTCTCAAAATGTGGCCATACTCTTTGAAAAGATAGCTCTCGCCGAAATTTTTGAAAAAGCGGTGTGCCGCTTCGGCATCCACTATTTTGTCTTTCGCACCGAGATATGTCTCTATTTTGGTGCCTCTGCGTTGGATCCCGCGCAGCTTCTCGTCGGGCCACGGGTAGGTAAGAAGCTCCTCGAGCTCACTATCGTTTGCATCCGCAAGGTATCTGTCGAGCAGGCACTTGTGTGCGGGATAGGCGGCATTTTCGAGAAACTTTTCGAGATAGGCCGA
>Ga0256832_1002556_pt1 | contig 12421 bp, 9 predicted proteins | sample 134614metaG_FD_190534 | JGI IMG/M metagenome (GOLD analysis project Ga0256832, IMG submission 190534) | Hydrothermal vent microbial communities from Lau Basin, Pacific Ocean - 134-614 | ecosystem: Environmental > Aquatic > Marine > Hydrothermal vents | place: Pacific Ocean: Lau Basin | collected... | reverse complement strand
AAACCTCCTCCGTTCAGGTCCAGGCCCGCCGCCGCCAGGTGGACGAGGACGGCCCGGTAGCGGCGGGACCAGTCGTGGGCGGCGGCCAGGCGGCGGCGCAGGTCGCGCGCCTCGGCGTCGTCTCCGGCGAGGGCGCGGCGCACAGTGTCGGCGTCGCTCTCGTCCCCCGTGAGCCAGTGGACCGCGTCCCGCAGGCCGGGGTCGGCGGACGGCAGGGGGGTGGAGGCCACCGGCCGCCCGGCGGCCAGGTATTCGTACAGTTTCAGGGGGTCCACGGCGCGCACCAGGGGCGAGTCCTCGAAGGGGATGAGGCACAGGTCGAAGTGGGCCAGGTAGGCGGGGATGCGGGCGTAGGGCCGCGCCCCCAGGAAATGGAGGTTGGGGTGGCGCGGCGGCGCTTCCGGGCGCTGCCAGGGCCCCACGAGGACGAAGTGGACCTCGGGTAGGGCGCGGGCCAGGCGCTCCACCAGGGCCATGTCCACCCAGTGGGCCAGGTTGCCCACGAAGCCCACCCGCGGGCCGGGGATGGCGGCCAGGTCCGCGGGCGGGGGCGGTTCCCCCTGGAAGCGGGCCACGTCCACGCCGTTGCCCACGTGGTGCACGCGCGGGTGGTGGCGGGCCAGGCGCCGGGCGAGGGCGGGGGCGGTGGCGAAGACCACGTCGGCCCGTTCCAGGAGGGCGCGCTCGGCCGCCGCCAGGTCGGGGTAGGCGCCGGCGAACTGGTCCCAGGCATCGACGCAGTCGTACACCACGTGCGCGTCCGGCCACTGGTCGAGGATGGCCACCAGGTCGGGGTGGGGGTAGCTGAGCCAGACGAGGCCGGGGGTGACGCCGTGCTCGGCCTGGGCGCGCACCAGCTGCCGGCGCAGGAGGCGGCGGTTGACCGCTTTCACCGGCGCCCAGCGCGGCAGGGGCAGGGCCAGGGGGTGGGCGAGGGCGAGCCCGTCCGGCAGGGGTTCGCGGGCGACGGGCGCGCGGCCGGCGAGGGCGGCGCGCAGTTTTTCCTTCACCCGCGGCAGATCGCGCACGCGCAGGGTGCGCACCCCCAGGCCGTCGCAGTAGAGGACGCGGTGGCCGTCGCCGGCGAAGCGCTCGGCCAGGTGCTGGAAACGCCCGCGCACCCCGTGCCAGTCGGCGGGGGAGAGGTAGAGGATGTCCATGGCTACGACGACAACCAGCGGTACAGGCGCGGGGGAATCACCAGGCGCCGGCCGTTGAGGACCACGCCCTTGACGGCGTTGCCGCAGGCGCGCCGCAGGACGTGCAGGGCGTGGCGCACCACCGGCAGGGGCGTGCGTTCCGCCTGCACCACGAGGACCACCTCGTCCAGGTGGTGCCAGTCCACCAGGCGGTCGGCGGGGAGGCCCTTGAGGGGCGGCAGTTCCACCAGCACCACCTCGCCGGGGGCGGGCAGGGCCTCGGGGTTGCGCGTCTTGCGCACCGGCACGTGGCTGGCCTCGCACAGGCGGGTGAGTCCTTCGACGATCTGCGCCACGTCGTCCCCGGGCAGCCAGCTCACCAGGCCCACCACCTTGCCCTCGGGGGGCGGGTCGTACAGCTCCAGGGCGGACCACAGGTCGTAGTAGGCCTTGCCGATGACCTCCGGCTCGACCCCGGGCTGGGGCATGGGGATGTCCGCCAGGAGGGGGACGTCGGCCTGGCGCTGGACCAGCTCGCCGCTGCGCGCCTTGCGGTCCAGGAGGGCCGCCAGCCACACGGTGAGGAGCATGGCGGCGAGGGCCAGGAAGGGGGTGGCGGCGAGGACGGGCAGGGTCTTGGGGAAGCTGCGCGCGGGGTTGTAGCTGGCCGCCTGCATGACCACCACGTTGGAGATGCGTTCCCGGTCCAGGGCCTCGTCCAGGCTGGCCTGCTGCAGGGCGGCGGCGTAGGCGCGGTAGTTCTCCTTCTCGGTGGCCAGGCGGCGGCTCACCTCGGCGCGCTCGGCCTCCAGGGCCAGGAGCCGGTCGCGGCGCTGGGCGAGTTCGCGGATCTGGGCCTCCTTCTGCGCCAGTTCGGCGCGCAGGCGCGCCTGGCTCAGGGTCAGTTCCTGCACCGACAGGGAGAGGGCCTCGGCCAGTTTGTTGGGGGCCAGGGTCTCCTTGCGGGCGATGCGTTCCGGCTCCTTCTCCAGCCAGGCCTCCATTTCGCGGATGCTGCGTTCCAGCAGTTTCACCGGCTCGGCGTCGGGGCGGAAGGTGCGCAGCAGGCGCTGGCGTTCCAGGCGCGCCTCCAGGAGGCGGCGGCGGATGTCCTCGACGCTGGGGTTGAGGCCGGTCTCGCGGCGGGTGACCACTTCCTTGGGTACCTGGTCCAGGCGCGTCCGGGCCTCGGCCAGTTGTGCCTCGATGCCGGCGAGGCGGGCGCGCAGCTCGTCCCGCGCCCCCTCCAGGGTGGTGATGCGTTCGTTGAGTTCGCGCGCCGCCTGGTCCACGTCCAGGGCACCGATGCGCTGGCGCAGTTCGCCCAGGCGCGCCTCCAGTTCGCGCAGGCGCGCCTCGCTGTCGGCCAGGCGCTGACGGTAGAAGGCGTGCACCTCGGGGGTGTCCATGAGCTGGGCGCGCCGTTCCAGGTAGTGGCGGATCCAGGCGTCCAGGACCATCTGCGCCACCGCCGGGTCCTTCCAGGTGAAGCGCAGTTCCAGCACCCCGGAGCCGGTCTCGTGGCTCACCTCGAAGTATTTGCGCAGGCGTTGTTCGACCGATTCCTCGGGCGGCAGGGGGTCGAGGAGACGCAGGGCCTCCAGGGCCGCGCGGGCCTGGTCCACCGTCCAGCGCACGGCGTCCTTGAGGGCCGCCTTGACATGCCCCCACACCCCCTCGGGCGGCGGTTCGGCGGTGAGGCGGTCGGCCAGTTCGCGCGCCAGGGGGCCCACCACCGCCTCGCTGGTGAGGAAGGCCTCCTCGTCCAGGAGGTAGTCGCGCACGCCCCCGGGGGCGGCCACCACCGCGCGGCCCATGAGTTCCACCGGCAGGGCGACGTTCTCCCGTCCGGGCTTCACCAGCAGGCGGGCGTCGGAGGTGTAGCGCGGGGGGAACAGGGCGAGGAGCAGGATCACCCCCAGGAGGACCCCGACGCCGGCATAGACGGCCGGGCGCCGGTAGGTGAAGAAGAGGCGGACCAGGTCCTTGCTGGAATGGATGGCGGGCAGGCTCACGTCAGAGATTTCTCAGGTCGTAGTAGAAACCGGTGGAGAGGGAGAAGGGCAGCAGGCGGCGGATGTACAGGTCCACCCCTTCCACTGCCTTGGCCAGGCGTGTCTTGGGCACCAGGACGATGTCGTCGCGGCGCAGGGGGATGGGCCGCCCCCGCTCGCTCTCGATGCGGTAGATGGTGTCGAAGTCGAACAGGAAAACATCGTAGCGGCCGTCGCCGGTCCGGCGCAGGAGGACCACCCCGCGCCGGTCGCCGCCGGTGGGGATGTCGCCGGCGGCGAGCAGGGCCTGGCGCAGGGTGAGGCCGCCCTCCAGGCTCAGGGGCCCCGGCTTGCCGACGATGCCGCCGACGAACACCCGGTTGCCCGGCGACTCCACCACGTTCACCGTCACCCCGGGGGTCTGGTAGAAGGGGCGCAGGCGTTCGGTGAGTTCCGCGCCCAGGGCCTCCGGGGCCTTGCCGGCGGCCATCACCGGGCCCACCAGGGGGTAGTTGATGCGGCCGTCTTCGCGCACCCGGAACCGCTCCGCCTCGGATTGGTAGTCGCGGCGCACCTCCAGCACGTCGCCCGGGTGGATGCGCGCCTCGACGGGGGCGTACAGCTTCTCCACCGGCGCCAGCCCCCCTTCCTGGCCGGCCAGGGGGCGGGCGGGATTGCCGCTGCAGGCGGCCAGGAGCAGGGCCGCCGCCATCGTCATCCAGGCCTTCATGCCGTGCTCGTCCGCCAGAAATGGGGTTGGCCGCTGAGGCGCTCGCGCCAGGGGGCGGGCAGGCGCCGGTGACGGCGTCCGGCCTGATAGCCCAGCCAGCGCACGGCGTTGCGCCCCAGGGCGGCGGGGATGGCGTGCGGGCGGGTGCGCAGCAGTTCGGCCAGTTCGGCCCGCACGAAGTCGCGTCCGCGTCCGCCGACGCCGTGCGCCAGTTCCAGGTACCAGGGGGCCAGTCCGTGGGCGACGCCGATGTCGAAATAGCGGCGGAATTCCTGCCGCCAGGTGTAGTTGTGGCTGTGCGCCACCCGCGCCTCGGCCACGTAGCGCAGGTGGTGACCGGCCCGCAACATGCGGGCGGCGAAGAGGGTGTCCTCGCTCACCGGCACGTCCTCGTCGAAGCCCCCCAGCGCGAAGAACACCGAGCGCCGGTAGGCGGCGCAGGAGTTGGAGGTGAAGCAGGCCGCCACTCCCATCTCGGCCACGTCCGCCCAGGTACGGGTGAAGGACTCGGGCGGGTAGTTGAAACGGCGCGCGAAGGCGGCCGCGGGGGTGGCGTCGGGGTGGGGGACCTGGCGGGCGTAGGCGTGCCCCACGCGCGGGTCCTCGAAGGCGCCGGCCAGGCGCCCCACCAGGTCCCGGTCCAGGGGGACGGCGTCCTGGGTCATGAACAGGAGGATGTCGGCCCCGGTGCGACGGGCGGCCAGGTTGCGGGTACGCCCGTGGCCGAAGGTCCCCGGTTCGATGACGTGGACATCGAAGCCGGCCGCGCGGCAGCGGGGCACGGTGTCGTCCCGCGAACCCGAGTCCACGACGAGGACCTCGTCCGGCGCCGGATCCAGGGACTGGACGGCGGGAATGAAGCGGTCCAGGTGGGGCCCGGCGTTCCAGGTGGGAACGATGAGGGCGACCTTCATCCGCACCCCTTTCGCCGGCGGCTCCACCACAGGGCACCGGCGGCGGTGAGGGCCAGGGCCGGCCAGGCGGGCTCGGGCACGGTATGCAGTTTCAGCCCCACCTGGACGTAGTTGCCGGCGAACACGGGCAGACCGGCGAAATTCACCGACAGCTCCAGGGGCGGCACGGGATTGAGGACGACCCGTGCCGGGTCGAAGCCGAAGATGTCGGAGGAAACGTAATCCAGGCCGTCCAGCACCACCCAGGTGGTGTCCCAGTCGAAGGCCAGGCCGACGAAGTCCAGGGCCGGCACCAGGCCGCTCACCAGGGAGACCATGGTGATGGTGTCGTCGTCCAGGTCCACGTTCACCGCGCCGCTGGCGAAACCGGACAGTTCCACGCCAGGCCCCACGGTGACCGTGGCGGTGTCCAGAATCAGGGGGACGCCGCCGTCCACCACCCCGGCGTACACCTGCACGTCCATGCCGATGAGGCCGGCCTCGGCCGTCCCCCCCAATGCCAGGGCGGCGCCCAGCAAGGCGGCTCGTATCCGTTGTTTCATGTGCTTCATGACCCACCTCCTCCCGTTCGGCCGGCTCAATAGGCGCCGGCGTTCTTGAAGCCCCGCACCAGGGTCAGTGCGAGGATCTTGAGATCCAGCCACAACGACCAGTTCTGAATATAGTAAAGGTCGTGCTCCACCCGTTTGGCCATTTTGTCCAGGGTGTCCGTCTCCCCACGCCAGCCGTTCACCTGCGCCCAGCCGGTCATCCCCGGGGGCACTTTGTAGCGCAACATGTAACCGCGCACCAGGCGCCGGTACTGCTCGTTGTGGGCCACCGCGTGGGGACGCGGCCCCACCAGGGACATCTCCCCCTTGAGGACGTTGAACAGCTGCGGCAGCTCGTCCAGGGAAGTGCGCCGCAGCCAGCGCCCCACGCGCGTCACCCGCGGGTCGTCGCGGCGTGCCTGGGGCACCCGGTCGCCGTCCTCGCACACGGTCATGGTACGGAACTTCCACACCCGGATCTCGCGTCCGTCCAGGCCGTAGCGGCGCTGGCGGAAGAACACCGGGCCGGGGGAGTCCCAGCGGATGGCCAGGGCGATGACCACCATGGGCAGGGCGAACAGGGCCAGGGCGAAGCTCGCCAAGACGATATCCTCGGCGCGTTTGACCCAGCCGCTCACACCGTTGAAGGGCGAGTCGTGGACGCTCACCACCGGGATGTCGCCGAGGAACCCCCAGCACCCGTGCAGCAGCTCGAAGACGAGGAAATCGGGCACCACGTACACCGTCGCGGTGGTGTCGGAGAGGCGCGAGACCAGCTCCGCCACCCGTGCCTCGGCGCGCAGGGGCAGGGTGATGAAGACCATGTCCACCTCGCCCCGGCGCGCCCGCTCCAGGAGCGCCTCGCTGTCGCCGTGCAGGTCCTCCCCCTGCGCCCGGCCGCTGCGGCAGCGGTCGTCGAAGAAACCCTCCAGACGCAGCCCCATCCAGGCGGCGGAACGGATGCGGCCGGCCACCCGCCTTCCCAAGTCGTTGCAGCCGAGGATGGCCACCTGGCGGGTGTTGAAGCCCTGCTCGCGCAGGGTGCGGGAGACCACCCGCAGGCCGATGCGCGAACCGCCCAGGGCGACGAGGACCAGCCCGTACCAGAGGTACACCACGCGGGGTTCGTAGTGCCCGACGGCCGGGTAGAGGGTGTCCACCGCCATCAATGCGAGCACGGTCAGGCCCCACACCCAGGCCAACTGCCCCAGCTCGTGGCGGATGCGGGCGATGCGCCACGAGCGGTAGAGGTCGTTGGACTGGGCGAACATCTGGAACAGGGCCACCCCGCACGCCCCCATGAAGGCGTAGCGGTCGCTGCCGCCGGCCCCTGTGAGGCGCATGGCGACGGCGAGACTGGCGAGGATGATGAGCGCGTCGCTCAGACGGTGGATGAAGGCCAACTTGGCCTCGTGACGCCGCAGATAGCCCCCTTTGACGTCACGCTCGACATGGGACCAGCCCATGGACTCCCCTTTCCTCGGACCCTCCGCCTTATGCAATCAATCCGACATGCTCATAAATAAAAAGCGCAAGGGAATCACGGCGGGGGTGGTTTAGAGTTATGACGGCACAGCCCTTGATCTGCATACCGCCGATTCTTGCCAGTTGTAACTAATAACACCAAAAACCGGTTCCGACCAGTGTTGCCTTTCCACGACGAACGATCGCCCCGGGCGAGGGCCGGGCTTGTTATAATTTGCCTTTTGCCTTGGAGCTGCCTGCGATGACGACCCGCAAGATCCTGGTCACCAGTGCCCTGCCCTATGCCAACGGCCCCATCCACCTGGGACACCTGGTGGAGTACGTGCAGACGGACATCTGGGTCCGCTTCCAGCGCCTGCGCGGGCACCAGTGCATCTACGTCTGCGCCGACGACGCCCACGGCACCCCCATCATGCTCCACGCCCAGCGCCTGGGCATCACCCCCGAGGCGCTCATCGAGCGCATCGGCGCCGAGCACCGGGCGGACTTCGCCGCCTTCCACATCGGTTTCGACGAGTACCACTCCACCCACTCGCCGGAGAACCGGGAGCTGGCCGAATTCATCTACCAGCGGCTGAAGGCCGGCGGGCACATCGTCACCCGCACCATCTCCCAGGCCTATGATCCGGTGGAGGGTATGTTCCTGCCCGACCGTTTCATCAAGGGGGAATGCCCCCGCTGCGGCGCCCCCGACCAGTATGGCGACGCCTGCGAGGTGTGTGGGGCCACCTACAGCCCCACCGAGCTCAAGAATCCGGTGTCGGTGGTCTCCGGGGCGACACCGGTGGAACGCGAATCGGAGCACTACTTCTTCCGCCTGGCCGACTTCGAGGACAGCCTGAGGCGCTGGACCGACCCCGCCGCCGGCCATCTGCAACCGGAAGTGGCCCACAAGCTGCAAGAGTGGTTCGAGGCGGGCCTGAAGGACTGGGACATCTCCCGCGACGCCCCCTACTTCGGCTTCCCCATCCCCGGGACGAAGGACAAGTTCTTCTACGTCTGGCTGGACGCCCCCATCGGCTACCTGGCCAGCTTCAAGCGCTACTGCGAGCGCACGGGGCTGGCCTTCGACGAGTTCTGGGGGCCGGACTCCGAGGCCGAGGTGTACCACTTCATCGGCAAGGACATCCTCTATTTCCACGCCCTGTTCTGGCCGGCGATGCTGGAGGGGGCGGGCTTCCGCAAGCCCAGCGGTATCTTCGCCCACGGTTTCCTCACCATCGACGGGCAGAAGATGTCCAAGTCGCGCGGCACCTTCATCCGCGCCCGCACCTACCTGGACCACCTGGACCCCGAGTACCTGCGCTACTACCTGGCGGCCAAGCTGGGGCCGGGCATCGACGATCTGGACCTCAACTTCGAGGACTTCGTCCAGCGGGTCAATTCGGACCTGGTGGGCAAGGTGGTGAACATCGCCTCGCGCTGCGCCGGCTTCATCCACAAGCGCTTCGACGGCCGCCTGGGGCCGCGCCTGGACGAGCCCGAACTCTACGGCCGCTTCCTCCAGGCCGGGGCCCGCATCGCCGAGCTCTACGAGGGGCGCGCCTTCGGCCAGGCGATGCGCGAGATCATGGCCCTCGCCGACCTGGCCAACCAGTACATCGACGAACGCAAGCCCTGGGAGGCGGCGAAGGACCCGGCGCGCCTCGACTCGGTGCTCCTCACCTGCACCCAGGGGCTCAACCTGTTCCGCGTCCTCATGACCTACCTGCAGCCGGTGCTGCCGGTGACGGCGGAGAAGGCCTGCGCCTTCCTGGGCCTGCCCGACCTCACCTGGCACGGCCTGCAGGAACCCCTGCTCGATCACCCCATCGAACGGTTCAAGCCCCTCATGACGCGCGTCGACAAGGACAAGGTCGCCGCCCTGCAGGCGGCCGCGCGTGCCGAGGCGGAAGAACGCCAGGCCGCCAAGCCGGCGCCGGCGGCGAAGGGGATGGAACCCATCGCCCCCACCATCGACTACGAGGATTTCGCCCGCGTGGACCTGCGCATCGCCCGCATCGTCGAGGCCGCCGAGGTGGAGGGGGCGGACAAGCTCCTGCGCCTGACCCTGGACCTGGGCGGCGAGACGCGCCAGGTCTTCGCCGGCATCAAGAAGGCCTACCGGCCGGAGGAGCTGGAAGGCCGCCTGACGGTCATGGTCGCCAACCTCAAGCCGCGCAAGATGCGCTTCGGCGTCTCCGAGGGCATGGTCCTGGCCGCCGGCCCCGGGGGCGAGGAGCTGTGGCTGTTGTCCCCCGATCCGGGGGCGGCGCCGGGGATGCGCGTCAAATGACCCACGCCGCGGGGGAAATGGCCGATTGCCGGACCCCGTCCCGCGGCCGACAATTACGGGCAGTCAAGGAGCGTGCCTGAATGAGCGAATTCGCCCTCATCCTGGTGAGCACGGTGCTGGTGAACAACTTCGTCCTGGTGAAGTTCCTCGGCCTGTGCCCCTTCATGGGCGTCTCCCGCAAGCTGGAGACGGCCACCGGGATGGCCCTCGCCACCACCTTCGTCCTCACCCTCTCCTCGGTGTGCAGCTACCTGGCCCAGACCTACCTGCTGGAGCCCCTGGGCCTGGAGTACCTCTCCACCCTCACCTTCATCCTGGTGATCGCGGTGGTGGTGCAGTTCACTGAAATGGTGGTGCACAAGACCAGCCCCCTGCTCTACCAGGTCCTGGGCATCTTCCTGCCCCTCATCACCACCAACTGCGCGGTGCTCGGGGTGGCCCTGCTCAACGTCCAGCAGCAGCACGGCTTCCTGGAGTCGGCGGTGTACGGCTTCGGTGCCGCGGTGGGCTTCTCCCTGGTGCTCATCCTCTTCGCCGCCCTGCGTGAGCGCATCAACGTGGCCGACGTGCCGGCGGTCTTCCGCGGCCCCAGCATTGCCCTGGTCACCGCCGGCCTCATGTCCATGGCCTTCATGGGCTTCGCCGGACTGGTCCGGGGGTAGCCATGGTCGCCGCGCTCATCGGCATCGGCGCCCTCGGCGTCGTCTTCGGGGCCCTGCTGGGGTTCGCCGCGGTGCGCTACCGGGTGGAGGGCGATCCGGTGGTGGACCGGATCGACGCCCTCCTCCCCCAGACCCAGTGCGGCCAGTGCGGCTTCCCCGGCTGCCGCCCCTACGCCGAGGCCATCGCCGCCGGCGAGGCGGACATCAACCAGTGCCCCCCCGGCGGCGAGGCCACCATCCGCGCCTTGGCCGACCTCCTGGACCGGGAACCCAAGCCCCTGGCCGCCGAGCACGGCGAGACGCCGGAGGTCAAGCAGGTGGCCGTCATCGACGAGCAGACCTGCATCGGCTGCACCCTGTGCATCCAGGCCTGTCCGGTGGACGCCATCCTCGGCGCCCCCAAGCAGATGCACACGGTGATCGCCGAGGAGTGCACCGGCTGCAAGCTGTGCCTGCCCCCCTGCCCGGTGGACTGCATCGAGATGGTGCCGGTGGAGGAGGACCTGGAACACTGGGTCTGGCCCCACCCCGACGAGGAGCGCCGCCATGGCGTCTGAAAAGCGCGCCGAGCACCCCCTGCACCACTTCCACGGCGGCGTGCACCTGCCCGGGCACAAGCACGAGTCCACGCGCCTGCCCATCCGCCCGGCGCGCCTGCCCAAGGTCCTCGTCATCCCCCTCGCCCAGCACATCGGCCAGCCGGCCGAGCCCCTGGTGGCGGTGGGCGACAAGGTCCTCAAGGGGCAGCCCATCGCCCGCGCGGCGGACTACGTGAGCGCCCCCGTGCACGCCTCCAGCTCCGGCACCGTGGTGGCCATCGAGGAGCGCCCCATCCCCCATCCCTCCGGCCGCTCCGCGCCGTGCATCGTCATCGAGACGGACGGCCAGGAACAATGGCGCTGGCGCAAGGAGCTGCCCGAGGACTACCGCAGCATGGACCCCTCGCACCTGCGCAACCTCATCCGCGAGGCGGGCATCGTCGGCCTGGGCGGGGCCGGCTTCCCCACCGCCGTGAAGCTCAACCCCCTGCCCGGCAAGCTGGTGAAGACCCTGATCCTCAACGGCGCCGAGTGCGAGCCCTACATCACCTGCGACGACATGCTCATGCGCGAGCGGCCCTACGACATCCTCAGCGGCCTGGAGGTGATGCGCCACGCCCTGCAGGCGGAGACCTGCGTCATCGCCGTGGAGAACAACAAGCCCCAGGCCATCGAGGCCCTGCGCCAGGCCATCCGCGCCCGCGGCCTCGACGACGTGGAGGTGGTGGAGGTGCCCACCATCTACCCCGCCGGGGCGGAGAAACAGCTCATCAAGACCATCACCGGCGAGGAGGTGCCCAGCAACGGCCTGCCCATCGACATCGGCGTGGTGTGCCACAACGTGGGCACCGCCAGCGCCGTGCACCGGGCGGTGACCCTGGGCGAGCCGCTCATCTCGCGCATCGTCACCATCGCCGGCGGGGTGGCCGAGCCGCGCAACCTGGAGGTCCTCATCGGCACCCCCTTCCACGACCTCCTGGAGGAATGCCACGGCGTCCCCGGCACCCTGGACAAGCTCATCATGGGCGGCCCCATGATGGGGGTGGCGGTGCACACCGACGCCGTGCCGGTGATCAAGACCACCAACTGCATCCTCGCGGTGACGCGCGCCGACATGCCCCTGCCCCACCGCGGCGAGGCACGCCCCTGCATCCGCTGCGGGCGCTGTTACGACGTCTGCCCCATGGAGCTCTTGCCGCAGCAGCTCTACTGGTACGCGCGCGCCAAGGACCTGGACAAGGTGCAGGAATACCACCTGTTCGACTGCATCGAATGCGGCTGCTGCGACTACGTCTGCCCCAGCCACATCCCCCTGGTGCAGTACTACCGCTACGCCAAGACCGCCATCTGGGCGCGCGAGCGGGAACGGGAGAAGGCGGACCTGGCGCGGCGCCGCTTCGAGGCCCGCCAGGCACGCCTGGAGCGGGAGAAGCGCGAACGCGCCGCGCGCCACAAGAAACGGCGCGTGGCCAGCGAGGACGAGCGCCAGGCCAAGATCCTCGACGCCCTGGAGAAGGCCAAGGCCAAGAAGCGCGCCGGCGGCGGCGAAGGCGAAGGGGGCGGGGCATGAGCCTGCGTCCGCACCTGCACACCCCCAGCTCCCCCCACATCCACGCCGCCAGCAGCGTCCCGCGGCTGATGATGACGGTGTTCATCGCCCTCACCCCGGCGGCCATCGCCCACGTCTGGTACTTCGGCTGGGGCCTGCCCATCCAGACCCTCACCGCCATCGTCTTCGCCCTCGGCGGCGAGGCCCTGGTGCTGAAGCTGCGCCGCCGCCCCGTCGCCCCCCACCTGCTGGACGGCAGCGCCCTGGTCACCGCCGCCCTGCTGGCCTTCTCCCTGCCCCCCTACGCCCCCTGGTGGATCGCCGCCCTGGGGGCCCTGTTCGCCATCGTCGTCGTCAAGCAGCTCTACGGCGGCCTGGGCTACAACCCCTTCAACCCGGCCATGGCCGCCTACGTCATGCTCCTCGTCTCCTTCCCCCTGGAGATGAGCACCTGGACCGCCCCCCGGGTGGTCGGCGGCACCCCCCTGGACCCCATCCAGGCCCTCTCCCTCATCTATTTCGGCATCCCCCCCGCCGGCGGCCTGGACGCCCTCTCCATGGCCACCCCGCTGGATCTGGTGAAGACGCAGCTCACCAACGACGT
>Ga0256832_1002555_pt1 | contig 12432 bp, 10 predicted proteins | sample 134614metaG_FD_190534 | JGI IMG/M metagenome (GOLD analysis project Ga0256832, IMG submission 190534) | Hydrothermal vent microbial communities from Lau Basin, Pacific Ocean - 134-614 | ecosystem: Environmental > Aquatic > Marine > Hydrothermal vents | place: Pacific Ocean: Lau Basin | collected... | reverse complement strand
AGGTACCCGCTGTTTTTGCGCTAAAATGCCCTTTTTGCACCTACCTTTGCCAAAATTTTCTCATGTAGCGCTGCTACACATCGAAAATTTTAGCTTCGGTAGGAACAAAAAAGCCTATTTTATCCCTAAAAACAGGAGCACCTAAACAGTTACAAAGACAAAACCACTCCCGTTGGAGTGGCTTTGCTACATTCACTCATTCTTTTGCTTCCTGTCAATAGCGGTAGTGGTCGGGCTTGTATGGACCTTCCTTAGGGACATTGATGTACTGTGCTTGTTCATCGGTGAGCGTGGTCAGGACGGCGCCGATTTTGTCCAGGTGGAGCCGTGCTACTTCTTCGTCCAGGTGCTTGGGCAGCATATAGACCTTGTTTTCGTAGCGGTCGGCGTGGTTCCACAGCTCAATCTGGGCCAAGGTCTGGTTGGTAAATGAGTTGGACATGACAAAGGAAGGATGGCCGGTGGCACAACCGAGGTTGACCAGGCGTCCTTCGGCCAGTACGATGATGTCTTTGCCGTCTATGGTGTATTTGTCCACCTGGGGCTTAATGGTGTCGCGGGTGTGGCCGTAGTTGGCATTGAGCCAAGCCATGTCAATTTCGTTGTCGAAGTGACCGATATTGCAAACGATGGTTTTGTCCTTCATCTTTCTGAAATGGCGCTCGGTGACGATGTCCTTGTTGCCGGTGGCGGTGACGACAATGTCCACGCGGTCGGCCACATTGTCAAGCGTGTTTACTTCAAATCCATCCATGGCGGCCTGTAAAGCGCAAATGGGGTCAATTTCGGTGACGATAACGCGCGCACCGGCTCCGCGAAGTGAAGCGGCGGATCCCTTGCCGACGTCACCGTATCCGCAGACAACGGCGACTTTTCCCGCCATCATGACATCGGTAGCGCGGCGGATAGCGTCCACGAGTGACTCCCGGCAGCCATATTTGTTGTCAAACTTTGACTTGGTGACGGAATCGTTGACGTTGATGGCAGGCAGGGGCAGCGTGCCTTTTTCGACGCGCTCGTAGAGGCGATGCACGCCGGTGGTGGTCTCTTCGCTGATGCCCCGGATGCCTTCCACTAGTTGGGGGAATTTGTCCAGTACCATATTTGTCAGGTCACCGCCGTCATCCAAGATCATATTGAGAGGCTTGCCGCCTTCAAATGCGTGCAGCGTTTGCTCAATACACCAGTCAAATTCTTCCTCGGTCATGCCTTTCCAGGCAAAAACCGGAATACCGGCGGCAGCAATGGCGGCAGCGGCATGGTCCTGCGTGGAAAAGATGTTGCAAGATGACCAGCTGACTTCGGCGCCCAATTCGACCAAAGTCTCAATGAGTACGGCGGTCTGGATGGTCATGTGGAGACATCCGGCGATGCGCGCCCCTTTTAGAGGCTTGGTGTCGCGATAACGCTCGCGAATGGCCATCAGGCCGGGCATCTCGGCTTCGGCCAGTTTTATTTCTTTGCGGCCCCATTCGGCCAACGAGATATCCGCTACTTTGTAGGGCAGTCTTTCTGTTGTGGTGGACATATCAGTTTTTTTTGGACGGCAAAATTACGTTCTTTCTGCCTAATTTGTTTTTCCCGGGGCCCGGAAAGTTGTTTGTTTTACCGGTTTTCATTCGTCGTTTTGAAATGGTAGCCCGGTAGAAAAAGGAAGTTATAGATGGTTTGTGCCAGGTAATAGCTTGATAACAATGCAATTACAAATGAAATACTTTTTTTATTTGGGCATGCGTGCTAATTTTACGGGTAGGAATCAAACTATCCAAACATGCAGTTGCACCGGACCCATCCGTTTGTGGTCTTGACGGTGCCCCTCGTGCTGGGCATTGTGGCGGGAGACTTGTTGCGCCTGCGTCCGGGGTGGTTTTGGGTGGTTCCCGTGGTGTTGCTGTTGGTGATATTGCTTCGTTATGTGCTTTGGCCGATGCCGTATGCCCATCGGGGACGGTATGGGTGGTACCCGCTTCTCTTTTTCTTTTTATACGGCTGGGTTCGCGTGTTGTATTTTCCGGCGGCGGAGGATGCACGCCATTATAGCCGGTTTGACGGGACGGAGGTGCTGTATGTGGGGCAGGTGGTGCGCCCGCCCGTGAAAAAGCGCTATTTGCACGCCATCGTGCGCATTGACCGGGTGCAGGTGGATGGCAAGGATTTTCAGACAAACGGGAAACTGTATGCCACATTTCCGGACAGTGTGTCGCTTGCCTACGGTGATGTGCTTGTCTTTAGTCGCCGACCGCGGGTATTTGGGCCGCCACGCTATCCGTATGGCTTTGACTTTGGGCGGTACAACTACTACCGGAATATCATTCGTCAGGTATTTTTGGAGCCGGATGACTTTGTGGTGGTAAGGCATGGCCGGGGCCGGTCGGTGTTGGCTTTTGCCTACCGGATGCGTGCGCGTTTTCAAAATGTATTGCGGCGGGTCATCCCGGATGAGACGGACCGGGCGGTGGCGCAGGCGTTGAGCCTGGGCGTAAAAGATGACTTGTCACCACAAATAAAGGAGGCCTTTGCGCGGACCGGCGCTATGCACGTGCTGGCGGTATCGGGCTTGCATGTGGGCATCGTCAGTATCGGGCTGCGCTACCTGGTATTGGCATTGTTGGGGGAGGGGAAGAAGCGCCGGCGTTGGGGACTGCTTATTCAGCTTGCGGGTGTGTGGTTTTTTGCGCTTATGACGGGTGCGGGCCCGGCGGTGCTGCGGGCGGCGCTGATGTTTAGTATCATTGAGACCGGGGTGGCACTAGGGCACAGTAAGAATTTGTACAATAGCCTGGCGGCATCGGCCTTTTTTCTGCTGATGCTCAATCCGTTTTTACTGTTTCAAGTGGGATTTCAGCTCTCGTATCTGGCCCTGGGCGGCATTGTCTTTTTCTTTCCCTACTTGTACCGAATCATGATATGGCGCAGCCGGGTGTTGGACTATGTCTGGCAAATGGTTTGTGTGTCGGTGGCAGCCCAGCTGACGACCTTCCCACTGAGTGTGTATTACTTTCATCGGTTTCCGGTGACCTTTATCTTGTCCGGGCCGGTGGTGATCCCAATGGCGATGGTCCAGTTGCCGTTGACGTTGTTGACTTTTTTGGCAGACTTTGTGTCGTCCGCCCTGGCCGACGGCATGGGACGCGTGACGGGTTGGAGCTTTCATCTGACCAATAGCCTGATTGCCTGGTTGAGCGGGCTGACCGCGGGTGCGGGGGAGAACTGGTATTTTGCGCCGCTGACGACGGCGTTGTGTTTGTTATTGGTGGTGACGACCGGTTATTGGCTGGCCAATAAACGGAAGCGGACGATCTATGCCGTGATGGCGTTGTTGGTATTACTGGTACTCGAACGCAATGTGCTGGAATATCATGCGGCTCATCAGGCCAAACTGGCATTCTATCGCGTCCGGGGACAGGATGTCGTAGGATTTATCAACGGCCATATCATGTACTACTATGCGCCCGGTGCGCTGCCTGCGGAAGCTTGGCACCAGGCGACGGCGGGGCTCCGGGTCCATTGTGATATTGACAGTATTGTCCGGCTACCGGCTCAAACGGAGCTTATCGAAGCTGGTCTTTTGGGCAATGGTTCGAGGTGGTTTTTCAGGGGGACGACGGTCCTGCTTGCCCAGACGGCGGCAGCGGTGGATCAGGGGGCTGATATTCTGTATCTCCGGAAAAGGGCAGCCATCCCGCCGGCCGTGTCTTTCAAACCAAGGATGGTGGTCAGTGCGCCTGCTTTATCGGCCCGTCGGGCCGATAAAGCAGGCGCAATTTTCCAGGCACCGGTATATCCATTGGGATGGGATGGCGGCTTGGTGGCAGATATCCGAAAGTAGGGCCCGGCGATTCGTATTTGTACTATTTAGAAGCACCTAAACAGTTACCTTCAAAAACCGATTTGTATGAAATGGGATTTCTTTATTTACGAGAAAGAAGAACGATGGGGGATTGCGTTTTTGGCTTTGCTGTGTCTGGTGCTGTTTTTCATCTCGTTTTTGTACACGACACCGGCTTACAGATTGAGCGAGGCAGAATTGGAGGCGGTGCGCGCCCAACTCCGGGATACGGTGCAGGCTCCGATCCTCGCTGTCCGGCAGGACAGCAATCTTACTATTGACTTGAATACCATCGGCTATAAGGAGTTGTGTCAATTAGGCTTTGCGCCGCTGACAGCCAGGAAGATGTTGGCCTATCGCCGCAAGGCGGGCTTTCTGACGGTGGAAATGTTGACGCCGAAGTTTGGTGCAGATACGGCGTTGGTGCGGCGGCTGCGGCCTTATATGCAGGTGCGCAGGCCAAGGGAGCGGCGTGGCAGGCCCGTGCGGGACAGTTTGTTTGTATTTGATCCAAATGAAGTGAGTGCCGACGCGTTGCGCCGGCTGGGTTTTCCCGCGCGAGCGGTGAAGGCGCTGCTTGCTTACCGGAAGAAAAACGGGCGTTTCCGGACGGCGCGCGACTTGAAAAAGATCTATGGGGTGTCCGATGCTTTGTACGCACGGATCGCTCCTTATGTCCGGATCCAGGGTACCGGACCGGAGCTCGCACGGGATACGGTGCGCCGGCCTGTGCGGAAGCCGGTGTACCGGCCGCGTGTCATTGAGGTAAACAGTGCCACGATAGCTGATTGGGATCAGTTGCCGGGTATCGGGCCGTATTGGGCTGGCAGGATTGTGCGATGGCGGGACAAGCTGGGTGGCTTTTACCGGATCAGTCAAGTGGGGGATACGTATGGGCTGCCGGATTCGACGTACCGGAAAATCCGGGTTTATTTGACCGTGGATACGACGGCCGTCCGTAAAATCGTGTTGGGGAAGGCGTCTTTTAAGGATATTGTGCGGCATCCGTACATCAATTATGAGGAGACCAAGGCACTGGTTCGCTCCTACCAGGCGGGTCTGATTCAGGATGTGGACGATATAGCTTCGTTGGATATCTTCTCTGCCGGCCGGTGGGCGCGTGTCCGGCCCTACTTGGCGGTGGAGCCGCCGTTTTGATGATAGAGAACACTTTGAACAAAAGTGCCGGGAAGGCATTAAGCGTGAAACAAAAGGTCATGGCAGAAAATAAGAAACCGTCCAGGACGGAGATTAGCGAGTACGGCGAATTTGGCCTGATACGGCATTTGACCGAATCGTTTGCGCCGCGCAATCACTCCACGGTGAGAGCCGTGGGCGATGATGCGGCGGTGTTGGATATGGACGGCAAGCTGACGCTGGTTTCGACGGATTTGTTGCTCGAAGGCATCCATTTTGATTTGAGTTATTTTCCACTGAAGCACTTGGGCTACAAGGCGGTGGCTGTCAATATTTCGGATATATGTGCGATGAACGGTGTGGCACGTCAGGTCACGGTTTCGCTGGGGATATCCAACCGCTTTTCGGTAGAGGCGCTGGAGACATTTTATGCAGGGGTCAAACAGGCGTGCGACGAGTACGGTGTGGATTTGGTGGGTGGTGATACCTCGTCATCGGTGCAAGGGATGGTGATCAGCGTCACGGCCATCGGCGAGGTGGACAAAGATAGGGTGGTGTATCGCAGTGGGGCCCGGGTGGGCGATTTGGTGTGTGTGACCGGTTATCTGGGAGATGCGTATGTGGGGTTGCAGATATTGGAGCGGGAGAAGCGCATTTTTCAGGAGCATCCCGATGTCCAGCCGGAGTTAAAGGGTAATGAGTTGTTTTTGGAGCGCTTTTTTCATCCGGTCATCCGGACAGAGACCATCCAATTGTTTGCGGATGCGCATGTGGTGCCCACGGCGATGATTGATTTGTCGGATGGTCTGGCTTCCGATTTGATGCATATTGGCAAAGCCAGTGGTGTCGGTGCTTACATTGAGGAGGCCGGTGTGCCGATCCGCACGGAGACGCAGCTGAAGATTATTGAGGAATTCCGGATGGATCCGATTACGGTGGCCTTGCACGGTGGGGAAGACTATGAACTGTTGTTTACGGTGTCACCCAAGGATCTGGACAAAGTCAAACTGCTGCCGAACTTGTTTATTGCCGGGGAGATCACGCCGGCGGCGGACGGTTTCAAGCTACATACCAAGGGCGGCAATATTCATGATCTGAAGGCACAGGGCTGGCGTCACTTTTGACGGGAAGCTATTGGCGGTGCTTCAACACCATGGAGATGATCTCATTGTCGTGTGTCAGATGCGGGAGCAGGGTGAAGAGGATAGCGTGGTCGGATGATTTGTCCTGCAAGGCGTTTTTCAGGTAGTCTATGGCGTGCTTGCGCTTTTTTAAAGCGAACAACTCGGCTATCTTGAAATAAGCGACCTGCGTGTCGTCAAAATATAGCGCCAATTCTTCCAGCGCAGTCTCCACGGCGTCAAAGTCCTTGGTCTCGAGCAGAAAACTGATGAAGGCAATCCAGGTATCAATGATATCGGGGGCGCACTCCACGGCGGCTTCAAACGTCTGGCGAGCTGCTTCGGCTTGTCCGGCGGCGTAATACGCCTCGGCCAATTCCAGCAGGTAATCTTCGTTGTCCGGATTGAGCAGGAGGGCGCGCTTGAAAAAGACGATGGACTTGTCCGGTCTTTGCGTGGCTACAAAAGCTTTGCCGAGGATATAATTGGCCTCAGCGGACAAGGCCTCCAGGTCTAATACCTCATTGAGTATCTGAATGGCTTGATGGTACTGGCTGTTTTGCAAGAGGCAGTCACTCAGGCGAATCATCATTTCGGGGTCAGGTGTGCCCAGATTTTGGAGATACTCCCGGTAGTAGAGCAGCGCGGACGCGTAGTCTTTTTTTAGCTCAAAGCATCTTCCGCACTCAATATAGGCGGTCTTGTTTGAGCCATCCAATGCAATACAGTACTCGAGTGCATCAATGGCCCGGTCATAGTCAGTCTGCTCCTGATATAGCAATCCGAGATACAACCAGGCTGCCGGAGTGAAGGGCCGGTGATCCAAATACCGGCGGATAAAGGTGATGGCATCGTCTTGCTCATCCGTAACAGTTGCATAAAAGTACAGCTTGCGCAATAGCGACTCTGCCTGGTCCGCAGGACCTTCCAGGATGCTTCGTTTGGTTACTTCGTAGAGACCGTCAAACTCCCGGAGCTCTTCCAGAATGGCGATGAGCAGGCTGGCAGCATCGGCGGACCGGTAAGTGGTATCGAGATTGTTCAGTACATCTAGCGCCTCGTGAAAGCGGCCTTGTGCATTTAAGCTTTTGGCTTTGAGCAGTTGGGCTTGTTCGTAGTGCTCCCCCACAAAGGCGATCCCTTCCAGGAAAGCAAGGGCCCGGGCAGGCTCATCCAAAAACAACAAAGCACGGGCATAGGCCAAGTCAAATTCGCGGGAGTATGGAAACAACTGCCGTGCCGCCTCGCAGACAGCTTTCCCCCCCAAGTAATTCTTTTTTGAGAAGCAGTACTGGATCAAAGCGTCATAATCCGCTTTCTCAAAATTTGGCACCTTCCCATTTTGTGACAGTTCCAAAAACTCAAAAAACAGCACATCCAGCCGTTGGCTATCGTTCATTCCAGAAGCTTTATTGGTGTAGTCAGGCGCAAATATAGGATTTTACCAATGAGACTGACAGACTTTATACGCTTTTTTTGTTAAAAGTGTTTCAGTATCAATTTCCCGTTACTAGTTGAAAATCACCGTTTTACAAAGCTAAATATCAAAAAAACAATGATTTGTTAAATCTCTTTACTACATTTAGCTGAAAATAGGCTTGCTATGTTTGAGCATTTATCCCAATAAGTAATTCTCCATACCGGTTGCAAAAAAATGTTATATGTGACGCCGGATAATAAAAAAGTGTAATTGTTTAGGTGCTCCTGTTTTTAGCCCACAAAAACAGGGACGCCTCAGGCCGTTACGGATCTTTTGTCCTTCCGGCCAGATAAATGCCGGCGACTATCATCACAAAGTACAAGACCTCACGGCCATGTAATTGGTCTTTCCCTGTAAGGACCGCTATCAGTGTGGCCAGCACGGGCTGCAAATAGATATAGATGCTCACGGTGGAAGCCGGTATGACGCTTAGGGCCGTCACATTCAGCATATAGGTAAAAAATGTGGTAAACAGGAGCACAAACAGAGTGGCAAGCCAAATTTGCTGTGTAAATCGCTCCGGTTCAATGTACATCATTTCGGGTAGGCCTATTGGGAGTGCAAATCCCAGTCCTACCAGAAAGACCCATTTTAATACGGTAAAGGGCCGGTACTTCTCCAGCAAATCTTTGACGATCAGCAGATAGATGGCATAGCTGGTGGCATTGAAAAAAATCATGATATCACCGGCCCACCCGCCACTAAGTGTGTCGCTACCCGGCAAGACAATCAAAACAGCGCCAATCAGGCTTAGCAATATGCCACCCAGCCGCCTCATGGTAAGGACTTCTTTGCCGGTGACCAATGCCATACTCAACACCAAAACGGGCACGGTGAGCATGATCAAAGACGCATGTATGGGACTGGTGCGCTTCAGGCCGTAAAAGAACAGCAGCATGTTGACGGCTGCTCCGAAGAGTCCCGCAAGCACGACAGGCTTGCGGTCTTGTTTGGCAATTTTCTCTCCTCGCGGGGCAAATACAAAGAATAGAGCCGTCGCAAAGGCCAGACGCAATACTATAAAAGCACCGGGCCGGATATATTCGCCATCCATCACCGCCTTGGCAATGGTATAATTCGCCCCATATATCAATGCTACCAAGAACAAAAAGAGATGCGCGACGGGACGGCTGACTTTCAACTTTTTTTGCGCAAAGAAACGCATTTTTTTCTCCGGGGGTACCTTTCGATTGTCCGGCTGCTCCAAAGTACCCGGCCTGTAGATCCACCTGGTACAAAAAAGAGCCGGACGCGCGCGGCGTCCGGCCCACAATGTGCCAAATTTTGGTATGCATGTCCGTTATCTGCGGTGCTTCCGCATGGGTCCGCCCCGCCGGTCACGGACGCGATTGAGCAATTGTCGCTTGAATCTCCGTTCCGCTCGTGGAAGTAAGGCTATTTTGCGTAAGGGCAAAAACTGCCTCAGGTCGCGATATAGCTGGCGCCGCAGGGCCAGCTTTTTCTCTTCACGCTTGAAGAGCTGCTCAATAAACTCCTCCAGTTGGGCGTCGTTCATCAGCTCCGGCTTGGGCCTTTCTTTTTGGGGCTTTAATGCCCGGATTTGCGCCTCGTATTGGTTGTACAAGGGCCAAAAGCGTCCGGCCTCTTCCGGTGTCAGCTGTAGCTGTTCTGTGATCACCCCGACTTTGAGCGCACGCACGCGCTCCATCCGTCTGTCGCCCTTATCGGGGTCTTGTGCTCGGGCGGTGATCAATCCGATCACCAGCAAAAGGCTCAACAATCCTAACTTTCTCATGATGCGGTGTTTAATAGTGTTCAATTGAGTGTTTCTTCCGAGAGTATATCCTCCACTTCCATATCATCCACATCCACGGCATCGAGTATATCCTCGTCACTGTCATCAGGACTGACGAAGACGGCCAGGTCTTCGTCGGAAAATTCGGACAGGTGGGACTCGACGTAGTTGATGATTTCGGCATCTGCTACATGGGGGGCCGGATCCGGAGAGGAGGTCCGGTAGCGATGGGCCACGCCGGCGATGACCAGCAGCAGGACAGCCGCGGCGGCGGCGTGCGGCCACAGCCGCACGCGCTTGGCCGGCTGTGCGCGCCGGAGCGCACGCGAAGCGAGTCCGGAAAAGTATGCGTCATCCGGCTGGGTCTCGCGTTCTCGTCTGATGGCTTCCAGCAAGGGGCGAAGCCGGTCCAGATCCTTTTTTATTTCTTTGTCTTCCATGTGTCAGTAAATGTTTTGGGAAGCCAAATAGTTTCTCAGTTTTTTCACGGCGTGGTGATAGCTGGCCTTCAGTCCGCTCACCGATGTGCCGGTAATGTGGGCAATGTCTTCGTAGGACAGCTGCTCATAGTACCGGAGATGAAATACCATTTTTTGTTTGGGTGGCAAGAGCGCCAAGCCGCGTTTCAAAGTGTCAAGTGTGACCGTGCCGTCCATATCCCGCCCGTCTGACGGGCGCTCCGGCACTGTTTGTTCGTACAAATCCGTAGGCTTGCGTCGTTTTAAGAACTGCAATGCCTCATTGGTCGCAATGCGAAACAGCCAAGTGTAGAGTTTGGACTCCCGTCGGAATTGTCCGATATTTCTGTACACTTTGATCAGCACGTCTTGCATCAAATCATCGGCATCTTCATGCCTTTCGACCATATTGCGCAGATGCCAGTAGAGGCGTTTGCCGTATGTGGCGACGAGCAAACGCAAACCCTCGTCCGCGCATGCCGGATCTTGCAGCAAATCCACTATTCTTGCCTCCACGTCCCTTTTTTGCTGCATCGCTTCCGGGCATTTGTTTTCTTTGACTCGTAGAAAGGCCAAAGGTTTAATCCAGCCGTGTACATTTTTTGTGCGCCTGTTTTTTGCACAAAAACAGCGATTATTTGAATAGTTACCGGAAAATCAGCTCGTCGTCGCCTCCGCATACAGCTTGCAGACCAGCATAGTGATGTCATCGGGAAAGTGTTCACCTTGTTTGTGCTGCAGCGCGAAGTCGTACAGTCGTTGGATGAAGTCTTCCGGCGGCCGGTCAAAATTTTCTTGTGCAAATGCGGCCAGCCGGTCTTGTGACAGGTATTCGTTGGCGGCGTTGCGCAAATCTGTCAACCCGTCTGTAAAAGCCAATATCATGGATGGCCGCGTGAGCGCCTGCCGGCCGATTTGTACACTGGGTAGCGTGGGCGTGGCACCGAGCAACATACATCCGTCGCGAAGCGGTATGGCACGGTCGGTGGTCACGTACAACGGGGGCAGGTGCCCGGCATTTACGTAGCGTATCTCTTGAGACGAAAAGTCCACTATCGCAAAAAACAGCGTAATAAAGCGCTCCCCTTTAGTCACCTGGAAAGTCGCCTTGTTGAGTTTGGTGATGAGGTCGTCCGCAGGCAGATTCTGGAAAATTAAGCTCCGGAGATTGGCCTGAAAATTGGCCATCAGCATAGCGGCACCGATCCCCTTGCCCGCCACATCGGCGATACAAAAAGCGAAGCGGTTTTCATCCAGGGGAAAATAGTCATAGTAGTCGCCCCCGACTTGTGAGTGTTGCCGGTAAAACTTGGCCAGTGCATACAAGTCATTGTGTGGCAGCTGTTTGGGCAGCAGCATTTGCTGGATCTCGGATGCCAGCGCCAATTCCTTTTTCAGGATTTGCTGTTCCACGGTTGCGCGGAACAGCCGCTTATTTTCTAGTCCGACGGCCACAAAGCCCGTCACCGCCGTGATGATCTGAATCTTGTCGTAAGCGATTTCATCCGGTGCGCCTATGAGCACTGCTGCCAGCGGCAAATCCTTGTGCCAGATCGGGATCAGAAAATGAAAATAGGCAGGGAAGGGGTGGGACTTGCCTTTTAGCCGGTGTGGAGACGTGTATTGGGCCAGTGCATTCAGCGCTTCATCGTCCAGGTCTTTTCCCTTTGCCTGACCCTTGGCGATTACCTGCTGCCAGCCGCCCTCTTTATGAATAATCAGCGCCAAATTCGGTATCTCCAGATCCCAGGTCACAAACGAAGCATACATGCGGTACAGGTTCTCCTCTTCCACATTGTTGTTGATCGCCTGTGTAATGGCCAGCAAACTATTCATCTGGAGCTGCTTCAGATACAACTCACGCTCCAGCTGTTCCGCATAAGACTGCGCCGGGGGTTGCGATATGTCTTTCGGCTTGTCCATTGTCGCCGTGAATTTACAAACTAAATCCGAAGCAGAGGATAGATGCCGCAGGCGGGAACAATAAAAAAGGCGAACCAACATAAAGTCAGTCCGCCCGGAAACAATGTAAATCAAACCGCTTCTTTCGCGTGTAGCGTCTCTTTGATAGTTTTCGCGCTGACGCGCGATAGGATGTTTAGTTTCGCTCCAAATATATGGCTTGTAGGAACAGCCCCAAAGCGATGGTACAAAGATAGAATCATTCTCGTGTATTGTGCATATATTTTTTCCACAAAATGTGGAAAAACCTGTTAGATAATTGAAAATCAACATATTGCACGCGTACTTTATCCGGTAGCAATGTGGAAAATCTGTGGAAACAAGTCCGGTTGAGCGCGAATTGTGCTCCTTTTTTATTCGGTATAGCGGTGTAGCGGTCCCGCACTTACTTGCCCATAAAAGCGGAGTGATATAGTGCTCATCTAGCAAAAAGCATAAGCGGAAAGGGGCAAAGCCAAAACCAGGCAAAGCAAGTAAGTGCGGGACGGTGTAGCGGTGTAGGTACTTAAACAGTTACTCAAAATAAGCGTCCGTGCGCCTCTTAGTTTAGGCCGGTGGTACGAGGGAGGCCGCCCCCGCTACTGCCTGGGGGCAGGCAGTAGCGGGGGCGGCTCTTGGCGGTGGAGATTTGTCAAAAAATTTACATATCGGCAAGTTGGCAATGCATCCCGATGGATTTTTCGTACATT
>Ga0256832_1002554_pt1 | contig 12436 bp, 12 predicted proteins | sample 134614metaG_FD_190534 | JGI IMG/M metagenome (GOLD analysis project Ga0256832, IMG submission 190534) | Hydrothermal vent microbial communities from Lau Basin, Pacific Ocean - 134-614 | ecosystem: Environmental > Aquatic > Marine > Hydrothermal vents | place: Pacific Ocean: Lau Basin | collected... | reverse complement strand
GTGAGCCGCATGTTCCAACTGGAAGATGCGGCCAAGGCCCACCGCTTCATCGAGGAAGGCCATACCCGGGGAAAACTGGTGCTAATGACAGGCTGATCAGCGCCCTGTCCCGGTAGAAAACCGCCCGAGAGAATGGATGCGATACATTCCGAGCAGGGCAGGCTGCCCCCATCCGCTCCCTGGCCTTGCAGGCTAATGCCTGGAATCAGGCTCCCTCTGTTCGGATATGGGTGATCCACTGGCCAGCCTGGCGCTTGGATTTCTTGTATTTGAGCGCCTTGCTGAAAGTGGCCAGGGCGCTCTGCTTCTTACCCGACTCGTACAGAGCCATGCCCTTGAGCATATAGGCATCTCCCGGATTCTTCAGTCCCCCTGCGGCCAGAGCCTTGTTGGAAAGCTCGATGACTTTCTTCCAGTTTTCCTTGTCTGTGTACAGCTGCGCCAGGCGCAGGTAGAGAATGCCTTTCTCCTGGGCATCCGCCGCGGCCTGGAGCTCACGCAGGGCTGCATCGGTTTCCTTGGCGCGCATCCAGGCCTCACCCAGCTTCTGCAGGTTTTTGCCTGTACGGGGGATGCGCCCGGCCTTCATTTCAGCATCCAGAATCTTTGCGGCTTTATAAGGAATACCCTGCAACAAATACATGTTGACCAGGTTCATGAGCTCGCGCTCTTTTTCCAGCATGCCTTGTTTGTGGGCAAGCTCCAGTACAGCCAGGGCGCGGCGGTTTTTCTTCAGAGTGAAATACACGCCGGAAAGCTGGTTCCAGTACTGTTTCTTCTCCGGCCAGTAAGCCACCATGGTTTCCAGCACCTTGGCGGCCTCGGCGTACTGCTTTTGCTGGTAGAGCATGGACAGCAGCAGCTGGTACCAGTTCTCACGAGGCTTGGTGGCCAGGCTGATGGCCTTGCGGATCTTGGGTATGGCCTTGTTGTAGTCCTTGAGCTGGGCGTAGATAGTGGCGCCAAAAGCATAACTGTCCGCGGAGGGATTCTCCGCCGTGGTCAACCATTTTTCATAGGCTCTGGCGGAAGACTTCCAGTCATTTGCCGCGGCATAGAGCTGAGCCAGGTTGTAGCGCATGCTCTGCTGAACCTGATCCGGCAGCGTTTCGGTATTCAGCGCTTCATTGAAAGCCTTGATGGCTTTCTTGTACTGTTCCTGAGCGGCGTAGGCAAACCCGTAGGTCTGCATGACAGTGGCGTACTCATAACCGTTCTTGCGCACCCGGGGCAACAGCGCATCAAGACGCTTGAGGGCCTCCTTGTACTTGTTCTCGCCCATGAGTTCCTGAATGGTGGTCAGCCGCTTGTAGGTGCGTTCGCTGAGGGTGGCGGCAAAAGCCTGGCCACCCAGCAACAGCGCCACGAGGAACAATGCCTTGAATGCACGCATCAGCCGTCCTCCGCCAGTTTGAATTCAATGGTCTGCACCGCCCGGCGTGGCACCGGTTTGCCATCGACGATACGGGGTTTGAACTTCCATTTCAAAATGGCTCTCTTGGCAGCCCGATCGAACAGACGCCGGGGCTTGGAATCGAGCACCTTTACATCAGTTACAGTACCCAATTCGGTAACGGTAAACTCAACTTTCACCCAGCCCTCCTTTCCGGCCAGGGCAGCTTTGCGGGGATAGCGGGGCGCAATCTTCACCAGAGGGATCAGCTCTCCGTCTCCCCGATGGGCACTAGTAGCACCACGCCCCACACCGCCGATGAAAGGCCCACCGGATACGCCTGAGGTGGACAGGCGGGGCATGTCCATCTGCAGGTTGGGCATGGCAACCGTATCATTTTGTTCAACCTGTAACTCCGGAGGCGGAGGCGGCTCTTTGGGCAAAGGCGGCTTCTTGGGCACTACGCGCTTCTTTACCCGCACTTCAGAATCCCGCTTGAGACGCACGAAGTCCACCACGGAGTAGTCCTGCGTCTTGTTGATATCCCCCTTGCCCTGGCTGATCATGAAATGCATGGCGAAAAACAGCGCCAAGGAGACCAGCGCCGCCAGGATCATAGCAATGGGAAGGCGCAGCCACATGTCAGTCTTTCACCGCGGCAATAGAAACATTCAATATGCCTGCCAGATGCACCTGGTCCATGACCTGCACCAGCAGTCCGTTCTTGGAATCCTTGTCTGCCTGGATGACCACGGAAGCCTCCGGACTTTCCGCCTTGAGGCGCTCTACGTTGGCGCGCACAGCACGAATATCCACCTGGCGCTTGTCCATCCAGATCTCATCGTTGGCGGTGATGGCAATAAGGATGTTGCCATGCTCCTTGCGCTGCGCGGTGTTGGCGCTGGGACGGTTCACGTCCACGCCGGATTCCTTGATAAAAGAGGTGGTAACGATGAAAAAGATCAGCATGATGAACACGATGTCCATCAGGGGCGTCAGGTCGATCTGGGCTTCATCGTCTTCTTGACAGTATCTGCGTCTCATTGGTCTCTCACCGCTTTGGTGTCTGATATCTGGATGTTGTCTGCCGCGATCTGGGTCAGATAATCCGCATGGAACTTGAGGCGTGCGCTGAAATACAGGCCGGACAGGGCCACCACCATGCCCGCCATGGTGGGGATGGTGGCCATGGAGATGCCGGAGGCCATGAGGCGGGCATTGCCGCTGCCGGTAATGGCCATGATGTCGAACACTTGCACCATACCGAATACCGTGCCCAGCAGCCCCATGAGCGGGCAAAGGGCCACCAGGGTATTGAGCAGGATCAGTCCGCGATGCAGCTGCGCGGAAATACGGGAAATCAGCTCATCGCGGATACGGTGCGCGTACCAGCTGTGATGGTCCGAACGCTGATTCCACTGGGCTACGGCATCTTTTACCAGGCGGGGATAAGTCAGGCGCAGGAACCAGTAACGCTCGATGATGAGTATCCACATCATGAAAGCAGTGGCCAGTATGATCCACAATACCGGCCCTCCCGCCTCCATGAAATCACGGATGCTCTCGAGAATCCCGATCAACGCATACTTGATGTTCATGGTCTAAGCCACCCTCTCCCGGGGACAGGAACCGGGACACGCATTCAAGGCATTACTTGCCATGCAGTTTCTCCGCATGACGGGCGATGATGCCCGCGCTCTGCTCTTCGAGAACCTGCACCAGGGATTTGCTGCGCGCTGACACGATGGCATGCAGGAATGTCAGAGGAATCGCCGCAATCAGACCCAGTACGGTTGTGATCAGCGCCTGGGAGATGCCACCGGCCATGAGCTTGGGATCACCCGTACCAAACAACGTTATGGTCTGGAAGGTCTGGATCATGCCGGTAACCGTACCGAGCAGACCCAGCAGGGGCGCGATAACCGCGAGGATCTTGAGAATGGACAAGCCACGTTGCAGCTTGGGCACTTCCTTGACCACAGCTTCGTCCACTTTGCGTTCCAGAGTCTCCAGATCAGCGTCCTGATTCTCGTACCAGGACAACAGCACCCGGCCAAGAGGATTGTTCTTTTTCGGCTGATCAGCATGTTTCAGCTGCGCACGCACCTTCATGCCGGTAACACCCAGGGCGATGAGGCGGTAAAGGGCGAGGAGGAATCCGAAGATGGCCAGGCCGATAATGATGTAACCGACCTCCTTGCCCTGGGCGATGCGCTCCTTCAGATCCGGGGCCTGCACCAGCAGGCTGAGAATCGAACCGCGGGAAGGATCCACGGCCATGGGCACTATGCCACTGGTGGCCTTCTGCAAATCCTCCGCCAGCTTGGTAAAGCGCCGCGCAGGCTGGCGGGGCAGCACGATGAGCTGATCTGTCTCCGTCAGGTAACGCAGGAACTTGCCATTGGACACGGAATTGAACACACCGACCCGCACCACTTCCTGTTTGCTTTCGGTACCATCCACGGCAACCACTGAATCCTGATAGCGGACCACCTTGCCGGATTCGGTCATTTCATGCTGCATCTGGTACCAGAGCTCTTCCAGCTCGGGAATGGACGGCAGCTTCTTTTCACTGGTCATTTCAGCCAGCTTCTTGGTTCGTCCCGGATACTGGGAGGACACCAGGGAAGCGTCCAGAATGCCTGCTACGTCGCCGGCCACCTGGCGCACCACACCAAACAGCTCACCCAGGTTGCCCTGACGCCGTTCCAGGGTTTCCTCAGCTTCGGCCAGTTTCTGCTCATTCTCGTCGAACTGCTGCTTGAGCTTTTCACCGCGGGCCTTTTCTGCAGCGAGCTTGGCTCGGGCAGCGGCCAGCAGTTCCGCCTGTTTGGCCTTGTTCTTGAGGAATTCGGCTTCACGTTGTTTGTTCAGCCGTGCTTCCTGTGCTTTGGCCTGCTTGACCTGTTTCAGGAGAGTATCGAGATCGGTAGCCTGTGCGGAGGAAAATGCCACAAAAACTGCTGTCAGAATCAGGAATATGCTCAGTCGTTTCATTGGGCTTTCTCCGGCGCGGAAACAGGCAGTTTGATGAGATCCGGTGGCGCCTGCTTACGGGCGATGCGCAGTCCCAGCATGGCGGGCTTGCGGTATTCTTCTCCCAGCACCTGCCAGGCCCGTTTCTTATTGTCCCAGACGGCAGTTTCTTTCTTATCCAGGGTCTGGTACATGAGCGTCATGCGGCCGATACGCAGAAAATCCACGGATCGTTTCTTTCCATTGGTGGTGATATCCGCGGTATAAGCCTCTATCGTGCGGCCGTATTCCATTTCCACCTGATAGGCTTCCATGATACGCCGGTATTTTTCAGATACCGTTACATCCGCACGATCCAAAAGCGCTTTGAGTTCCTCAATGCGCTTGTTCCGCTCTTCCTGAAGAAAGGGCACATCCAACGCCACAAATTTCTCCAGGGTATCCACCATGCGTTCCATGAGAGGGATGACGCCCTGATTGGTGGTATCGATTTCGAGCAGTTCCTTGTCGATGCCGGCCAACTCTTCGTTCTGTGATTCGACCAGGCGGGCTACCTGATCATTGTAACCTTTGAGCGCATCATACTGCCGCATGGTGAGCTTGTATTCGGTGAGCATCTGCTCAGTCTTGTCAGCGACGCTGTCGATTTTCTTCTGCGAGGCAGCGGCCGCCTTTTCCGCAGAGGCCTGTATGCCCACAGCAGACTTGAGTTTTTGCTTGTTTCCTGCCGCCTGGGCGCCAGTACCCAGAATCAGACCCAGCATACAGGCCAGCAGCAGGGTTTTCGCATTTCGTACCATAACAGCACCTTGAGTTTGAAGTGATTTGCCGCTGGACAACGCGGCTCCATGCATACGGTGAAAAAGCGATTATGCGTTCACCCGCAATACATGACAAGTGGTAATGCCTAGAAAAGGCAGACCCCGGACAATATGCGTCCGGGGTCTGCTTTATACACCTACACCAAAGCCCTTAGAAGCGTTGCTTGTAGGTCAGACTCCATACACGGCCGTCGATGGGATACAGCGGATAGAAATTGCGTGCATCATCCACGGAAGTATCGATGGGGGGATCTTCCTCGAAGGCGTTCTGGATACCCAGGGTGATATCGCCATCCCAACCTGCATGGTAGGTGAAGGTGAAATCATTCTGAGTATAGCTGTCGATATTGTGCGGATCAGCATCCATACCGGCAGTCCAGTTGATGACCCAGCCTACGGTGAAGTCTTTTACGTCCCAACGGACGACACCCTGGACACGATCCTGAGGCTGACCCCAGTCGCCAATGATGTCGACCTTCTTCACATCCGGTGAACCCTGGAACTGGTACTCATTGATGTGCGCCCAGGTGATTTCCGGCTTGAGCACACCCCACTCACCAATATCCCAGGTGTAGCGTGCGCTGATATCAACACCGCTGACTTCACGAGTGGCCACGTTGGCGGTAACGTATTTCAGCAGAGTGATATTGCCATTGGCATCCCGCTCGATACTGGTGCCTGATGGCAGGCCAATGCCGTCACGCTCAAAATTGAGCAGCGTCTGCGGGCCGATAGTGGAAACCACATTGTCGATACTGACATTGTAGTAGTTGGCTTCCAGCGTCAGATCCTCGATGGGATCCCAGACAGCGCCCAGATTCCAGGAATCAGAAGTTTCAGCTTCCAGATCCGGGTTACCGCCGGACAAGGCATTAACCTGCTGAGTAGGACACTGGTCTGCTGGAATGCCATTCAAAGAACACTGGGTCCAGTCTTTGACGAAAGGATGGTCTTCTGCGCCTGCCGCATAAAGATCGATCATGGCCGGTGCGCGGAAACCTTCGCTCCAGCTGGCGCGCAGCAACAGGTTGTCCATGGGCTGCCAACGAACTTTCAGCTGAGGAGAGGTTTCACTGCCGAAGTCGCTGTAATGGTCATAGCGCAGCGCAGCGCTCAACTCCAGACTGTCCAGTACAGGGAACTGCGCCTCGCCATAAATGGCATACTGCTGGCGATCACCCGCACTGGAGCCACCAGAGCTGCCAATGACGTTGTGCGCACGGCGTTCAGCATCATAGATATCATGGTAATCCTCATCACGATACTCGTAGCCAGCCGCCCAGCCGATGTTGCCACCAGACAGTTCGAAAGGCGTTTCACCGGTCAGGTTGATGCCGGTGCTGAAGTACTTGTTCTGTACATCGCGGGTAACGTCATGACGCATGCGCTCCATGGCAGCCAGGTGGTCGGGATCCTTTGAGAACGGATCCAGGAAATTGTAGTTGCCCTCCAGGACTTCCTGGGTGGCCTGGCTGTCCAGGATGTAGTTGCGGCCGATGATGTCGGAATCGTAGAGGTTGTAACGAACATAGGCGTCATAGTCTATATCCCAGACCGTGCCCTTCACGCCCAGTGTGGTGTCCCACTGCCAGTTAGTGGCGGTATCGTCACGAGGACCGAAGGCAGCGAAGCGGTGCAGCATGAAAATGGGCTCACCCGGTACCGGGTTGCCCGGGGCTTCGCCAGGCACGAACATGAAGCCAACCGCCGGCGCGTAACGGCCGAAAGACTCTACCCGGGAGATCAGGTTCTGGGCATAGATGGTGGTGTCATTGTTGACTTCGTAGTCCAGATACAAGAACGCGTTGGCACGTTTCAAGTCGTTGGTTTCAGCAGAAACATTGGCATAGGGGTAGGTACAGACATCTTCGCCAAAGTAGCTGTATACGCCGGAGTACACGGGGGGATCACAGGGACCCAGCACTTCGAAACGGCCATCGGTAAAGGCATGATAGACCGTGTTGCCGAAAATACTGATGCCTGATGTGGTCAGATAGTCCTTGCCATCACCGAAATCGGTCTTGGACCAGTCGCGGTCACGGGAGTAAATGATGTCCTTGTGGCGGTATTCGAGAGTGGCAATGTAGTTGCCCTTTCCGTAAGAACCACCCGCAGCAAAGCTTCCACCTTCGGCATCTGCACCGGGCAGACTGGGACGCTCTACAGTGGCCGTCATTTCAACGCCTTCGTAGTCTTTGCGCAGGATGATGTTGATAACACCACCAATGGCTTCAGAACCATATACGGCTGAAGCACTGTCCTTGAGGATCTCGATGCGCTCTACAGCCGCCAGAGGCAGGATGTTCAAATCGACACCCGTGCCGCCAGTTACCGGCGAAGCCGGAGCACGACGACCATTGATCAGCACCAGTGTACGTGAGGAACCCAAGCCCCGCAGGTCTACCAGAGACTGGGACTGAAAGGTGTTGCCAGAGGTTTCACGGAAGGAACCAAAGCTGTTGTAAGGCGTCTGACGCAGTACATCAGCTACAGACTGCAGGCCGCTCAATTCGATGTCTTCACGGGAAATGACCGCTACCGGGCTGGCACCTTCGATATCGATCTGCTTGATATGAGAACCTGTGACCTCTTCTTTTTCAAGCTTGACCGCTTCTTCTTCAGCGCTGGCCATGCCACTCAGCAGCAACCCCGATGCGACAACGCCGCTGCAAGCCAGATGAATGGCTGCGCTCAAAGTCTTTCGCTTGTTGAACATTACATTTCTCCTAGAGAATTTGGTGTAAAGCAGTGGAGTTTGTTATTGTGACCTCCACCGGCCTTAGCGGGCAGTAATACACTCGCATAGCGGCATTTTATAGTGGTTTTTTCCACCCTTGCAACAAAATTGCAACACTTGGGCAGAAAAACACCCAAACCGGCCTAGAAGTAGCGGGCTAAAACAAAATGGACAGCCACGTATATGGCTGATATTTCAGGATAAATATCAAAGGTGTTACAAAAATGATACAAAAACTCGCTATTTCTTTACTGTTATTGGGGTATGCCCTGGCAAGCTCCGCCGAGGAGCTCCCTGTAGAGTATTTCTTCAAGAACTATGAATTTAGCCAAGTCAGCCTGTCTCCTGATGGCACGCACCTGGCCGCCATCGCTCCTGTGGGGGACAGCCGCAACCTGGTGGTAATTGATCGCAAGACAATGAAACCTCTGGCCGTTACCTCCCTGACCAAACGCGACGTATCCTCTTACCAGTGGGCAAGCAACAAGCGCCTGCTGTTCTATGTGGAGGAAGACGGCAACGAATCCCTGGCCCTCAATGCCGTGAACATCGACGGCAGCAAACCCCGTGTACTGACCAAGGCGGCCAGGGGCATTCAGCTCATACCCCGCTACACACGCATGGTGAATCGACTCAAGGAAGATGATCGGCATGTCATCGTCGCCAGCAACGAGCGCAAGGCCCAGTTCCCGGATCTGTACACCATGGACATCTACAACGGACGCAAGAAGCGCCTCACCTCCAACCCCGGAAACATCACTAACTGGGTCATGGACTGGGATCACAAGGTGCGTGTGGCCATGCGTCAGGTCGTCGCCAAAGACAAGTCCGATGCCAGCAGTGAACTGCTCTATCGTGAAACCGAGGACGCGCCCTGGAAAGTCCTGGCCACCAGCCATCTTGGACAGGAAGGCACGGAGCCCGCCGGTTTCACCGCCGACAACAAGGTTTTGTATATCCTCTCCAATGTCGGGCGGGACCGCCTGGCGGTGTATCGCCTGGATCCCGCCACAGGGAAGAAACAGCTGGTCTTCGGTCATGACGAGGTGGATGTAGGCGGCCCGCGATTTTCGCCCAAGGATCATCGTGCACTGGCCATCGGATACGTTACCGACAAGCCTCATTTGCACTATCTGGACAAGAAGTTAGGCGCGATTCAGGAGGCGCTCAACAAAGCACTGCCGAATACGATCAACCGCGTCACCAGCCTGACGGACGATGAAAAAACGGCTGTGGTCATTGCTGCCAGCGACAAAACCCCCGGCACCTATTACCTGCTGGAGACCGAACCCAAACTCAAGCTTACCTACCTGGCGCAGATCGCCGACCGTATCAAGCCGGAGCAGATGGTGGACATGAAACCCATCAGCTACAAGGCCCGTGACGGCCTGCTGATCCACGGTTACCTGACCTTGCCCAAAGGTGCCGAAGGCAAGGCCATGCCCCTCATCGTGCATCCCCACGGTGGTCCCTACGGTCCCAGGGATATCTGGGGATGGAACCCCGAAGTGCAGTTCCTGGCCAACCGCGGTTATGCCGTGCTGCAGATGAATTTCCGCGGCTCCGGAGGTTATGGCAACAAGTTCCAGGTAGGCGCCTGGAAACAATGGGGCCTGCAAATGCAAGATGACATATCCGATGCTGTCAAATGGGCTGTCAAGGAAGGCATTGCCGATCCCAAACGCGTATGCATTTACGGCGCCAGTTACGGCGGCTATGCCACCATGGCCGGCCTGACCATGACGCCGGACTTGTACAAATGCGGCATCGACTACGTAGGCGTAGTGGACCTGGACATGCTCGAAAAATGGGATACTAAACACGACAAGGAAGGCGGCCTGACCGCCTGGTTCCACAACGCCGTCGGAAACCCGGACGATCCCAAGGACCGGGAACGCATGGCCAAGACTTCACCTATCAATCTCCTGGACAATCTGGATGACCCTCTGTTCGTAATCCATGGGCGCCGGGATCCTCGGGTAGAGATCGCCCAGGCAGAGGAACTCATGCACAAGCTGGATTCCCTGGGCAAACCCTATATCAAGCTCATCAAGAAGAAAGAAGGCCACGGTTTCCGCCGTGAGGCGAACAAGCTGGAGCTTTACAAGATGATGGACAAGTTCCTGAAGAAGAACCTGTAACCGGCCAGACGTCCCGGGCCCGGACATTTCGGGAAGTTCCGATCCAAGTCAGAGCTTCCCGTCTGTCCGGGCTTTTTTTTGGGGTATTTCATCAGGCTGATACGGTATACTTCGCAGCATGAAAAACACCCCCAAACACGACATCAAAGTGGACATAGAAACCACTTTCATCCGCGATCAGTCCGATATAGAAGCGGGTCGCTATGTATTCGGCTACACCATCACCATCAGCAATCAGGGCGGGCTTCCGGCTAAACTGCTCAACCGCCACTGGATCATCACTGATGCCAACGGCAAGGTGGAAGAGGTACGCGGAGAAGGCGTGGTGGGCGAACAGCCTTATCTGGAGCCCGGACAGCAGTATCGCTACAGCAGCGGCGCCATCATCGAAACACCCGTAGGCGCCATGGAAGGCGACTATGAAATGCTCGACGCTCAGGGCGAGCATTTTCTTGCCCCCATTCCCGCCTTTTCCCTGCAGATGCCCAACGCAGTTCACTGAGAGCATTCAAACCATGTCCACATGGGCCATTGGCGACATCCAAGGTTGTTACGACGAGTTGCGGGCGCTTCTCGAGGAATTGGATTTTGATCCCTCCCGGGATCAGCTGTGGTTCGTGGGCGACCTGGTCAACCGCGGGCCGAAGTCCCTGGAGACCCTGCGCTTCGTTTCCTCCCTGGGAGACAGCGCCCGCTGCGTGTTGGGCAACCATGACCTGCATCTTCTGGCCTTGGCCAGCGGCAACCAGCGGTTTCGCGACAGCGATGATCTGAACCAGGTATTACATGCGCCAGACCGCGATGAACTGATCTACTGGCTACGCCATCGGCCTCTGCTGCACCACGATGAAACCCTGGGTTTCACCATGATCCATGCCGGCCTGCCGCCCCAGTGGGATCTGGAGACCGCTCGTGCCTGCGCTGCCGAGGTGGAGGCCGTGCTGCAGGGGCCGGAACACGTGGAATTCTTCGACCGGATGTACGGCAACAAACCCAACCGCTGGGATCCGGCCCTGGAAGGCATGGAGCGTCTGCGCTTCATCACCAATTGTTTCACCCGCCTGCGCTTCGTCACGCGCAAGGGCAAGCTGAAACTCAAGCTGAAAGGCTCTCCCGGCAGCCAGAAGAAAAAATACTTTCCCTGGTTCCTGCATCCCCACCGCCGCACCCGCGACGAGCCGATCCTTTTTGGTCACTGGTCCACCCTGGGCTACCGGCACATGAACAACGTATGGGCCCTGGATACCGGCTGCCTCTGGGGCGGTCAGCTCACCGCTCTGCGCCTGGATACGGCCACGCCCGAGCCGGTTCAGTACAACTGCCCGGGCCAGCAGAACCCCGGCGATTTTATCTGAAAGAGCGCTCTTCCCAGGCGCACACTGGAGGGTGGTGAATCATCTGCACCAGAGTGCCATCCGGATCGTAGCAATAGAAGCTGCGCGCGCCATCCCGATGAGTACGGGGTTTGGTGCGCATGCGCACGCCATTCTCCTGCAGCCAGCGGAACCAGTCATCGACCTCCTCGGCATTCCTGAGGAAGAAACCTATATGATCCAGGCGCTGAGCCGCTTCATCCCTGGGCAACTCCCCCGCTTGGTGCAGGGCCAGATTGTCCCCGCCGGAGCTCAAGTAGACGTTGGTCTCGTCCGGCCGCCATTCTATCTTCATGCCCAGCAGATCCACATAAAAAGCCTCACAGGCGGCCAGGTCGCGCACATAGAGCGCCACATGACGCATGCCATAGCCCAGGGAAGGCCTGGGCATCAGTCCAGCGCCACCAGCTCGAAATCATGGGTGATCTTTGCCGTCTCACCCAGCATGATGGAGGCGGAGCAGTATTTTTCAGCACTCAGGCTTACCGCCCGGCCTACCGCCTTTTCCGTCAGCCCTTTACCACCCACGCGGAAGTGCACATGGATACGGGTAAATACCTTGGGTTCCGCATCAGCGCGTTCTGCTTCGATTTCAACCTCGCAGAATCGAACGTCCTGACGGCTTTTCTTCAGAATATGGATGACATCAAACTCCGTGCAGCCCCCCATGCCCAGGAGCAGCATCTCCATGGGGCGTACCCCCAGGTTGCGTCCACCGTGTTCTTCCGGGCCATCCATGACCACCCCGTGACCACTGCCCGATTCCCCCACCATAAGGGCGCCATCCACCCATTTGACCTTAGCTTTCATCGCGAATCTCTATGGACGTTTAAAACTGGCACAGAAACTATCACAGACTTGGCGCAATTACAGCTTTGCTGCAACCCTTTACTCATGGCAGAATGATGAAAAGGAGGATCCACAATATGAGCAGAGGGTTGCCAACATGAGTATCGTCAAACCCCCACCGCCGCCACCCGCATGGCTGGCGCCTT
>Ga0256832_1002553_pt1 | contig 12440 bp, 11 predicted proteins | sample 134614metaG_FD_190534 | JGI IMG/M metagenome (GOLD analysis project Ga0256832, IMG submission 190534) | Hydrothermal vent microbial communities from Lau Basin, Pacific Ocean - 134-614 | ecosystem: Environmental > Aquatic > Marine > Hydrothermal vents | place: Pacific Ocean: Lau Basin | collected... | reverse complement strand
TTGCCGAACAGCAGCAGTTTCTCGGTCACCGTGGTCTTGCCGGCGTCGGGATGGGAGATGATGGCGAAGGTTCGCCTGCGTGCGACTTCTTGCGGGAGCATACTCATTGTGTTGACAGGGCCAGTTTAGGGAAGCGGATATTCTAGGGAAGCGGATATTCTAATGTATCCGGGCATTCCCGTCTTTCGCCATGAGCATGAATGAAGAGCAGCCATGAAGGACTCGATCGACAATACTGCGATTGCCCAGGATACAGGCAAGAAAGTTAGAAAGAAGGCCAGAGACCTTACGGTAGAGGATTTCTATTTCCTCAAGATCGGGAATATGTGGCGTTATATGAAGACGCAGCATTTCTCGTTCTGGATGATCTGCTGTTATATATTCTTTGAGTACACACGGCCCCAGGCAATATTCCCTGTAATAGATTTTCTTCCTTGGGCGCAGTTGTTCATTTTGTTGTCGCTGGTCGGTGCCGTTCTAGATCAGTCTGTTCGATGGGTTAGAAACCCGATTAACCTGATGATGCATGCCTTCGCGTTGTGGATATTTCTGTCCAGTATCTATGCTTTCGACTCAGATATATCGAAGAGACATTATATAGATTTTTACAGTTGGTACGTTATCTATTTTTTAATCATCACCATTGTTAATACACGAGAGAGGTTTTATGTGTTTATGATGGTGATTCTGATAAGTATGGCGAAGATAGCTATTGGAACAGCCAAACAGTGGATCCTGCGTGGCTTTAGCTTTACTGGTTGGGGGCTCATGGGTCCAGCAGGGTACTTTCAAAACTCTGGTGAATTAGCAATTTTGATGCTGATGCTATTCCCGCTGGCCTTTTATCTGTATGCATATTTTAAGGATGATATAAACCGCTGGGAACGATGGATTCTTATTGTATTTTGGGTTGCGCCAATGTTAACCATACTGGGGGCGAGTAGTAGAGGCGCCCAAGTGGCGTTGGCATTTCAGTTACTACTTATGTTTTACAAACAAATTTTCAGGATTAAGAGTCTGATTTTCATCTCTATTCTGCTGGCTTCTTTTTACTATTTATTACCCGAAGAGCAAAAGGAGCGTTTTAGCGAGGCAGGGGAGGATAAGACATCTGTACAGCGTCTTCTATATTGGGAACATGGTGTGGAGATGATCAAGGATCACCCTTGGTTAGGCGTGGGATTTTTTAACTTCCCGGCCTATTACGGGCAGTATTTTAGTAGCGATTTGTTGTATCCTAAAGCGCAGCTTCCTCACAATATATTTATTCAGGTGGGCACGGATGGAGGAGTTCCTGCCTTGATTATATATGTCATGATTTTAATGACTGGCATTGGCGCTTCATGGCGGTATAGATTGGTTAACAAGGGGTGTGGGGGCATTTTAAGAGGTTTGTCTTTTGGGATGATTGGTTTTGGGTTGGCGGGGCAGTTTGTATCTGTCGCTTATTATCCGTTCATCTGGATAGGTAGTTCATTGGTGGTGGCGTGCGTATCAATAATGAAAAGAGAAAAAATAATGCTCAATGCTAGAGGTGATATGAGTGAATAAGAAAGGGATACTCTGTGTAGCAAACTGGGATTCAAATGTTGGATATGCCTGGTGGCTTATGGAAAGCTTTTGGGTCAAGATAGCAGAACGATATTCTGATGAATATAATGTGTATTTAGCGTATCCCTCAATTTCTTTGATTCCTCAAGAAATTGAAGCGTCACCCTTGGATGTAAAAGAAAAGGATTTTGGTCTTTGCATATCTTTTATTCAGGTTATAAGGCAGAGTATTTTTATCCGTGAAAATCGAATCGAGCATATTTATTTTAGTGATCGGCCATTGTTTGCACTGAGGTATGCCATTTATAGGCTGGTTGGTGTAAAGAAAATAATAGTGCATGATCATACGCCGGGTTTGCGTTCACAACCAACTGGATTGAAAAAAGCTTTAAAAAAGTTTAGATCGCTAATTCCAATGTTTAATTGCGATGCCGTAATTGGAGCAACGGATTTCGTTAGAAACCGATGTATAGATGTAAATTGCTTTCCCAAGCGTAAGTGTTTCTCGGCGCCCAATGGTATACCAACTAATGTGCCGGATAAGATGCCTCTAGACGTTTATAAAAAGTATAATATACCGGAAGAAAGAATAATCATAGTTTCAGTTGGTCGGGCATCCTTATACAAGGGGCTGGATTTTGCTCTAAATGTGATCGATGGGTTGATCAAGAGAGGTGTGTGTTTACATTATTTATATCTGGGTGACGGACCAGATTTGGATATTTGCAAGCAGCTGTCCTCAGAAATGGGCATTGAAAATTTTGTTACATTTGCAGGTCGCGTAAAGCGAGTTGATGAGTATATTCAATCTTGCGATATTGCTTTTCATCCTAGCCGAGGAGAAGTTGGTTACTCTTTGTCAATTTTGGAGTTCATGAGAGAGGGTTTGCCCGTTGTTGTTCCTGATAACCCATCCGTGTCGGGCGCAACTGGCCATATGTATACAGGGATGATTTATCGAGAAAATGATGCGTCATCTGCAATTGAGGCCATGCTGAAATTGATAACTGAGCCTGAGAATAGAAAAAGAATGGGTGAGAATGCACTGAATAAAGTTCACAAGGAGTTTAGTTTGGAAAGGTGCCATAATAAATTTCTGAGAATAATGGACTATGTTATCACTGGATCATAAATGGATTTATATTAATTAAGGGTTAGCGATGAAGATATTGATAATTGCCGAGAAATTTCCAAATAGGGTCCAGCCCTGGTTTGCAAATATTGTCGCTCAGATTGTTGCAAATGGTAATGAGGTCGTAATATTTTCCTTGTTGGAAGGTGATAACCAGTACACTTCGGTGGTGACGGAGTACTCGCTGTTAAATCATACCAAGGTTATAAAGATTTATGGATATCATCTGGTGCTTACTGCGATATCAAATCTGTTCTATCCGCATAAGTTGGCTGCGACAATAAGAGGTTTTTTTAAGTTTAAACCAGACCTGGAAATATTTCCGTCGAGGATAAAGAGGAGTTTGTATAGGCTCGCATTAGCCCCTTTGTGCGCAATGGATGATATTGATATTATTCATTCTCATTTTGAGATGGCAGGGTATCGTTTCTTGCCCTTGGTCCAATCATTGAATGCTCCATTTGTAGTGACATTTCATGGGTTAACGCCACCTGGCGTCCCAAGCATTTCGCCAACGATGAGAAAGAAATATACTGATACTGCTGATGTTATATTAGTTAATACAGAATTCGCAAAAAAGCAATATGTATCTCTTGGAGCCGACGAAAAAAAAATTCAGGTTCTTCCCCAAGGGACGGATACACGCAAATTTGCCTTCAGAAATCTCTCTGTATCGAGGGATAGAAGTGTGCAGTTGCTTTCCGTTGGTCGACTTTCGATTGAGAAAGGCCATGCGTTTACCATTCGAGCAATTCATCAGTTACGTAAATCCAGGGTTGACGCAAGGTTGAAAATAGTTGGTCAAGGTCCAGACCTAGAAATATTACAAGGTTTAATAGATGATTTAGGCTTGAGTCAATTTGTCGTTATCGAAACTGATCTATCTGAAAGTGAGTTAATCGGGCGATATCAAAGTGCGGATGTATTCGTTTTGTCCAGCATAAGTTCTCAAGAATTTTTGTTTAAAGAAACACAAGGGGTGGTAATTCAGGAGGCTCAGGCCTCAGGCGCTTTGGTAATAGCTACTCGTGTAGGTGGGATCCCGGAGTGTATTGATCATGGTGTTAATGGTCTATTGATAGACGAAAAAAGCAGCGACCAGATTGCTGAAAAAGTACTATGGCTGATAGATAACCAAGATCATTGGGATCAAATTCGCTTTCAAGCAAGACGGCATGTAGAGGAGCACTACTCAATCGAATTGATCGGGGAAAAACTTATTCGGTACTACAAGTCACTGATTTCTAGCAAAAGGGAAGGTTGAGATGTTATCTGTCGAAAACCCGTCATCTGTGGATAAAATCCGGTTCATGCTGACAACTAACTTGAGTGGAGTAATGCAGTCTCTCGGGTATAGACAACAGCAGTTGGTGGTGTGCGGATATCCTAGAAGCGGGACTTCGCTTCTTTATAATATGTTGGCATCAACTCTTCGAGGCAGGTTTACATTTACAGAGTTCGAAAATTATTTTATTCACCATATACACAAGTTGGGGAGTATAGCCACAAAATCTCCACTCGATATACTTCATATCAAGTTTATTGATGATCTGAATATACATGATAAAAAATTGATCATCCTCGTCATGATACGAGATATTAGAGAAGTTATTACTTCTAGGCATCCAATATTCCCGGATAACTATTTTATTGGCCATGATTTTAGTTATTGGCCGCAGGATAGTAAGTTTGATAAGTGGAAATATGATGCGCCAGGCGTAATGCAAATTAGCAATGAGATAAGAGACGCATCGAAGCGTGATGATGTCCTGCTTATAAAATATGAAGATTTGACGTCTGCTCCGGATATGATACAAAACACAATAGAGCAGAGATACGGTTTGAAATTTAGTGGTGTTTTCAGTAAATATGATAAGAAATCTAAGAGCTTGCCGTATCGTTACTCAGGAAAATATGAAGCAAGGGATCCGTCTCTTGTCCTTGAAGGTGGGGGAGTAATAAAAAGAGAGAAGAGGTGGATGAATCCAGAGCATAGGGCTCGCATCGTAGACCAGTTCGAAAAATGTCCGGAGTTGTTCGACTTATTGGTTGAGTATGGTTATGAGAATGATAGCTCTTGGTATAAATGCATGATTGCAAAGTGATTGCTGAATGAAGCAGATGAGAAATACGACGAATGAGTCGACAATGACCGTCGGCAAAATTTCCCGAAACGCAAGCATATACGGCCTAGGCACTTTGCTGCGGCATATGACAGCACTGGTGATGCTACCAATCTATACGCAATACCTTGATCCCGCCGATTATGGTGCGATCGAAATGCTCACGATGGCGCTTGAATTCGCTGGTATATTATTGGGGTTGCGTATTTCTCAGGCAATGTTCCGATTTTATATACTGGAGGATGATGAAAATAAGAAAAAATTGATTGTTTCTACAGTTTTTGTAGCAGTCATAATGCTCAGTGTTGCCGGGGTGGTAGCTCTGGAATTGCTATCACCATTATTAGTTGTTGTTCTTTTCGGTGATGCAGCCTATTTAATGGAATTTAGGCTGTTTGTGTTCACATTATTGACGATGGCCATATCGAATACAGGAATGGCATTCATTCAAGCCCAGCACAGGCCGCTGCTATATGTGGTGATGAGTGTGCTCACATTGGTGCTGCAGGTATCGGGGAATATATATTTTGTGGTCTATAGGGAACTGCACGTCCTTGGTGTGGTATATAGTGCCTTGATAAGTGGTCTGGCAATTTCAATAGTTCTTAGTATTTTTATAGTACGAAAAGTTGGTTTGCGTATAAAAGCCAATGTGTTATCTAGGCTATATCAGTTCGTTTATCCGCTTATAGCCGCTTCTATTGCCGGTTTTTATGTCGCGTATTCAGACAAATACTATCTTAGGTTGTTTGAGGACTTGGCGTCTGTTGGCTTGTATGCGCTTGCGGGAAGGTTGGCGTCAATATTGGCGACTTTTTACGCTACTTTTAATCAGTCATGGTCAGCAGCTCGATTTGAAATTTACAAACAAGAAAATTGCCGGGAAACATTCGACCAAGTATTCAAATTAATTAGTATTGCAAGTGTTCTTGTTGCAGCAGGACTGATCATGTTTAGCAAGGATGTTATTTATTATATGACGGATGAGAGTTATCATGATGCAATAAAAATTATTCCATGGTTTGTTTTGGCTGTTTTTATAAGGCTATATGTACCTTTCTTTAATTTCGGGATACTGCTTACCGAACAGACAAAGTTTCTGGCTTATGCGTCATGGATCAAAGCAGTTGTGTCTACAGTTCTGTACCTTTTGCTTATTCCTTCATATGGGATTATGGGGGCGGTTATTGCGCTTTTGCTGTCGAACTTGGTTGAGACTGTATATGTCTATCTGAAAAGCCAAAAACTGTTTGACATGGGCTTGAATATAATGCTTGTAATATTTGTAACTCTTTCCTCTGTGCCCATGCTGATTGCCGGGTGGTTAATTCCTGTTGGCACTGTTACTGATACTTTTATGAGGGTGTTGCTCTATCTTGTTATCTTATTGACTTTTGCCTTATTGCCAATCTGGAGTCAAAAGGAAAAAGAGTATGCCAAATCATTGTTTTATAGGTTTAGAAGAAGCGTTAGATATTGAAAGTTATTTTATGGATATGTGTTATGGTTGGTTTAGTTGAGAAAATAAGAATTATAAGAAGTCGATATTTCGATAGGTTTGTCTTTATTCATATTAACAAAACAGGTGGTTCGAGTATTGAAAAGGCTTTAAATCTCCCTTTCGAACATAAAACAGCACTTGAGAAAATCGAAGAGATAGGTCTTTACAGGTGGGGCAAGAAAGTTAGTTTTACTGTGGTTAGAAATCCGTGGGATAAAGTGGTTTCTCACTACCATTATAGAGTGCAGACTAACCAGACAGGTATGGGAGACGGACATATAGAGTTTAATGAGTGGGTGAAGAGAGCCTATGGTGAAAAAGATAGAAGATATTATGATCAACCTCGGATGTTCATGCCGCAAGTCGACTGGATATGCGACCACAATGGGAAGGTTTTGGTTAATCGAATACTCAGATTTGAGAAGTTGGCAGATGATTTCAACGCGTTAGCAAATGAAATGAACGTTGTTTCTCGGTTGCCACATGTGAAAAAATCAAAAAGAAAAAAAGACATGCGTCAATATTATGATGAGGAATCTGTCTTGATAATTGGTGACATCTTTTCGGACGATATTAAGATGTTTGGATACAAATTTGAGTGATATTAATAATAAGGTGATTTATGAAAGAAAGTGAGCGGGAGTTAATTAGTGTTATTATTCCAACTTACAATAGAAGAGGGATGATTTCTGATGCAATTGATAGTGTTTTGGCTCAGACATATGCATGCATTGAGATTATTGTTGTCGATGATGGTTCCACCGATAATACCTCAGAGTTACTGCAAAAAAAATATCGCAATAAAATAATTCTCATCAGGAGAGAACATAGATCAAACTCGGCTATTGCTAGAAATGAAGGAACAAGATACTCTAAAGGTACGTACTTGTCATTCTTGGATTCTGATGATGTCTGGCTCCCTCAAAAGCTGGAAAAACAATACGAGATAATTTCCAAGGACCAGAATATCGCATTGGTGGGTGGAGGGTGTAAGTACATAGGTCTGGATGGGGATCTATTGGATACACCCGCTACATTACCGCCAAAAGATTTTTGCTATGAGTCTTTTTGTATACGAGTTGAGCTTCCAGGATCCGGTTCAAATAATTTGATTCGAAAAAGTGCCTTTCAGTCTGTAAGTGGTTTTGATGAGAAATTGGTTAGAGCAGAAGACATGGATTTATGGATTCGCCTTATCGAAAAATATAAAGTTGGGTTTACGGATTGCCCCGTTGCCTTGATTCGGCTGCATGATACCCCCCGTATAGGTGTAGACCAAGATGTAATATTAGAATCAAGGAAAAGGATTATAAACAAGATAGAAAAGCGAGAAGTTCGCAGAAAAGCAAGGTCATATATGTTTTTTGCAATGGCCATGAGAACTGTTTCTTCTGACTTGTTGTCCTCAATCCAGTATTTTATTAAATCTATGATTACTCACCCTATGTATTTAGGGTATAAAATAAAAAGAATACGCCCTTATCTAAGTGCGATACGGGGAGAAGTGTTCGACTAATTATTGGGTATATCCCGCCTGTTGTCAGTTTGTTCTTTTGGCTGACGAAAAGTTATAGTGTGTGATATCAGTATTTCATTTCAAGTTAGGCTGAGAATTATTGTTTAGTTGATTTGTCCAATAAAGTTGCTCCCGGTCTTTTGTCGGCCAAAGCTATTTTCGCTACTATCAGATTCGAAATAATATGCTAAAAGAAGAAATAACTGAAAATTCTGTGGTAGTTGTTGCTCATCCTGATGACGAAATTATATGGATGTCCTCAATAATACGGAAAGTTGATAAAATATTGATATGCTTTCAGGACGAGTTAAGCTCGATTGGATTTGGAATTGGTAGGGTTGTAGATTTTTGTAGAATGATAAAATACAGCTCTTGTTCCAGCAAGCCAATTATGTCTGAAATTGGGTGCAGTCGTGAAAAGGTATTGAGAGATTATCCACTAAATAACATAGAGAGTCTTGGGTTGCATGAGGCTGGATCTTTTGGTTTGGTTGACTGGAGCAACCCTAAGAGGTCGCCATATGGGATTAGGCTTGATGTTCAAAATAGAAGTTCGGCTATGTCAGCTCTTAGAAGCAGTTTGAAGAGAAATATCAGATTAATAAGGCGTAAGTATGAAGAAAATTATAATAAGCTTGTTGTTAGGTTAAAGGGTGAACTAGAAGGTGTTGACAATGTCTTTACGCATAACCCTTGGGGGGAGTATGGCCATCCAGATCATATACAGGTAAATAAAGCTCTTGTGGAAATACAAAAAGAGATGGGGTTTAATTTGTATGTAACGACTTATTGCGGGGGTTTAACTTTAAGTCTTGTCAATCAGTATTTACCGTTAGGTTTTTCTATCAAAGAATATGTGTCTATTGAAACAGATAGGGGTCTGGCAATGCAGATAGTTGATCTGTATAAAAAATATGATTGCTGGACGTATCATGATGATTGGAGTCCTATGAGAGTGGATACATTTATAAAATCGCCTGATTGGATAGATAAAAAGAAGCGTGCAAATATGTTCAAATACCCTGTGGGGTGTATTGAGCAGATTTAAGTTCAGCATAAAATTCAGATTTTAATTCCATGATGGAATGGTGCGCGCTTTTCTTATCATATTTATCCGCGGTAAAAATCTGGAGTAGCGATTGGCTGTATTTTGAATGTCTAATTGCGGGGAAATCCTTGTAAGAAACTTCTGGGTTATTAATTTTAACGAAGATTTCTGATTGGTTAGGTATTACTTCTCTCAATAGCTCGGTTGATTTTTCTGCTGAGATGTTTTCTGTTAACCATTTTCTTGGCTTGTATCTCATATAGTTTTCCTTCATGTCAAGAAGGGCATCTTCTAGAAACTTATCATAAACTAGCTTTCCTGTGTATTGATTTATATATTCTTTGTTTACACCAATATTTTCATATATGCAGACTACAGGGGTATTGCAAGACATTGCTTCGAATAGGCTTCTGTTGCTTCCTTCTTTGAGAGATAAAAGTACATTTGTTTTGGCTAGATTTAGGTGCCTGATGATATCCTTCTTTGATAGAGAAAAGAGTATATCAACCTTGCCATTAAGGCCATGTCTGTTGGTTATTGCTTTGATATAATCTCTACCGACTCCCCAATCGGCGCAAATTAATGCTGCGCGGTACTCAGGGTCCATTCTAATTATGTTTGCAACAGCAGAAAGATATCTGTCTACTCTTTTTACTGGGTTTGTGTTAGCAACATATACTGAATCATATTCCTTGTTTAGGCTCAGGAATGAAAATTCATCAGTATTAACCCAGTTGCTAGCTCCGATATTTAAAGGTATGAATCCATAACCAAGTGACTCAATAAAGGCTCTGTCTTCAGTTTCTGTGGCTTGGATGTATATATTTTTGCTGCATACAAAAGGCCAGAATAATATTTCCGGGTCTGCATACCCCGACGAGGATGGTTCTAATATAATTTCGAAGAAGTCTGTTAGCTCTTCTGATTTTATATCCCGATAGAATAGTGAAAATGTGGTGGTAAAAGATACAAGAATTATTCCCTTTGTTATTTTGTTGTCTTTAACGGATGGCCAGCTTAAAATTATAATCCTTTTGGATAATGATGAAATGCCGCTACTTTTGCTAACAAGTCTATCCAAGTTTTTTTCTAAGGATTTTGTCGACTGTTTGAGAGTCTTTATGTAATTAGGTGAAGCGTGCAGCCTTAGAGCTCTTAGTAGTAATTTGTCAGCATGATACGCGGAAGCCACCCTGACTAATTTTGATATTATATGGAGAGTAAAAGAAAGGGGCTTTCTATTCATCAAAGCCCGGTTGTGCAAATGAAACTTTATTGAAGAAAGCATTTGTTCTTGATGGTGGATGTGTTGTGACGAATTTGAATTGGTTGTCTATAAGCGTGTGTGTTTTAAATTCGTCAATTTGGTGTCGGAGTGAGGTGCTTGAGTCGGGCTAATGTTTTCATATTTTCAATTAAGCGCTTAGTCTATGATTAATTGGAGAGGCGTCTTCGGGATGGATTTATAATCGCTTGTGATTTCATGCCCTAAAATACCTAAATATTTTGTCCTGTATGAGCCGGTAAGGCGGCCAGATGCATCTATTATGTTATCTGTCGTTCCACCACTTAATGTCAAAGTGTCGTTTATAATACGTTTAGATGTGCTGCCCTGCATATACGGGGTTGTATCACTCACAATAACATTCCGCTCGACATTGATAGTCTGGTAAGCATCAAGACCACTTATTCTCCCCTTTAATGTATTCCTGTAGATCCATATATCTCTATTCGGCGGATCATACTGCCCACTTGTCCAGAAGGTGATTATTGACCGACGCCAACTGCCGCCATGCCCGTCAAGCCAACACCAGCAGACCTCCAAACGATCCTGTTTACCGGTATCAGATCTCTCGTTACCCATGAGATCTACAACGCCTTCTGAGCAGTCGAAACTGTCAGTGCAAGTCACATTCCTGATTGTGACATCCATGCTGCTGCTCTTTATAAATAATATTTGTTGCCAACTATATGTCCCGCTAAGCGTAATATTTTCGCAGAGAACATATCGCCCACCATAGATGTCAAACATCGGCGCATTACTTGTCCCGGAGAAGTTTCCGCCAATGAAGATATTGCTTCTTATCTCTGCGCTGAACATATAACCAGCGGGGTTGTCATTGCCAACAGTGCCTCTACCCAAGTCAGAAATATTGCTGAGAAGGGTAATGCGATCTCCGACACCGTTAACCCATATACATTTTGCATCGGCAACTTGCTGGGTTGCAGTGTTGCCCATATCTACATTCATAAATAGATCGCTACAAGCACCACTGATAAACCCAACGACCGAACAGTCGAGAAACGGCGTTTCATCAGGGAACTTGATATGTTGGTTAGGCTTGACGCCATTTGCTATCGACACCCAATTAGCCGATGAATCGTACTTTTGAAGGTTATAAGTTCCTGAACGGTACACAATGATTTTATCAGGGTAGCTCACGGTGTTGTTATCACCAGGGCCAAACCAACTTGCCGGGGTCTTATATGGGTTCCCAATACTACCATCGCCTGTAGTGTCTGATCCATTCACTGCGTCGAGGAAAATGAATGCAGTCGCGCCAACCGTTGTAGTCCATGTGAGATCAACGGTATTCAATTCCTGATCTGTAACGCGAACGGTAAATGCTTTTGTGCCGCTGTCACCTGCCGCAGGCATCCATTTTAGTACGCCATAGTCAGGGTCGCCATAGTATTGGCCTATGGTTGCGCCTGTAGGGCCATTGATGATTTCATACTTGAAAGGCCATGCTCCGCCTTGAACACCAATGGGGATCTCGTAACGAAAATCCGGGTGCGCCCAGCGATGACGAGCATGGCTCTGTGTTTCGCTGTCCGGTCTCGGGTAAACCGGGTGCATCGGCATCTTGGCCGGTACAAAATGCCCCTGGGGCAGGGGAAAGGACAGTGCGCCCCAGGAGGGCTTGTAAGCCAGGGCTAAAGGCGAGAGTAGGAACAGGCGTCTGGAAAGTTTCATCGTGCGATCCTTGATATGGCAAGTGGGTTATGCCAAAAGCTGAGCCGTGCAAGTGTTTCGGCTGCTGGCAGCGAGTACCTCGGAAGAAATGGCGAGGCAGCAATCTATGGTATGACTGGGATTATAGCTTTTTGAGGGTTCTTTTCGTCGGTAATATGGCCCGGCTGTCGGGTCATGTCTCAGTGTTCGATCCGGAAAGCGAATGTTTGAGGTTTTTCAGGTCTTGCCAGACCTTGGCCTTCTCCACCGGGTTCCGCAGCAAATAAGCCGGGTGATAGGTTACAAGCAGAGGGATATCGCTGCCGGGGAGATGGTGTTGCTGTTGGCGCAAACGCCCGAGGGCGGTGTTTTGCCCGAGCAGGTTCTGGGCGCTGACGCGGCCCACGGAGAGGATGACCTTCGGCTGTAGCAGGCGGATCTGGGCCTGCAGAAAGGGCTGGCAGGCGGCGACTTCGCTGGGCAGCGGGTCGCGGTTGTCGGGTGGGCGGCACTTGAGGATGTTGGTGATGTAGACATCCTCGGTTTTCAGGTCGATGGCCTTCAGCATGCGGTCGAGCAGTTGGCCGGCGCGGCCGACGAAGGGCATGCCCTG
>Ga0256832_1002552_pt1 | contig 12440 bp, 15 predicted proteins | sample 134614metaG_FD_190534 | JGI IMG/M metagenome (GOLD analysis project Ga0256832, IMG submission 190534) | Hydrothermal vent microbial communities from Lau Basin, Pacific Ocean - 134-614 | ecosystem: Environmental > Aquatic > Marine > Hydrothermal vents | place: Pacific Ocean: Lau Basin | collected... | reverse complement strand
CTTTGGCAACTCCAATCTGTTCACAAAAGTTTAAGATAGATTCAGGAGTATATCCTCTTCTTCTAAGCCCTGCAATGGTTGGTAGCCTTGGGTCGTCCCAACCACTTACTACCTCTTTCTCTACAAGCTCTAAGAGTTTTCGTTTACTCATAACGGTATAGTTGATATTAAGCCGTGCAAATTCATGTTGGTAGGGTCTTGGAGGCTCTAGCTCTAGGGTGTCAAGTACCCAATCATAAATCTCTCTATTATTTTCAAACTCCAAAGTACAGATAGAGTGGGTCACCCCCTCAATATAGTCAGAGAGGCAGTGGGCAAAGTCATACATAGGGTAGATTGACCACTCATCACCTGCTCTAAAGTGGTGGGCGTGTTTGATTCGGTAGAGTAGGGGGTCACGCATTTTCATATTTGGTGAAGCCATATCTATTTTAGCTCTTAAGACATGCTCTCCCTCTTTAAACTCTCCATTTTTCATTCGCTCTAAAAGCTCTAAATTTTCCTCTACACTTCTGTTGGCGTACTTACTTCTTTTTCCTGCTTGGGTAACAGTTCCTCGGTACTCTCTCATCTCCTCTTCGGGTAGAGAATCTACATAGGCTTTTTCCATTTTAATAAGTTTAATAGCATACTCATAGAGTTTAGAGAAGTAATCAGAGGTGTAACGTACCTCTTTGTCCCACTTAAATCCAAGCCACTCTACAGCATCTTTAATCGCCTCTACATATTGGGTATCTTCTGTGGTGGGGTTTGTGTCGTCCATTCTAAGGTTACAACGCCCTTGGTAATCTTTTGCTATTCCAAAGTTAATACTAATAGACTTTGCATGTCCAATGTGGGGGAAACCATTTGGTTCAGGGGGAAAGCGTGTGATAATCTCTTTGTATTTACCAGCTTTTAAATCCTCTTCTACAACTCTTCTTAAAAAATCTTTACTTCTATTTTCCATTATTATTTACCCTTTGATATTGAGGGGTGTATTTTAGCTAATTAGTGCTTAAGTCGTTTCAACTTATGCTATACTTACATACAATAACAAAATTGGGAAGTTATAATGTCAAATCAAGAAGAGAATATTATTGTAAAGAAGATAGAGGGACCAAGTGTTGATGATGAGTATGCTTTCTTTGAAGAAGATAGCTACTATGAAGATGAAGAGCCTCATAGAAGTAAGTTAAAATTGCTCTTTTTATCTCTAATTGCTCTTTTAGTTGGAGGAGGGGCTTTTTATTTAACTCAAAATAGAGAGTTACTGCAAAATGATAAAGTAGCAACATCTACAGTAGAAAAAGAGTCTAAAAATGAACCTACAGATAACAATCTTGAGGAGGAAAAGAGGAGTTTTACTCCTTTAGAATCTAAACCTCAACCTATAGAGGTAGAACAATCTACTCCAAAAGAGAAAAAGAGTTCTTCTGTTGTTGTTCAGAAGAGTGAGCCTAAAGTTGAAAAAGAACCCTCAACGCATTACATAGAAGAACTTGCTATGCCAACAGTTGTTGAAAAAGAGAGAAAGATTGAAGAGCCAAAAAGTAAAAAAGTTGTAAAGATAAACTCACAAGATAGTGAGATTACAATAAAAGAGAATGAGATTAAAACATTAAAAGTTGCAAATATTCAAGAGGTAAAAGAAGAAAAAGTTAAAAGGGTTGTTAATAAACATGAAGTTCATAAGAAGGTAACTCCTAAAAAGCCAAAAGTAAAAAAGGTGATAGTTAAAAAACGAAAACCAACTCTTGTTGCACACTATGAGAAGATAAAGCCTCGTATTATTCGTGTAAAAAAGGGTGATAGCTTAGTTGTATTGGCAAAAAGATTTTATGGTGATGAAAAAGAGTATAAGCGAATAGTGAGAGCCAATAGACGAATTAAGAGTGCAAAGACATCTTTACGATTAGGTGAGAAGTTAGTTATTCCAAGAAAAGATAATAAAACTAAAAGAAGATACATCATTGTAGAAAAAGGAAATACTCTAGCGATGATTGCTAAAAAGTTTTATGGAGATGAGAGAGCTGTATCGAAGATAGTTCGAGCTAATGCTAAAATTAGGAGTAGTCGTTCACTTTTACATGTAGGGCAGAAGGTATATATTCCTAGATAATGAGACATTTTTTAAAACCCTATTCTAAAAAAGCTAATCTTAATATGAAGTGGGTTTTGGAAAAGATAAAGTATCACTTCTTAAATAATAAATATAATAATTTAAGATATAACGAGAATGAACAAGTGATTTTATGATATTCTACAGTTATACTTAGATAGGAGAATATTGGTGAGTGATGAAAAATTGACACGAACTAAAGTTGCAGGTTTTGTAATAAAGCCTGAGGCTCCAGAGATTTTACCAATATATAAAGAGATAAAAGAGAAGTTTGAAGCTCGACAGATTGAGGTGTTGTTAGTAGAACACTCAAGTAAAATGTTGGGTCTTTCAGATGGCATTGAGTTTAATGAACTATGTGATCGTTCAGATTTTTTGGTCTCTTTAGGAGGTGATGGTACACTGCTTTCATTAGTACGAAAGAGTTATGGTTACCATAAACCAGTCCTTGGAATTAATGCAGGAACTTTAGGATTTTTGGCTGATGTACGTATTTCAGAAGTAGATACCTTTTTAGATAATCTACTCATTGACAACTATCGTATAGATGACCGTATGATGATAGATGGGTATATACAAACAGCTGATGGTCGTAAACATTTTCATGCTTTTAATGATGTAGTAGTTACACGTCCAAGTATCTCCCATATGGCTAAGATTGATGCATCAATTGATGGTGAGTGGTTTAATACTTATCGTGGTGATGGGTTGATTATCTCTACACCTACAGGTTCAACAGCTTATAATCTAGCAGCAGGGGGACCTGTGATGTACCCTTTAACTAAAGCGTTTATTATGACTCCTATCGCTGCACACTCTTTAACACAACGACCTCTAGTATTACCCTCAAACTTTACCATTGACTTCTCATCGTCTAAAGACAAAGTGATTGTAATGGTTGATGGACAAGATGCTTATGAGATGGAAGCAGGTGAGGTACTGGTCATAAATGGGGCTGCCATAGGTGCAAAACTACTACACAAAAAGGAGAGAAATTACTTCTCTGTACTTAGAGAAAAACTATCATGGGGTGATGACGAATAATGATTAACAGAGTCTATATAAAGAATTTAATATCGTTTAATGAGATAGAGTTAGAGTTAGAAAAAGGTTTAGTGGTTCTCTCTGGACCCTCTGGTGCAGGGAAGTCACTCTTTATGAACAGCATTCTTGCTACCTTTGGTTATGGAACAGCAGAAGCCTCTCTGTGTGAGGTGTTGGTAGATAGACCAAAGAGTCTAAAGAGTGAGAACTTTGAGTTAGAAGAGGAGATAACCCTTAAGAGTCTAAAAAAAGAGAAGGTACGTTATAGCATTGATGGGCAGAATATCTCTAAAAAAGTTTTAAAAGAGATGTTCTCTCCCTATGTTCAGTTTCTATCAGTTCGAGACAAGAGTGGTTTTGAGAGTAGAGATTTGCTTAAACTCATAGACAATGACCTCTTGGCAAAAGATAAAAGTTTTAAAAGGCTCTTTAAAGAGTATACTAAACGCTATGCTAATTACAAAGTAAAACTTAATGAGCTTAAAAAGATAAAACAAGACGAAGCTAAACTTGCTGAGTTAATTGAATTTGCAGAGTTTGAGATAGATAAAATAGAGAGCATAGCCCCTAAAGTAGGAGAGGATGAGGAGCTTTTAAAGATAAAACAACAACTCTCTCGTATCGACAAAGTTAATGATGCTGTTGAGTCTGCTAATGGTATTTTTACTTTTGAAGAGGCAGTTACAGAGGTCTATAGACTTCTCGATAAAGATGATGCTATCTTCTCAGAGATGATGAACCAACTTCGTGCTGATTTTGAGGAGATAGAGATGCTCTCTGATGAGTTGGCAGAGGTTGACATTGAAGAGGTGTTAGATAGATTAGAGAAAATCTCCTCTTTAAAAAATAGATATGGTAGCATAGAGAAGGCTCTTGAGTATGCAGAGTTGAAGAAAAAAGAGTTGCAAGGTTACCAAAATATTGAGCAAGACAAAAGCATGTTAGAGTCTTTTTTAGAGATGGAGTTGATGGAGCTTACTACCTTAGCAGGGCAAATCTCTTTTGCAAGAAAAACCAAAGCTCAAGCGTTAGAGAAACCTCTTAAAAAGTATTTAGCAGAGTTGAAACTTCCTGAACTGAAGTTTATTTTTACTACAGAGATGTTAACTTCAACTGGTCAAGATGTGGTAGAGGTGAGTCTAAATGGTTCAACTGCCTCTACACTAAGTGGTGGTGAGTTTAACCGAGTTCGTTTAGCTCTAATGGTAGTGGCACTCTCAGGTGTTAAAGAGAGTGGAGTCTTAATTTTAGATGAGATAGATGCCAATGTCTCAGGTGATGAGTCGATAGCCATTGCCAATATGATTGCTAAACTCGCTTCGGTTTATCAGATATTCGCTATCTCTCATCAGCCACACTTAGCCTCTAAAGCAACGCAACATCTTTTGGTCTCTAAGATTAAAGATAAAAGTTCAGTCACACTACTTGATAAAAAAGGTCGAGTCCTTGAAATTGCTCGAATAGTTGGAGGAGAGAAGCCTAATGAAGAGGCAAAACTTTTTGCAGAGAAATTACTTTATAAATAGTTATAATTAAAAATTATATTTTTATTTTAATAATATTTTAATATTTTAAACTTTTATTATAGATTTATTTGTTAAGATTTTATCAAATTTAAAACAGTTTGGAGAATTTTAATGTATAACAGTGGTGAAGAAGAGTATTTAAAAGCTACAAGAGATGCACAAATAAATACCTATGTGGAGAAGAGTGATACCAAAGAGAGATTGCTATTTACAAATATGCTACTACTTTTAGCTCTAATCGTCATTGGATTTTTATATTTTACTAAAGGTAATAACTATCTTTCTGAAAATATTTTTGGAAAGAAAACAGCTGTTTTAGGAGTTTCTCATCGTTCAATGGAAGCAGACTATAGTGATGAAGAGTTAGTAGATATTTTAAGTAATGCAACTGTAGATGTTACTCAAGAGAGTAAGAGAGTAAAGCAACAGGAGGAGTTGTCAAAGGAGATGAGTCAACTAACAGATGAGTCATCATTAAAGAGTGAATCTAGTTATGAGTCTGCTATTGCTCAAGAGTTAAATGGAAAGATAAAAGGTGTGAAAGGGCGAGTTGTACTTGTAAAACAAGGTGATACACTCTCTTCTTTAGCTGAAAAATACTATGGTGATTCAATGGCGTTTCAAGAAATTATAGCACATAATAAAAATATTACAGAAGAGTCTCAGAAGCTTTATGTAGGAGAGAAGATTACTATTCCTTATTAATTTATAAAAAAATAAAAATAAATAGATATTTCATATTTGCTACTTATTTGTTTACTAGAATACTTATAGAAGTACTAAGAATAGAATGGAGAGACAGATGTATGGAACAAGTAATGATTATGAAGAGGCTATTAAAGGGGCAAGAATCCATGCTTACGATAACTATCAGAAGAAAAATAGTATAGGTAAACTACTCTCTTTTTCAGTATTAGCAGTTGTTTTTGCAATAGGATTTTACTACTCTCAAGAGTATGTTATGGAAAAAAATCAACACCCAATAATAGACTTTTAGTTAATAATACTCAATTAACTCAAGAAGTTTTAGAGATTGGACGTGATGAGATTGAAACTACTGAAGATGAGTATTTAACTGAATTAAAAACTAGAGCAGATGAATCAGTTAAGAAGATGGTTCAAAAAGATGACTACTTACTTGCTTTAGAGAGTATGGAAGTAGATGTTTTAGACAACTCTCAACAAGAGCTTCTATCTCCCTCCTCTATGTCAAAAACAATAGAGACTCCTAATTTAAATCAGATGAACTTAAGCGAAGCAATGAGTAACCTTGTTGATGAAACTATTGCAGATAACTCTAACTACACAAATGATTTAAAAAAAGAAGTTATTACTGAAAGTAAATCGAAAGGTCGAATTATTGTTGTTAAAAAAGGAGATACCTTAGAGAGTATCTCTCAAGAATTTTATGGAACCCCAATGAGATATAAAGAGATTATGGCGAGTAATAGTAATCTATTGGATAACTCCAATGTTATCTATGAAGGTCAAAAGATTACACTACCTTAGTAGAAGTATGTTAAAATTCTTTAATAGTTTTTAAAGGATTTTAATGATAATTGATACCCATTGTCACTTAGATGATGAACGATATAGAGAAGATATATCAGAAGTAATAGAACGTGCTAAAGTCAAAGGTGTGGAGCGTTTTATTATTCCTGGTGCTGACCCCAAAACACTTATACGAGCAATTGAACTAAGTGAAGCGTATGATGAAGTTTACTTTGCTGTTGGTGTTCACCCCTACGATGCTCAAAACTACAATAGAGATTTTTTAGAAGAGTTTGTTAATCATCCAAAATGTGTTGCCATTGGAGAGTGTGGTTTAGACTACTTTCGTCTACCAGATTCTCCAGAGGAGATTGAAGTAGAGAAAAAGTTACAAAAAGAGGTCTTTGTTGACCAGATACTCTGGGCAAAAGAGCTAAAACTGCCACTTATTGTACATGTACGTGACTCTTCTGCTGATTCGTTGGAACTCTTAGAGCAGTATGCAGGAGAGGAGGGTGGTGTTCTACACTGTTACAATGCAGATGAGGCTCTTTTAAAATTGGCACATAAAAATTTTTACTATGGTATAGGTGGGGTTTTAACTTTTAAAAATGCTCGTAAGCTTGTTAATGTCTACCCTAAGATTCCAAAAGAGCGACTTCTTATAGAGACAGATGCACCATATTTAACTCCACATCCTCATCGAGGAGAGAGAAATGAACCCTCTTACAGTAAGCTAGTAGCCTCTAAAATGAGTCAATTATCAGAAGAAAAAGAGAGTAAGTTAGAGGCTTTGACAACGAATAATGCACTTAGACTATTTTCAAAAGTGAAATAAAAAGAAACTTTTTATCACAAAACTTCTATTAATATTATTTTTAATATATAAATTTTTATTTTAAGTTTATATTTATATTTATATTTATATAATTGTCCTTATATACAAGGACTAATTATGAATTTATATAAAATATTAATAATATCACTTTTTTTAAGCTCTTTTGCCTATTCAGATATACGTTCAGAGTTTCCCTCTTACTCTTATGTTTTAACAGAGTTTGATTTAGATGAAAATTTTATTGACAATCCTGAATTTAGACATTTTGTTGAAACAAATAAGAGAGCCTATCGAAAACGTTTTATTAAAGCTGTTCGTCGTGGTAGTTTAATTATTCCTACTATTAAAGAGATGATGTATCAAAGAGATATTTCACCTCTGTTTCTTTATATCTCTATGATTGAATCAGAATTTAATCCAAAGGCTACCTCTCGTACAGGAGCAGGTGGATTGTGGCAATTTACAGTCAATACAGGAACACAAGAGTTTCATTTAAAAATTAATGAGACTATAGATGAGCGTTACGACCCGATTCGTGCAACAGATTCTGCAATTAAATATCTCTATAAAATAAATAGTAATTTAAATGCTTGGTATTTAACCACAATGGCATATAACTGTGGAAATGGATGTGTGAATAGAGCTATAAAACGAGCAGGAAGTAGAGATTTGGGGCTATTGATTTCATCAAGAAACAGTTATATTAAAGCAGAAACAAAAAAATATATTCAAAAAGTACTTTTAATGGCGATGATTGGTGAAAATTATCTCTTTAGAAATGATGACCGTTTAGGTGAGATGATGTACCAAATAAACAAAGATAGTATTACTCCTGTAAAGGTTCGTTCTGGAGAGACTCTAGTTCATCTATCGACAATTTTAAATATGGATAGTTTCTATTTAGAGAAAATTAATGCACATTTAAAAAAGGGTCATGTGCCGTATAGACAAAGTTATATGGTCAATATACCTACATCAAAAGTCCCACTTTTCTATACTCGATATGTTCAAAATGGTCGACTTATGAACCGTATGTATAGCAAGAATAATTATAATTTTAAATAGAGGTAAAAAAATGAATACTATATTAAATAATAAATTAATACTCTTAACAGCAGTAAGTACATTTATAGTAAGTGGATGTGTGGCGAAGAGTGATTTTCAAAAAAGCTCTTTTTCACAACCTAAAGATCTTATTAAAAAAGCTTCATCTTGGAAAAATATTACAAAAAAGAAGAGTGAATGTCCTGATTGTTACGCTGTAGATATGGATGTAAAAGAGAGTGTTCAGCTTAAAAGTTTTGAACCAAAAGAAGAGCGTATTACCTATGACTACTCTAACGCACCAAAGAGTTTTGAAGATAGTTATGTAGAGTATAGAGCTAAAATCTCTACACCTAGTTATGTTAATAATGCTATTGATACACAAAGCTATGGAACCTACGATTACAGTGAAACTCTTGCTGATAACTCTATAGCAGAAGAGAAGATTAAAGTTACACCTAAAATGAGTTATGTAAACTCATCGAGAGATTCATTTAATGCAAAATTGACTTCTGATACAACTATTCAAGTGGGGGCATTTAGACACTACTCAGGAGCCAAAAAGATTGCCCAAAAATATAGTCTATTGTCGAGTCAATATAGTGTAAAGATTGAGACAGGTATGAAAGAGAACAGACCTATTCATCGTGTACGTATTTCAGGCTTTCACTCTAAAGGACAAGCTAAATTATTTATGGAAAGATATGCAAGTAACGATGCTTTTCTTGTAAGACGATAACTAAATATGGTAAAATATCCTACTTTATAATAGGATATTGATATGACAGAACTCTCACGAGAGACAAAAGAGACACAAATCTCTGTAAAACTTGAACTTTATGGTCAAGGTAGCTCTAGCATCAATACAGGTGTAGGCTTTCTTGACCACATGTTGGAAGCATTTTCCAAACACTCCCATATAAATCTTGAAGTCACTTGTAAGGGTGACACCCATATAGATGACCACCACTCAGTTGAAGATGTTGCTATTGTTATTGGTCAGGCACTTAAAAAAGAGCTTTATCCTATTAAAAATATTGAGCGTTATGGAAATGCTACAGTGGTAATGGATGAGGCTTCGGTAACTTGTGACTTAGATATTTCAAATCGTCCTTTTTTAGTTTTTGAGATGCCAATGGAGGGGAAAGTTGGAACTTTTGATGTGGAGTTGGTAGAGGAGTTCTTTAGAGCATTAACCTTTAATGCCTCTATGACGGTACACCTTATCTGTAACCGTGGAGTTAATAAACACCATAGAATTGAAGCCTCTTTTAAAGCTTTGGCTGTAGCCCTTAGACGTGGAGTAACTATTAATGAAAATTCAGGAATTCCAAGCACTAAAGGTGTTCTATAATGGGCATAGAGCTTATTGTTTTGGATGTTGATGGTACGTTAACTGATGGGAAAATTATCTATACACAAAATGGTGATGAGGTCAAATCTTTTTGTGTTAAAGATGGACTTGCCATCGCTTCATGGATAAAGCTTGGTAAACAAGTAGCTATCATTACAGGTCGAAACTCTAAGATTGTAGAGAGACGAGCTAAAGAGCTTGGAATTAGATACTTTTTTCAAGGGATTCACAATAAGCAAGAGGTTTTAGAGGAGTTACTAGAAAATTTAAACCTTACCATGCACAATGTAGCCTCTATTGGTGATGATTTAAATGACTACAAGATGTTAAAAGCTTCAAAGTTAGCGTTTGTCCCTGCCGATGCCTCCTTTTATGTTAAAGAGATTGCAGATGTTGTTTTAAGTAGAAATGGTGGGGATGGTGCTGTTAGAGAGATGATTGAGCAGTTAATAGTTCAGGAAAAGTTACAAGAAGAGTATTTGGCATTATGGCAGTAAGAATAGAGTATCTACTTATGATGGTTTTTACTATTTTATTGGTGAGTATTTTTGGTTTTCATCCCAGTTCTAAAGAGGCTATCTCTGCTAAAGGTCAAAAAGAGGTTGAGTTTGATATCTTTTCTCTCCATAATATTAAAGAGGATAATTCAGGTAAGAAAATAGAGGCTTCAAGAGGAGTCAAATATAAAAACTATATTGACCTTTATGATGTGAATGTTACAGATGAGCTGGGACATGCTCTATTTTCAAATAGGGCAATATATCAGGGTGATACACTCTATATGAATCAAAATGTAAAGGTCTCAAGAGCTGATGGAGTAACATTTTATAGTAAAAGTTTAAACTATGAGACCAAAGATAAAGTAGTAACAACTAATGACCCTTTCCTTTTAGAGTTTAACAAAAGTGTCATACGAGGAAGAAAATTAGAGTTAGAGGTAGAGAGAGACACCATCTCAGCCTATCAAGTAGAAGCCTCTATTTGGTTTGTTAAGGAGCCGTAAGATTGGTTAATCGGTCAATTTTTCCTAAGTAGTTGTTGAAGTTGAGTGAGGTTACAGCTGTTCTTCCTAGAGCAAAGTGTTTTGAAGACTCTCCCCAAACTGTGTGGATAATGTAAGGTTCTCCTTTGTACTCTCCAAGATACATGGTAATGTGACCTTTTAGGTGTAAAATAGTTCCTCCCACAACTCCTGATGTTCTTAAAAAAGTCTCTTTTGACTCCTTTGAAAGCCCTGCTAACTCTATTTTTGATTCTCCTACATTTGATTGAGAGGTTGAATTTCTTGGTAGTTTTAGACCAACAGTGGCATAAACCTCTTGAATAAACTTAGAGCAGTCCTGCTCTCCATACATTCCCCCCCAACCATAAGGTGCATGTAGAAATTTAAAAGCTTGAAGTAGAATATTTTCAGGAGTATACTTTAGGTAGCCTTTATGAACATCGCTTGTTCTAACGGTTGCATTGGTCAAAACCAAGTTCCCCTCTGAATCGGCTGTAGGAACCATTACCATAGTCTCATCGTCTATACTCATAAGAGCTGGTAACCTGACACCCATACGAAAATAGTCATGGTAATTCCCTGCAATTTTTAGAGCAGTTTTAGGAGCTGTGGTCACCACAAAGTTTTTAGAGGTTAAGTAGTTTGCTATCTCCTCTTTGGTTCCAAAGGCAATATCTTTACTATGTACCCAACCAGAACTTGTAGGTCCAATTCCGTAGTGCCAAAGCCCATCTTTGGTACTGTGTAAAATAGCAATAGGAGTTCCAATATCTAAAGCCGAGTTTTGATTTCGGTCAAAATGGATTTGATTTTTCTTTTTTAGGAGTGCAAGGTCAGTAGGTACAATCTTTTGGTCACAATAGTTTGTAGCAATGGCAAAGCGTGTTGTAACACTTCCTTCACCAATACTCTCTAGGTTTAAATCTTTTTTTAGACCTTTATAAAATTTTGAATCAATTCTATTGCCATCTTCGAAATAGGTAGCAATACCTTTAATTCCCTCATAAGCCTTTAATATACTCCCCTTAACCCAAGAGGCTCCATAGGCACTGTTGAGTTCAGAAAAGTAGTTGAGGGTATGGTTTTTATGAGCAATCTCTTTGTTAAATGTCTCTATCTCTTTAGGGGACATTATCGCTTCATAAGGCTTTTCAACTTTATCTATCCAAAACTCAGCCATGTTTAAATGTCGGTTACGGTTCACAATAATAATGGGTTGTTTCTTCTTTGAGTTACTCAAAAGAGGTTTATTGTCATCTATATCTTGACAGGCGGTAAAGAGGAGTATTGGTATAAGAGATAATAAAGATTTTTTCATGAGTGGATTATAACTAAATTTGGAGGGGAAGTTCAATAAGGAGATATAAAAATAGAACTTATTAGCTCCTTTCAAATAAAAAAGCACTATAATAAACATTAGAATAATTTTAAAATTAAAGGATAAAAAATGCCAAAGTATAAAAAACTAAAAGAGGGTATTCAAAAAACCAATAAATTAAGTGAAGAAGAGAAGACAAGCACTATAAAAAAGATAGAAGAGTGGATAAAAGAAGATAGAGCTTTTGGGCTGATTTATGATGAGTTAGTTGAGTATAACATTGCTTTTAAAGAGATATTTAAAGAGTTAGGATTGGTCTAAACCCTTAGCTCTTTTCGCTACAATTCCATTAACAAATTGTAGGGTGCGTTTCTCAACGCACCTTTTTATGTATATTTAAAAAATTTTAACAAATTCAATTTTTATTTTGACGGTGCGATGGCAATCGCACCCTATGGATTCAAGGGCGAAACATTGGCAATCACAACCAAAAAGATTAAACAACTATTAGAAGAACGCATACTCGTAATAGATGGTGCAACAGGTACTCAGATACAAAACTTAGATATCCCCAAAGAGGCATGGTTAGACGACAAAGGTGTAGAGCAAGAGGGGTGTAATGAACTTCTAAATGCTACAGCACCAGAGCTTATGCGAGAGGTTCATAACGCTTATGCCAAAGCAGGGGCAGATATCATTAAAACCAATACCTTTGGAGCTA
>Ga0256832_1002551_pt1 | contig 12443 bp, 11 predicted proteins | sample 134614metaG_FD_190534 | JGI IMG/M metagenome (GOLD analysis project Ga0256832, IMG submission 190534) | Hydrothermal vent microbial communities from Lau Basin, Pacific Ocean - 134-614 | ecosystem: Environmental > Aquatic > Marine > Hydrothermal vents | place: Pacific Ocean: Lau Basin | collected... | reverse complement strand
CGGAAGTCGCGCGCCCGCATGTTTCGTTGCTCGATCGCCTGCTGCAACGCCTCCGCTTCGGTGACGGCGCTCTCGAGGTTGCCGAGGGTGAGGGTGCAGAAGCGCAGCGCATCGTCGACGTCTTGCGGCACCCCATGGCTGTTGGCCCGAAGGTCTTCGAGGGCCGCCGCGAGCGCCTCGTAGCGAGCCCTCCAGCGCTGAGCTCCGGCCAGGCCCAGCTCGTCTTGGGGCGGTGAACCCTCCTCGGCTCCCGCCGGGGGGCTCGGGATGCGCGAGCCTGCGGGCGACGGCGAAGCCGCGGACGCCGTCCCTTTCGACGCCGGCGCTCCATCGCTCGTGGGCTCAGGCCGCTGGGCCGCGATCGTCGCGACGGTGGGCTCGTTCATGGCGCCCCAGGTCTCCTCCGAACCCAGCCGTTCGCGCGCTTTGGTGAGCTCCCCGAGGAAGTGATAGGCATCGCGGAAGCGACGGTCCGGGTCTTTTTCGAGGCAGCGAAGCACGAGCGCTTCGATGGCGGGCTCGACGTTCGGGTTGCGTTCGCGCGGCGGAACGGGCTGTTCGGTGACGTGCTTGACGAGCAGGTCGCCCGGGAACTCATAGTCGAAGGGGAGCGCGCCGGTGACCATCTCGTAGAGGATCACGCCGAGCGAGTAGAGGTCGGCACGGCCGTCGATGTCGGTGGACTGGATGTACTCCGGCGCTACGTACCCCGGCGTGCCGAAGATTTGCTGGCTCCCCGTGAGCGCCGGCGCGTCCATGATCTTGGCGATGCCGAAGTCGAGGAGCTTCACGAAGTCGCCGCCGTGACGCCTCTTGACCAAGAACACGTTCTCGGGCTTGAGGTCACGGTGCACGACGCCCATCTGGTGCGCGCGACCAAGCGCGCTGGCGATCTGCGCGGCAATGGAGAGTGCGCGGTGCGTGGCCAGTGCGCCACCGGCCAGTGCGCTGGCGAGGGAGCTGCCCGGGACATATTCCATCACCAGGTAAACAAGGCCGTCATCGGTCTCGCCGTAGTCGCTGATTTCCACGATGTTGTCGTGGTTGATGCGGTTGACGGCCCGCGCCTCGCGGATGAATCGGTCTCGGTGCGTCCGGTCCTGGGCGAGATCCCGTCGAAGCACTTTCACCGCGACGAGCCGGTCGATGAGGACGTGGCGCGCGAGGTACACGGCCGACATCCCGCCGACACCCAGCCGCGTGATGAGACGGTAGCGTCCTCCGACGGTGCGCCCTACGAGAGGGTCGCGCACCGCTCCCAGCGTAGTGCCGTCCCGGACGCAGGTGCTCCGCGCGTCGTCGTAGACTTTGCCGCAGGTAGAACAGACCTTCATGCCCGGCTGGTCACAGATCCAGGGGAGGAGGCGCCGCGACCACGCACAGTGTACGGGGAAACCCGTATGGGCGGGGAACGCGATCGAGCGAGATCGGCGGAGGCCCGACGCTGGGCGCTCAGGTGGCGTCGAAACCCGCGTCGTCCGGAGCGGCGTCGAAGGCTGCGTCGAAGCCCCCATCGCCCGGAGCGGCGTCGAAGCCCCCATCGCCCGGAGCGGCGTCGAAGCCCCCATCGCCTGGAGCGGCGTCGCCCGGACCCGTGTCGACGGCCGCGTCGAAACCTGCGTCTTCTGGAGCGGCGTCGCCCGGACCTGCGTCGACGGCCGCGTCGCCCGGGCCCGCGTCGAAGCCCGGGCCGGCATCTCGGGCCTCGCAGCTCATCGCGCACGTCCCGCGGGCGTTCGGGTCGAAGCTCGCCTTGCAGCAGAGCAGGCTGCCGTTGCAGTCGTTCTCTTCGAAACAGGACTCCCCCTCGCCGGCCTTGCAGGCGGCGACGAGCGCAAAGGCGATGAGAAGCGAGCCGAGATGACGCATCGAGTCTCCTTGGGTCCAGCGAGGCGTGGGCCAACCCCCTACCGCGCGCAGAGCCGGCGGAGCATAGCTCAGCCGCTCTCACCACCCAAGGGGCCGGGGTGCCGAGGAGCCCCTGTGGCTTCGCGCGCTGCTCCGCGAGATCGCCCGCCCCCTGGGCGCTGGGGAGAGAGGGCGTCGTAGACGCACCTCAGGCCGAGGTCGGGTGCCGACGAGCCGGCGGGCCAGGGTCGCCGCAGGGTGGTCCGGAGCAGGTCGGCGGAGCTGCGCCAGGAGCCGCCGCGGGTGACCCGCTCGCCACCGGTGGCGGGCCCCTCGGGATCGACGCTTCGATCGGTCGAATAGCTCTCGGCGTCGAAGCGATCGCGGGTCCACTCCCAGACATTGCCGGCCATGTCGAAGAGCCCGTGGGGGCTCGCCGCGGCGGGGAACGAACCGACAGGCGCGAGGTAGCGGAACCCATCGATGGGGCTGCGGTGGTTGGCCAGGCGGTCGTTGAACTGCTGGCCCCACGGGAAGCGTCGGCGGTCCGCGCCCCGAGCAGCGCGCTCCCATTGGGCTTCCGTCGGCAGCCGCCCACCGGCGAAGGCGCAGTAACGCTCGGCCTCGAAGAAGTCGACGCCGGTGACAGGCATCGCCGGCGCCGAGAGCCGGGGATCGCCATCGGTCCGCGCGGGGGGACAGCGCCCCGCGGCCACACAGCGCCGCCAGCGCTCGTGGGTCACCTCGGTCCGGTCGATGCGGTAGGCGCTCAGCCAGATGCGCCGCTGCGGCGTCTCCGCGGCGAGGAGCTGGGCGAGGAGATCGCCACGGCAGAGCTCGGGAGCTTGCTCACCCCACTCGCGCTCGCACAGCCCGATGGCGTAGGCCAGGTCCTCGTCGCTGCTGCCACGCCAAAACCATCCGGCGTCGATGAGCACGACCTCCGGGAGCGCCAGGCGTTGCGCCTCGCCCGGCGGCAACATGGCCGCCACGCCGATCGCGGCGCTCGCGACGAGCAGCGCACGCCTCACGGGGCATCCTCCTTCAGCGCGCGAATCCGGCGGGTCGTGACGAGGACGATGGCGAGCCCCACCGCGAAGAGCGCGAGAGAGATGAGCTGCGACGTCGACACGAAGCCAAAGTAGATGCCCCGGACCGTGTCGCCCCGGAAGAGCTCCGTCACAAGCCGGATGCAGGCGTAACCGATGAGGTACACGCCGGCGCGTCGGCCGGTGCCGACGTGACTCGGCGGCCAGAGCACCAGGACCCAGGCGAAAGCCATCAGGAGCAGCGACTCATACAAGGGGGTCGGGTGGCGCAAGATCGGAGGCCAGGCGGCCGGCGCCATCGGGTGCGTGTAGCGGACGGCCCAGGGGCCGTCCCAGGCGCGGCCGTAGCAGCAGCCACCGAAGAAGCAGCCAAGGCGGCCAAGGGCGTGCCCCGCCGGCAGCCCGGCGATGGCGACGTCGAGGAACCTCCCCAGCGGTAGCTCGAGCTTGCGCGCGCCGAACCACAGGCCGAGGGCGCCGCCGAGGGGCCCTCCGTAGAAGACGAGCCCGGGCTGCTCGAGGCCCGCGGTGAGCGAACCGGTGCGGATGAGCTCCACGAGCCAGAACATCGACGACGCGCCCGCGAGCCCCCCGGCGACCGCGAAGCCGATGGCCGCGATCGCACCGCCGACATCGATGCCGGACCGGTACGCCGAGCGCCCCGCCATGAACGCGCCGAGGATCAGACCCATGGCAACCGCGACGCCGTAGCTCCCGATGGGGCGCTCGATCTCTCCCAGGCGCAGGACCGTCAGGATGGGGTCCATCGACCGCAGCCTGACGAACGGAACGACCGGGCGCTACCCCCGCGCAAGCCGGTCATGGCCCCTGGCGACGAATTGAGGGTCCCGGCCACGGATCCTGCGGCGCTGCAGCGCGCGCATCTCGACGAGACTGGCGTATCCCAGCGCCGGAGAGGACCCTAGGGTCCACATGAATCCTGATGCTTTCTGGTCCCCTTGGGAAAGCACTGCCGACACCTTCGAGCAAGTGCGAGACCTCATCCACAGTGTCTTTGACAGGTGGTCCGCCAAGGGCCGTCTCTTCGCCTGGCGCGGCCAGGTGGACGCAAGCTGGCCACTTCATAGCTCGCTGTACCGTCGTCACCTGTGGACCGTCGGTGGGGCCAAGGCACCCGACGAGCGGAGTCTGTACAAGATGGAGGGGGAGATCCTTGCGGAGGTTCACCGCTGGGGGCTCCACCTGGGCGATCGCGGGCGGCTGTCGATCCTCGGGCAGCTGGCCATGCTCCAGCACTACGGAGCCCCGACCCGCCTGATTGACGTCACCTTCAACCCATTCATCGGCTTGTGGTTCGCTGTCGAGAAGAAATGGGTGAATGGCGCTCCGATCAATGAGAACACGGACGGGCGGCTCTTCGCCATCGATGTCACCGATCGCCTGATCAACGAGACCGCCACCTATCGACCCTGGGAGGATGAGCTTCGCCGCCCATGGCCGAAGCCAGCGGCACGGGATGCCTCCCAAGAAGACAAGGACGCCTACAAGGCGTGGCGGACCCAGGTGTTCGCTTGGCGTCCTGCGCATCTCGATGGCCGGATGGCTGCTCAGAATGGAGGCTTTATTTTCGGTGGGGTCCCGACGGCACCTCCACAATGGCCCGAGTCCACCAATCCGGACGCCGGGAAGTGGAAGATCGATGACGTGCGTCGCGCAACCTCTCTCGCATTGAGAGCGCACAAGCTCGATCCTCAGGCTGGCGGCGTCACGACGGACGCTGTGTACACCATTCGGATCAAGGCCAGCGCGAAGCAGGACATCCGCAACCGGCTGGAGAACCTGTTCGGCTACCGGCACTCGACGATCTACCCGGACTTCACGGGATTCGCGTCCTTCGGAACTCCCGAGTTGAAGTCCCGACCCTCTTGAAGCCCCGATCCTCGATGGGTCGCCACCACGCCATGGGGCCGGAAGACGCGACCGGTGGACCGGGGAGATCTCGTAGCACGCATGTTGGGTGCCGCTGGGCCTCGACCGAGTGCTCCACGCTGTTGTGGCGTTTGGAGGAGCGCTGCGCTACCGATGGCGCGTGCGCAGCTTCACCCTCCTCGGACTCTCGCTCGGACTCTCGCTCGGACTCTCGTACGCTTGCGGCCCCAAGCCTCCGTCCGCTGTCGAGGCCACTGCCCGGCCGATCCACGCGAGGGCCGAGCCGAGCGACTTGATCGAGGTGCGCACTCTGATCGTGACGTGGAGTGGCGCCGAAGGAGCGGGGCCCGAGGTCGAGCGCACGGAGGAAGAAGCCTTCGAGCGCGCCCGGATGATCGCCGACCTCGTGCGGCAGCCGGACTCGAACTTCGGTGAGGTCGCGCGCCGCTACGCCGACGACGAGCCACAGACCCAGCGCATGGAGCGGGGCGCCGAGGACCTCGACCCGGCGATCGCCCGGGAGGCCTTTGGGCTGAGTGTCGGTGAGGTCGGCGGCCCGGTGCGCACCGAGCGTGGTTTCGTCGTCCTACAGCGTCGGCCGGATCCACAGATCGGTCCGGCGGAGATCCGCGCCCGGCACATCCTGATCGTCTTCGAGGGGTCGCGCGCCGCCACGGAGGAGACGACCCGTTCCCGCGAGGAGGCCCACCTACGTGCGGCGGAGGTCGCGCGCCGCGCCCGCGAAGGTGAGGCGTGGGAGGAGTTGCACCGGCAGTACTCCGAAGAGCCCGGCGGTCCGCCCGGCGGCGACCTCGGGACCTTCGGGCGCGGGCGCATGACGCCGAGTTTCGAGCGGGCGGCGTTCGGGCTCGAGGTGGGCGAGATCAGCGAGCCGGTCGAGACGCCCTTCGGCTTTCACGTCATTCAGCGCACTCAATGAGGAATAGGGGGGTGTCGGCGATTCCAGGCGCGGCGTCCCTCCCGGCGGCTACGGCGGGTTGAGTCATGCAGGGCGGCGGGTCACCCTGTCCGCTCATGATCGCCGTGCACGGGCTCACCTTCGAGCAGCTCCAAGCCGAGGCCCGCGCCCGTTTGCCGCGGGGCCACGGTCGGGCACGGCAGATCCATCGGCAGGTCGTCCGCCAGGGGCGCTTTGCTCCCGAGGAGATCGACGACCTCGGGCCGGCATCCGTCGCCGCCTGGCGCGCTCAGTTCGCGATGGAGCTGCCGCAGGTCGTGCGATCCGCCCAGGAGGAGAGCGAGCGTGGCACCACCGCCAAGGCGGTCTTGCGCACGGACGACGGCCTCGAGATCGAGTGCGTGCACATCCCGATGGGGCGGGGGCGTCACACGCTCTGCGTTTCCAGCCAGGTCGGTTGCAAAATGGGTTGCACCTTCTGCGAGACCGGGCGCATGGGGCTCATCCGCCACCTCCGCGCCGATGAGATCGTCGCCCAGGTGCTCGTCGCCCGGCACGTCTTGGGTTGGGACGTGCGCAACATCGTCTTCATGGGCATGGGTGAGGCCCTCGACAACGCCGACGCGGTCCTTCAGGCGATCCGCGTGCTCAACGACCCGAGCGGGCTGGCGATCGGTCAGGAGCGGCTTACCGTCTGCACGGTGGGTCACCTCGCGGGGCTGCGGCGGTTGCAAGAGGCCGGCTTCAAGCGCCTCAACCTCAGCGTCAGCCTGAACGCGCCGGACGATGCGACGCGCAGCCGCATGATGCCCGTGAACCGAAAGACGCCTCTGTCGCGGCTCCAGGCGGCGCTCGCGGCCTACCGCCCGCGCCGCAACTTCACCCTCGGCGTGAACTACTGCCTGATGCCGGGCCTCAACGACACCCGGGGGGACGCCGCGGGGGTGGCGGCGTTCTGCGCGCCCATCGCTCGGGTCCTCGTCAATGTCATCCCTTACAACCCCGGCAACGATCCGCTGACACGAGCGCCGACGGACGCCGAGGTCGAGCGTTTCATCGGCTGGCTTCGTGAGGAAGGCTTGGCCGTGCGCAAGCGCGTGACGAAAGGACGCAGCGTCATGGCGGCCTGCGGCCAGCTTGGCAACGTGGAGCTTCGGCGCTCGCGCCGACGTCTCCCGCAGGTTAGCGGCTGTTGAGTCCGAGCAGGCGGCGCCACGCGGCACGCACCCGATGCCAGAGCGTGAGGTGCCATGCTGGTCTTGGCGTCGGGATCGCCAGCGGCGTCAGCGGTGTGGCGGGGGCGTCGCCGCGGAGAGCCTCGGTGTGCGCCGGTTCCTGGTCGCGGACCTGGGGGACGTAGGGTGGGGCGGGGTCACGATGCGCCCGCCGCGGAGCGTCGTCCAGCGGCTGCGTATGAAAGGGGATCGTGGCGTCCCGGGCACGGCCATAGCTCAACTCCAGGAGCAGCGCCGGTGTTCCGTCGCGGACGGCCACCGCCACCCCCGTGAGCTTCGCCGTCCGACCCTGCTCGTCTTCGACGGTGGCGTCGAGCCGCAAGAAGGGTAGCTCCTGGCGCAACGTCAGGTGATCGCGGTCGACGTGTTCGACCCGCGCAGTAATGGGGCCGGGGACCCCGTCGAAGTGGAATCGTGCGGCGCCACCGACCTGCGGCGCGACGTGGGCTCGGGGGTTCGGCGCTTGGATCATGCCCCGAGGTGATCAGAAGGGGCCGGCGACGTCCACTTTCTGCGCAAAGCCGCCTTTCAAGGGGCCACGTGGCCTGCCAAGGAGCCGCCGGGCGCCTTTACGCCTCTGGCAGCAGCGCTATGGTGGCTGCCCTCATGAACGCGGAGACCATGCGCGCCGGCCGTTGCGCGATCCTCGGGCGGCCCAACGTCGGCAAGTCGACGCTCCTCAACCGGCTGCTGGGGCAGAAGCTGGTCATCGCGACGCCCAAGCCGGGCACGACCCGCTCGGCGGTGCTCGGGGTCTACCTCAGCGACGAGCCGCCGACACAGATCGCGTTCGTGGACACGCCCGGCGTCGCTCGGCCGCGCAGCGCGCTCCACCGCGTACTGGTCGAGCAAGCCGAGCTCGGCCTCGCCGGATGCGATGTCGCGCTGCTGGTGACCGAGGTGCCGCCGGCCTTCCGCGGTGCGCCTCGCGTGTCCGAGCGCGACGCCTCTGTCCTGGCCATGCTCGAGGACGCCAACCTTCCGGTGATCCTCGCGCTCAACAAGGTCGACCGCCTGCGCGACAAGCGCCTGCTCCTGCCCCTCATCGAGGCCTATCAGCGCGCCCGCGAGTTCGCGGCGGTGGTTCCCATCAGCGCCACCAAGGGCACCAACCTCGCCCCCCTCGTCGAGGAGATCCGCCGGCGCCTGCCCGAGGGCGCCCTCTACGACGAGGACGTGCTCACCGACAAGCCCGAGCGCTTCTTCGTGGCGGAACTCGTGCGCGAAGCGGTCATGCGCAACACGCACAAGGAGGTGCCCTACGGGGTCGCCGTCCTCGTCGACCGCTTCGAAGTCGACGGGGGGCTCGTGCGGATCCACGCGACGATCGTCGTCGAGAAGGACACGCACAAGGGCATCGTCATCGGCAAGGGCGGCAGCCGGCTCAAGACCATCGGCACCGAAGCGCGCCACGCGATGGAGGACTTCCTCGGGCGGCGTGTCCACCTGGAGCTCTGGGTGAAGGTCGACTCGGGTTGGACCGCCGACCCGGTGCGGGCGCGTCGGTTCGCCGGTCAGGAGGATCCGTGAGCAGGCGGCGCAAACCTCCGATGCCGCGCCCCGCCGGCGCTGCCGGGCCGCGACCCATGATCGCTATCGTCGGGCGTCCGAACGTTGGCAAGAGCACGCTCTTCAACCGCCTGGCGCGCCAGAGAGTCGCCATCGTCGAGGACGTCCCGGGCGTCACCCGCGACCGCCACTACGCCGACGCGCTGCTCTACGGCCGAGAGGTCGTGCTGATCGACACCGGCGGCTTCGACCCCGAAGGCGACGACCCCTTCATGAGCGGCATCGCGGCCCACGTCCGCATGGCCCTCGAGGAGTGCGACGTCGTCGTGTGTGTCTTCGACGGGAGCGTGGATCCGACGCCCGCGGATCTCGAGGCGGTAAGGCTTCTGCGCGACACCGACAAGCCCGTGTTCTTCGTCGCGAACAAGGCCGACTCGGAGCAGAAGAAGCTCGGTTCGGTGACCTATTACGAGCTGGGCCTCGACAAGGTCTACCCCATCTCAGCGCTCCACGGGCGCGGCATCGGCGACCTCGAGGAGGCACTGGTCGGCGCACTCCCGGAGCCGACGGAGGAACCGGATCCCGAGCCGGACCTGGCCATCCCACGGGTCGCCATCGTGGGCCGCCCGAACGCTGGCAAATCGTCCCTCGTCAACCGCCTCATCGGCGAGGACCGGCAGCTCGTCACCGACACGCCGGGGACGACCGTCGACGCCGTGGATACCCTGCTGGACCGGCGCGGGCGCCAGCTCGTTCTCATCGACACCGCCGGGATTCGACGCCGAACGAAGGTGCGCAAGAAGGGCGAGGGCGTGGAGGCCCTGAGCATCTACCAGGCGATTCGCGCGATGGAACGGAGCGACGTCGTGGTGCTGATGATCGACGCGCACCTCGGCGTGGGCGAACAGGACGCGAAGATCGCGGGGCTCGCCGTCGACCGCGGACGCGCGCTCGTCGTCGCGCTCAACAAGACGGACTTGATGGACGCCGAGGCGATCCGTGCCGCCAAGCGGCGCACCCGGGAAGTGCTCAACTTCGCACGCTGGGCGCCGCTGATCACCCTCAGCGCCAAAACTGGCCGCAGCACGAACAAGGTCCTGCAGGCCGTCGATCGGGCCGTCGTCGAGCATCGCAAACGGATCGCGACCGGCGAGCTCAACCGCTTCTTCGAAGAGGTGCTGGAGCGGCACCCTCCGCCTACCCAGAAGAACCGCCCCATCAAGCTTTACTACGTCACCCAGGCCGAGGCGCGACCGCCGACCTTCGTGGTCGTCACGAACTACCCCGAGCTCGTCCACTTCTCGTACCAGCGCTACGTGGCCAATCAGCTTCGCGAGCGTTTCGGCTTCGAAGGGACGCCGCTGCGCATCCGCTATCGTGCGAAGCGCAAGAAAGAGCTCCCCAAGCGATAGCCACCGACCGAGCTGGGAAGGGCCCCGTCTTGACGGCGCCAGAGGGGTCGACGAGCCTGCGGCCATGTCCAGGGGTATGGCCTCGATCGTCTGCGGCGTGGTGGCGTTGTTGCTGACGATGGGAGGCTTCTTGCTCACCGCGCTGCCGTATGCCGGCGCCCTGTTCGCTTTCGCCGCGCCCGCCGTGGCGCTCATGGGCATCGTCCTGGGCGGCCTCGGCATCCGCGAGGCGCAGCAAACCGGTGGCGAGCAGGGAGCGGCGACCACCGGGCTGGTGCTCAGCATTCTGGGGTTGGTCCTGGGCCTCGTGGTGGCGCTCACCTGCGGCCTCTGCAACGCCTGTGTCTCGGCAAGCATTGGTCCGGCGGGCCGAGCCGCCGGCGAGGCGTTCGCCGAGGCCCGCGAGGCCGCCGAAGAAGCGCGCCGCCGCCGTCGAGCCCAGGCGCCGACCGTACCGCCCTCCGGCGAGCTCGATCTCGGCGCGGTGCTCTCGGAGCTTTCGACCCGCTGCGCGGAGCGGACGCTGCCCTCCTGCGACGGCGACGGCGAGCTCCACTTCACGAATCTTCGCTGCGAGGGCGACGGTCGATGCGTCCTCGAGTTCACGTCCGTCCAGGCGGGAGAAACGCGCCAGGGCTCGATCCCCCTCGCCGAGGGTGACCTCGCCGCGGGCCCCCAGCGCTACGTGCCGCTCGTCTCGGAGGCCTTGAAGCAGGAGAGCCCACCCAGCGGTGCGGCGACGGCACCGGGACCCTGAGGCGCGGCCCATCGACGCGCTCGCTTGACGGGTGCACCGGCGTTGCAGGACCTTTCGCCTCATGGCCATCGCGTCCGTTCTCGTCGGGGTTCTCGCCCTCGTGCTCACCATCGCGGGGGTGTTTCTGACGCCGGTCCGCTACGTCGGTGCGATCGTGAGCTTTGGCGCGCCCCTCGCCGCGCTCGTGGGTATCGTGATGTCGGGGGTGGCGATGTCTCGCGCCAAGCAGATGGGGGAGTCGAGCGGCCTCGCGATCACCGGGCTCGTGCTGAACATCGTGGGGTTCGTCTTGGGGGCACTCGTCGCGCTCACCTGCGGGATGTGCAACGCGGCGTGCTCGAAAGCACAAACCCGCCAATGGCCCGATGGAGGAGCCCGTGGAGGCGGCCGGCTGGGGGCCGAGCTCTACCGGCACACCCTCGCCGCGAAGCTGAACATGATGCAGCGGGGCTGCGCGCAGGATCCCACGGGCGCCCGGAACGCGGAGTTCTTTCACCCGTCGACGGCGGCCCGGCTCCAGAGCGCGAGCTGCGCCGTCACGCCGGAGGTCGTGCGGGCGTACGGGCAGAGCTGCCTCACCGGTCGGCGGCCTTGTTCGGAGGCCTCCCAGCTCGAGCCTTCCAGCCCCCAGGCGCAGGCGGCCATCGCCGCGGGAGTCGACCCGACGCGGTGCTACCTCTACCGTTCCGGCGAGGGCAGCGTCGTGCTCTGCGACGACGGTCGGGACACGTTCATCCTCCAGTGGGAGAACATCGCCGCGGTTCGCTGATCCGAGGGGCCCTGGCGCTGTAGGAGCGGGAGCTTGGCGAAGCAGGGGCTTCGCAGCGGGCGCGGCGATCGCTCAATCGATGTAGCCGAGGGCGCGCAGCCGCGCCTCCACGCGGGCCTCGTCGCCGGCACCACGGACCACGGGAGCCGAGGGCAGGGGCTGAGGCCTCGCTCCGTCGCCGCAGAGCAGCTCCCACAGCACGCGACCGTCCGCGTCGGGAGGCACGGCCACGTTCAGACGCGCGAGCAGCGTGGCGGGGACGTCCGCCATCGCCGCGTCCACCTCGCCGATCGGCGCAACCCGCGGACCGGCGGCGACGAAGAGCCCGCGCTCGCGATGGCTCCCGGGCAAGCTGCGGCCCTTGCGGCCGAGGTGCTCGGCGACGTCGAGCCTCCGCCAGGGACCGGTCCCCGGCGGGGCCGTCGCGCTCGGCATCAAGTTGTAGCTGTAGCCGCGATCGAGGTGCAGCCGCAGGATCAGGTCCGGGGCGCGCTCGACCCAGGGGCCCTCGTAGAGCTCTTCCCGGGGCCACACCTCGGCGACCACTGCGGCCCCGGTCCACGGGTCCCGAAGGCTCCTCAAAGCCGCACTCACCTCCCGTGTGACCGCGGCACGCTGCGCCGGCGATACGATCCCGCGACGCTCTCGACCTTCGAGGTTGAGCCACACCGCAGGGAAGTAATTGAGCTCGTCGCTGAAAGCGACGGTCTGCTCGAAGTCGATTCCGCCGAAGCGAGCCTGCGTCTCGAGCCAGCTCGGAAGAGCGGCACCCCCGAAGCGAAAGACGCGCTCCCGTAGCCGCGGCGGGAGTCCGGTGAGCGCCCAATCCTTGGCAGCTCCGATGAGCGCTCCGCGCCGCCGGTGCGGATGAAACCCCAGCAGCCCCGCCTCCGCGAGGGCTCGGTTGAGGTAGAGGACCTTGTCTCCTGCGCCGCCGAAACCGTGATCGCTCACCACCGTCACTTCGGTTTCGGGGCCGGCCGCCTCCAGCAAGCGAGCGAGGGCCTCGTCCAGGGCGCGGTAGACGCGCGCGATCCCTGCACGATCGGCGTCCG